>ERZ777306.121-NODE-121-length-151787-cov-63.689439_pt1 | contig 151787 bp, 106 predicted proteins | sample MGYA00374966_ERZ777306 | MGnify/ENA primary metagenome ERZ777306 (study PRJEB29329, sample SAMN06343882) | mouse gut metagenome | isolation source: Mouse cecum | place: Austria: Vienna | collected 2014-11-15 ... | reverse complement strand
GCATACGCAGGAAGCCGTGCCGGACTGAAAAGTGTAATCGCTATCTGCGAACTGAATGCAGAGGCAAATGCAGCGATTACTCCTTCTCGTATTATCTTCGACGGTCACGAAGCACATCAAACTTGCGAAGGCCCCAAAATGTACAAGAGAAATGACTATTACTATATTTTCCATCCGGCAGGTGGCGTACCGACAGGCTGGCAGGTCGTACTGCGTTCCAAGAACATTTACGGCCCTTACGAATGGAAAACTGTACTCGCACAAGGCAACTCTCCCGTCAACGGTCCCCATCAGGGAGCATGGGTAGACACTCCTACGGGCGAAGACTGGTTTCTTCACTTTCAAGATGTAGGCGCTTACGGACGTATCATGCACTTGCAACCGATGAAATGGGTAAACGACTGGCCTGTTATCGGTATTGACAAAGACGGTGATGGCTGCGGCGAACCTGTATTGACTTACAAAAAGCCGAATGTAGGTCAGACATATCCTATCTGCACTCCGCAGGAAAGTGACGAATTTGACGGCTACACGCTGTCCCCACAGTGGCAATGGCACGCCAACATCAATGAAAAATGGGCGTATTATGCAGGAGACAAGAGTTATGTCAGACTGTATTCTTATCCGGTCGTAGAAGATTACAAGAACCTGTGGGATGTTGCCAACCTGCTCTTGCAGAAAACTCCTTCCGACAATTTCACCGCAACAATGAAACTTACGTTCCAACCCATTGAAAAGTATAAAGGCGAACGCACCGGACTGGTTGTTATGGGCAGGGATTATGCCGGAATCATTTTGGAGAATACAGATAAAGGATTAGTGCTATCTCAAGTTGAATGTAAAAGAGCGGATAAAGGAAAACCGGAACAGGCAAATGCTTCTGTTGCTCTTTCTCAAAATACGGTTTACCTGAAAGTTCGTTTCAGTTGTGATGGCAAGAAAATCAAAGGTAGCGAAGGCGGACATGACCTCATTGTGATGTGCAACTTCAGCTACAGCCTCGATGGAAAGAAGTATCATCCACTAGGCAATCCTTTCCAGGCAAGAGAAGGACAATGGATTGGCGCTAAAATCGGCATGTTCTGCACGCGCCCTGCTATAAAAACGAATGATGGCGGTTGGGCAGACGTGGATTGGTTCCGTATTACGAAGAAATAGCCAAAATACATATAAGGATAAAAAAGATTGTCCCGCTACTTTCAAGCAGTAGCGGGACAATCTTTTTTATTTTCTTTCAACTTACATGCAAGCCCAACCAAATTTGCGAACAAGCTCTGCAAGCAGACTACGGTCTTTCATTGGCAAATTAATAACCACATTCTCGCGCTTCTCTCCAGATAAAACATATCCTTCAGCCGGCAATTTATCTTCCAACAATGCACTTTCCTTTAATAACGTTTTCTGGTATTCACCCGATTGAAACACAACATCGTAATATTCATGTTCATTTTCAGGCTGTAGATAGAGTAAACGCAAATCGGCTTTACCTGCTAAAAAAGATTCAAGTCTACGTGTAGAGGCACATCACAGAAATCCAGAATCTTGTCTATCCTTAACACATCTTCCATTCCCATAATCAGACTATTTTAGCTTGTAAAACATTACAAATGTTAAGCCAATCTTGTAGAATAACAAATATATTTCCGGCTCTGTTGTTCATTCGATATTCTCTAAACTATTGCCTCATTTTTCCCAATCTCATTTTTTTAGTATACCTTTGCAGAATAAGAAATTTAAATATAGAATTAACTATAAACATAAGCCTTAATGAAAAAACTAGCAATATTCGATTTGGACGGTACATTACTAAATACTATTGCAGACCTTGCCCATAGCACTAATTATGCTTTAAATAAATTAGGATACCCCACACACGATGTGGAAAAGTATAACTTCATGGTAGGAAATGGTATCAACAAACTCTTTGAACGTGCATTGCCCGAAGGAGAAAAGACAGAAGAGAATGTACTCCGAGTTAGAAAAGAGTTCGTTCCTTACTATGACATCCACAATGCAGATGACAGCCGCCCTTATCCGGGTATCTCAGAACTTTTATCCTATTTACAATCCGCAGGTATCCAACTTGCCGTAGCTTCCAACAAGTATCAAGCGGCTACCGAGAAACTGGTTGCCCATTATTTCCCCGAAATCCGTTTCACTGCCGTTTTCGGTCAACGGGAAGGGGTGAACGTAAAGCCTGACCCGACAGTAGTTTTTGACATTCTGAAATTGGCCAATGTAGAAAAAGAGGATGTACTCTATGTCGGTGATTCGGGAGTCGATATGCAAACGGCAGCCAATGCAGGCGTGATAGCTTGTGGGGTAACATGGGGCTTCCGTCCACAGGCAGAATTGGAAGAGTTTAGTCCGGCATATATAGTGGATATAGCCGAAGAGATAAAAGGATTGATTCTTTAATACAAATAGCTTTACAAGAATAGTTATGATTCGGCAAGCAGAACTTCAATAGTCTCAATAAGTTCTCTTGCCGGGGCTTTTATCGTACTGATTTCATCCTCTGATATTGAATAAATACAATTATAATCTCCTTTCTGTCGTAATTGTTCCATACGCGCCAAAAAGCTTCCTAAGCGTGCACTTATTTTACCTGTTTTTATAAAATTCAAGCCAAAGCAAGCTATCAGCCCATCATGGGTTTTTACATGATAAACCATTTTGTATTAACAAAGCTTGAACCGCATGAAAACAGGCATAGTAATATCTATTGGAAGCAATATCCCAATACTTCATATCAAACATTTCATCTGCCTGTTTTAGAAATACTTTAGCTTTCTCCAATTGTAATACCACTAAAGAATTACGTTCTTCATCTGTCAATTTCATACTAATTTAATTCCCTCTTGTTCGACATTTTTATAAAATGGTGTAATACAACTTGCAGTCCATTCTTTCATGGTATACATAATCGGATTAATCCGCGCTCCCAAATCCCATCCCAACATAGTTAAAGGGAAGCTTACTTTATCATAATCTTCAGGCTCCAGTTTTTCTTTATCAAGAATAATCAAAATATCCCAATCAGAATCAATCCGTGCATCCCCACGAGCTTGAGAACCAAACAACAAAGCCTTTCCTCCTTTTGGCAAATGCTCCGTTAATGCCTGCTTAATAGATTCTAATACTTTATTTGCATGACTTTTCATATTCGTTTCTTCTTTACTCTTCTACAAATATACGATAAATATCAATTCGGCCAATATGACTTACGAAGAAATCGCTTTAGCAAATAACTCATACCTGGTTATTATCTATGATGAAACTGAATAAAGTGATATTTCCTTTCGACTTGTCGCTTATCAGGGTATTCATTTATTTTAGTATTGTATTGGTTTCCCGCAATATCAAAAAAGGCGCGGAAACTATTACGATATTATTTTGTGAAAGGCTCTGGTAAGCCTGCAATCCAATAATAAGTAATAGCTCCACGCCCATTGAGATATATAACAAAATTATATACAACATAGACGTGGAGACAGGTCACTTATTATCTGCGATTGCTAAAATTTCCTAGATTCTTCACAACAGATAATAATGAAACACTATCTCTAGTAATTCAATAAAATGCATCTTCTTTTTCAAGACACACCACAAGTATAAGTATATTTTTTCATTATAGATATTACTTTCTTCTATTATTTAATCATGCAGATTACTTTTATTTTTCAACTCCATTCTAGAATAAAAAAACAAAATCATTTCTCATATTCTCATAGGAAAGCATATTCATCTGACTACTAACCTCATACATTATGAGAATAAAATTATTTACATGTATTTCTCATGGTTTTATCAAGAAAATGCGCTTAAAATAATGCATTTCTCATCCTATTACCGGCATTTCTCATGCATCAAAAATAGTATTCTCATAGTCTGAGCATCAATGCTTAATGAACTGTAGTAAAGCTACCGTTCACCTTCATTATAACTAGCTGACAGTCAAAGATTATACTACTGTAATCAATAGATTTTCAATAAGACATCTCTATCGTTGCACTCCAGTGAATAGGCTCGTGCACTAGAGTGCACAAGTCTATCTACTCGAGTACACCGATCTGTTCACTAGAGTGGAATAATACGGATGAAGGCAGGAAAACACAATAATGTCAGTTGTAAGAGATATCTTATCTACTGACTTAACATACAAACTACGGTTATATTGCCTTCTACATATTAGTTTCTTGAAACAAAGACAAGCATAATATGCAGCATGAGAAATGCGAAATAGAGTATGAGAAATACCCTCTTTAAAGGCATTTTATAGCTATAAACTATGAGAAATGTATGTAAACATTTTAATTCTCATAGTCTATACATCTAATTATCAGCCAAATGCGATTCTTTATGAGAATATGAGAAATGATTTTGCGAAATCGTTTCTAGTATTGCCTTACACTTCTTCACATACCGGCATATCCATCCCTTTATACACTACCACAATCTTGTGCAATTTCGTAGTGCCAACAGCTCGTTTCACAGTCTCCGTTTCTGCATAGCGGTTAGCTTGTTCGATAGCTTCCTGCCGCAATTCATCCACACGGCTTTCAGAGTCCTTGTATTTTGCATACTTCAATTCTATAATATAACTATGCGTCATGTCGGAATAGATATCCAACAAGGGACATAGGAATATATCAACATAGCCTGCTTGCGTATCTTGCTCGGAGATAGGACGGTAAAAGCGGTTCTGCGCTGTCATGGCAAGGGTGAAGCCATGGACGAAAAATTCACCTTTCTGTTTGTCACGTTGGGAAGCGTAACGTTTCAGGCAGTCGGCAATGTAGCCGAAATAGGCTTTCCATTCGCCATCGTAAGCAAGTCGACTGGCAAGTTCGTTCTTCTCATAACTGCTGAAACTTAGATCTGCGTCATTGTATGTATTCAGCAGATAGGTATAGAGTTGTTCCTGAACCACTTGGTTAGGGATGGTCAGCTTGGTCTTTCCTTTATGTATTCCGCTGATAGTGAGCATACCGAAATAGTAGAGTAAACTCACAAAGTTGTCAGGATTGGTGATGCTGACAGCAGGGAAGCCTTTCTTCAGTTCTCCTGTGATATAGCCTTGACTTACTAAAGTCTGGACGACAGAAGCATCATGTGCAAACTCCTTGTCCTTGCGGATAAGCATACGCAATTTTTCATAATCGATACGGATATTATCTTCTACCATATCCCGTGGCGCCTTACCACTCATAATATAGTTCTTAACAAAATAGAGTACCATATTAGAGTTATACATCGTGGTATCACCGTAACATTCTTGAGCAAAACAATAGTTGTCATACCACGGCTTCATTATTCCTATCAGTTCATCTACAGTATGCTTGAAAGGACTGTTTGTTGAATAGTAAGTCAGCATTTCACGCACTTCCTCTTCAGTGAACCCCATCATTTCGTTAAATTCGGATGTAAGTGAATAATTAGTACCGATATTGAACCCACTAGTCAAATCATCCATTGTTACAGGGCTGACGCCCGTTATGAAACAACGCTTGATACTGGAATAAGTACCTGCTTTTATCTTATTGAAGAAGGCGCGGAGGTAACCTTCACCATGTGTTTCATTGGTATAGCGGTGCAAGCTTTCGGGGTCGGCAAGTATGGCGTTGGTGAAATGGTCGTACTCATCAATAAACAGATAAATATCTCGACCGGCACGCTCACACTCATGACAAAGGAAGTCGAGCTGATTGACCGCCCCATCCTTTTCGTCCAGCCTTTCTTTGATACCTTGTGGCAGAAGGTCGGCATAGACTTCGCAGAAATAGTCAAAACAGATTTGGCAATGTGCATCCAGTCCTTCACGGTAGTTACTCAGTTCGCCGACAATGCCGGAGAAATTGAGATAAAGCACCAGATAACTATTACGGTCACGCGTGGGATACTTACCTATATATAAGTCTCCGAAGAGTTCATCGAATTTGTCTTTAGTACGCACATCATAATAATGTTGTAGCACATTCAGCGTCAGGCTTTTGCCGAAACGTCGGGGGCGGATGAAGAAAAAGAAACGGTCTGCCTGTTCTATCAGAGGTATGAAATGGGTTTTGTCGACATAATAATAGTCTTCACGACGAATTAATGCGAAGTTCATCATACCATAGGGAATGCGCTTTCTATCCGGAAATAAATATTTTTCCATTACTTTATGCTTTAAAGAAATGAGTACTCTGTAAATGACAGAAACAAAGATAATCTCTTTCTGCCATTCTCACAAACAAAAGCACTTCCTTTTTGGGATACTCTTTCACAAAGGGAAGGATTATTCCTCACATGATTTGTTTTTATTCACCAGACCCCCTCATTGAAAATCATTACTCATTTCAGTGAGAATCATTCCAATGTAATAATCCCATTCTAAAGGGTTACTCTAAACTTATTACTGCCTGTTCCAACTGCTTCAACGCACATTCCAACGTAGCACGCGGACAAGCAATATTCAATCGCATGAAGCCTTCGCCTTCCTTGCCAAATGTTGCTCCATCGTTCAATGCCAAATGAGCATCTTCTATGAAAAGGCGGTTCAGTTCTTCCTGATTTAGTCCTAATTCACGGCAATCCAAAAAGATAAGGTAGGAAGCTTGCGGACGAATCATCTTGATAGTAGGAATATGCTCTTTCAGATAGTTTTCGGTGAAGTCTACATTTTCCTTGATATAAGCAAGTACTTGTTCAAGCCATTCAGTACCATGACTGTAAGCAGCCGCCACACTAAGATACGCAAACAGATGCCCTTCATTGAATTCACTGGCTTCCATATATGTCTGGAAACGGTGACGAAGTTCGTCATTTTCAATGATTGCATAAGAACTCGCCAGCCCCGGCATATTGAATGCTTTGCTCGGAGACATAAAGACGAGCGAATTCATCCGTGCTTTTTCCGAAATCAAAGCAAAAGTAGGATGTTTATAAGGAGGTAAGGTCAAGTCGGCATGAATCTCGTCCGAGATGATTAATGTACCGCTTTCATAACAGATATCAGCTATTTGAGAAAGTTCCTCTTTCGTCCATACACGTCCACCCGGGTTATGGGGATTACTTAAAATCAGTAATTTGCATCCTTGCACATCCCGGCGAAAACGGTCAAAGTCGATATGATACTGTCCATCTTCCAGTACCAATGGGCTGTATACTACTTCACGCTCATTCTTCTGTGTTACCAAAAAGAAAGGATGATAAACAGGAGGCATGACCATTACTTTATCACCTTTTTGCGTAAAACATTGAATAACGAAAGCCAATCCGCGGACAATACCGGGAGTGAATGTCAGCATCTCTTCACGAATCGTCCAGCCATGACGCTCTTTCACCCAATTGACAATAGACTCCGACCATTCTTTGCAAGCAAACGTATATCCAAGCACTTCATGCTCCAGGCGTTTCCTCAGAGCTTCTATTACAAAAGGAGCCGTACGGAAATCCATATCAGCTACCCACATCGGAATCAAGTCGTTGCGTCCCCAACGGCTTTCCACTCCGTCCCATTTTACGGAATCTGTACCGTTACGGTTTATTATTTCATCAAAATTATAGTTCATACTGCATGATGTTTTTATGTTATGTGAGACAAAAGTAGTACATTTGTACTCAATTCAAAAAGGAATTTATGACGAAAGCACTATTTTTTGATATAGACGGAACGCTGGTCAGTTTTGAAACTCACCGCATCCCGACTTCTACCATTGAGGCACTGGAAGCCGCCCACGCTAAAGGAATGAAGATATTTATCGCTACCGGACGCCCGAAAACCATTATCAACAATCTTTCCGAATTGCAGGACCGGAATCTTATCGATGGATATATAACGATGAACGGAGCCTATTGCTTTGTCGGTGAACAGGTGATTTACAAAAGTGCCATACCACAGGAAGAAGTGAAAGCAATGGCAGCTTTTTGCGAGAAGAAAGGTGTTCCCTGCATTTTCGTAGAAGAACATCATATTTCTGTCTGCCAACCTGATGATATGGTGAAAAAAATATTCTACGATTTTCTGCATGTGGATGTCATTCCTACTATATCTTTTGAAGAGGCAACAGGCAAGGAAATTATACAGATGACTCCTTTTATCACGGAGGAAGAAGAAAAAGAAATCTGCCCATCCATCCCTACCTGCGAAATCGGACGCTGGTATCCTGCCTTTGCAGATATTACGGCAAAAGGAGACACCAAGCAGAAAGGAATAGATGAAATCATCCGTTACTTCGATATTAAACTGGAAGAAACGATGTCATTCGGAGACGGTGGAAACGACATCAGTATGCTTCGCCACGCAGCCATCGGAGTTGCTATGGGACAGGCTAAGGAAGACGTGAAAGCCGCTGCCGATTACGTTACGGCTCCCATTGACGAGGACGGAATCAGCAAAGCGATGAAACATTTCGGAATCATTTAATTAATGTGCCGATTTACCAATGCGCCCAAAACTATTATCCCGCGATTTCATGACACAACGTATTGGCAATTAGCACATCAACAAATTTGCATATTATTATATGATGAGCGTAGACACTAACAACGCAGAGTTTCAGGATGCACTGAATCTGATTCAATATACCCGCCAGTCGGTCTTTCTGACAGGAAAAGCCGGTACGGGAAAATCTACATTCCTGCGTTATGTCTGCGAGCATACCAAGAAAAAGCATGTCGTACTTGCTCCGACGGGTATTGCCGCCATCAATGCCGGGGGAAGCACCATGCACAGTTTCTTTAAACTACCTTTCTATCCGCTATTGCCGGATGATCCTAATTTAAGCCTCCAACGTAGCCGTATTCATGAGTTTTTCAAATACACCAAGCCACATCGTAAGTTGCTGGAACAGATAGAACTGGTCATTATCGACGAAATCTCTATGGTACGGGCGGATATTATTGATGCCATCGACCGTATTTTGCGCGTATATTCCCATAACTTGCGTGAACCTTTCGGTGGAAAACAGTTGTTATTGGTAGGCGATGTCTTCCAATTGGAACCTGTCGTGAAGAACGATGAGCGGGAAATATTGAACCGATTCTATCCCACTCCCTACTTTTTCTCTGCCAGAGTGTTCGGACAAATAGACCTCGTCTCTATCGAACTTCAAAAAGTATATCGACAGACAGACCCTGTATTCGTCAATGTCCTTGACCATATCCGCACCAATACAGTCGGAGCTGCAGACCTGCAACTACTTAACACCCGCTACGGAAGCCTGATTGAAGAATCGGAAGCGGATATGTACATCACGCTTGCTACCCGAAGGGATACGGTAGATTCAATCAATGAAAAGAAACTGACCGAACTTCCGGGAGAACCGATTACTTTTGAAGGGGTTATCGAAGGAGACTTTCCCGAAAGTAGTCTGCCTACTTCACAAGAGCTTGTACTAAAGCCCGGTGCACAGATTATCTTTATCAAGAATGATTTCGACCGTCGTTGGGTAAATGGTACGATTGGTGTCATTGCCGGAATTGACGAGGAAGAAGAAACCATCTACGTCATCACCGACGATGGAAAAGAATGTGACGTAAAACTGGAATCATGGCGAAATATCCGCTACCAATATAACGAAAAAACAAAAGAAATAGAAGAAGAAGTATTAGGCAGCTTCACTCAATACCCCATCCGGTTAGCATGGGCCATCACTGTTCATAAAAGTCAGGGACTGACTTTCAGCCGGGTAGTCATCGACTTCACCGGCGGTGTATTTGCCGGAGGACAAGCATACGTAGCACTTAGCCGTTGTACCTCACTGGACGGCATCCAGCTCAAGAAACCGATTAACAGGGCAGATGTTTTCGTCCGTCCAGAGATTGTAAACTTTGCCGGACGCTTCAACAACCGCCAAGCCATCGACAAGGCACTGAAACAGGCACAAGCCGATGTGCAATATGCCGCAGCCGCACGTGCCTTCGACAAAGGGGATATGGAAGAGTGTCTGGAACAGTTTTTCCGTGCCATCCATTCCCGCTACGATATTGAGAAACCTGTTCCCCGTCGTTTGATCCGCCGTAAACTCGGCATTATCAATACACTGAAAGAACAGAACAAAAAACTCAAGGAACAGATGAAAGAACAGCAGGAACGTCTGCGCCAATACGCACACGAGTATCTGTTAATGGGAAACGAGTGTATCACTCAGGCACACGACGCACGTGCCGCCCTTGCCAACTATGACAAGGCACTCAGCCTCGACCCGAACTACATAGATGCCTGGATACGAAAAGGTATCACGCTCTTCAACAGCAAAGAGTACTTTGACGCGGAGAACTGCTTCAATACGGCTGTAAATCTTCATCCGGCAAACTTCAAAGCTGTCTACAACCGGGGGAAACTCCGACTAAAAACAGAAAATACAGAAGGCGCCATCGCCGACCTGGATAAAGCGACAAGCCTGAAACCGGAGCATGCCGGCGCGCATGAACTTTTTGGAGATGCTCTGTTAAAAGCCGGAAAAGAAGTGGAAGCTGCGTTACAATGGAGAATTGCAGAAGAGTTGAGAAAGAAAAAAGAGAAATAATAAAACTAAGTTCTTAATCCTTATTAACTAGGAATTTATCAACCTTTTATCCCTGTTTATCAAAAAAAATTATTAGTTTTGCCCTCCATAACTTGTCAGACTCTTAAAATAGAAGTAAATGAAAAAAGGTTTGAAAATCGCAGCTATCACCGTAGGAGTAATTATCATTCTGATGCTCCTTCTTCCTTTTGCCTTCCAGGGTAAGATAGCCGATATCGTAAAGACAGAAGGCAACAAGATGCTCAACGCTCAATTTGACTTTAAGAAACTCAACATTAGCCTATTCCGTAACTTCCCGCAGGCTTCTGTCACTCTCGAAGATTTCTGGCTGAAAGGTACAGGAGAATTCGCTAACGATACCCTTGTACAAGCCGGAGAAGTTACTGCCGCCATTAATCTATTCTCGCTTTTCGGAGATAGCGGCTATGATATTTCCAAAATCTTCATTGAAGACACCAAGCTGCACGCCATTGTATTGCCGGACGGGCAAGTCAATTGGGATATTATGAAACCGGACATGACCGCGACCGACGAAACACCTGTTGCTGAGGAAGAAGAATCTTCTCCTTTCAAAGTCAAGCTGCAACGCTTTGTTATCAAAAACATGAATCTGGTCTATGATGACCAACAAGGAAAAATGTATGCTGATATCCGCGACTTCAATACTATCTGCGCAGGAGACTTAGGAAGCGAACGTACTACCCTGAAACTGGAAGCGGAAACCAAATCACTGACTTACAAGATGAACGGGATTCCTTTTCTGGCAAACACCAATATCTCCGCAAAGATGGATGTAGATGCCGACCTTGCCAACAACAAATATACATTGAAGGATAATACGATTCGTCTTAACGCCATCCAAGCCGGCATCGACGGCTGGGTAGCCTTGAAAGACCCGGCTATCGACATGGACTTGAAACTTAATACGAATGATATCGGTTTCAAGGAAATTCTTTCGTTGATTCCTGCTATCTATGCGACTGAGTTCTCCAGCCTGAAAACAGACGGAACCGCCACCCTTACCGCCACAGCCAAAGGTATCCTGCAAGGAGACACCGTTCCGGCATTCAATATTGACATGCAAGTCAAGAATGCCATGTTCCGCTATCCGGCTTTACCGGCAGGAGTAGATCAAATCAACATCAGTGCTAACGTTCAGAATCCGGGTGGAAATATTGACCTGACTACCGTTGATATTAATCCGTTCAGCTTCCGTCTGGCTAACAATCCATTCAGTCTGACCGCCAACGTGAAAACTCCAATCAGCGACCCAGACTTTAAAGCCGAAGCAAAAGGTATTCTTAACTTGGGCATGATTAAGCAGGTATATCCGCTTGAAGAGATGGAGTTGAACGGCACCATTGATGCCGATATGCAAATGTCGGGACGCCTCTCATCTATCGAAAAAGAAGAATACGAACGTATACAAGCTTCGGGTACTATCGGACTGACGGGCATGAAACTCAAAATGAAAGATATGCCGGATGTAGAGATTAAAAAGTCTCTCTTCACCTTCACTCCGAAATACCTCCAGTTGAGTGAAACAACCGTCAACGTCGGAAAGAACGATATTACTGCCGACAGCCGGTTTGAAAACTACATCGGTTATGTATTGAAAGGTAGCACATTGAAAGGAAACCTGAATATTCGTTCCAACTACTTTAATCTGAACGACTTCATCACCGCTTCTGCCGATGAAGCCTCCACATCAGAAGCTGCGTCCACCGACTCTGTAGCTACAGCCGCCACAAGTATTGTTGAAGTTCCCCGTAACATCGACTTCCAAATGGACGCTAACCTGAAACAGGTGTTATTCGACAAGATGTCTTTCAATAATATGAATGGCAAACTTGTTGTAAAAGATGGCAAAGTGGATATGAAAAACCTTTCCATGAACACCATGGGTGGTAATGTAGTGATGAACGGCTATTACTCTACCGCGAACGTGAAGAAACCGGAACTGAAAGCCGGATTCAAGCTCTCCAATATCGGTTTCGCACAAGCTTACAAAGAACTGGATATGGTGCAGAAAATGGCTCCTATCTTCGAAAACCTGAAAGGTAATTTCTCCGGAAGCATCAATGTCCTGACAGATTTGGATACAACCATGAACCCCGTACTGAATACGATGCAGGGTGACGGTAGCCTTTCCACCCGCGACCTTAGTTTAAGCGGAGTAAAAGCAATCGACCAGATAGCCGATGCTGTGAAGCAACCCAGTCTGAAAGACATGAAAGTGAAAGACATGACATTGGATTTCACCATCAAAGACGGCCGCGTAGAAACCAAACCGTTTGATATCAAGATGGGAGACTACACACTGAATCTTTCCGGCAGTACAGGACTCGATCAAACCATCGACTATTCCGGTAAAGTGAAACTGCCCGCATCCGTAGGCAATATCTCTAAGTTAATGACGCTTGATTTGAAAATCGGAGGTTCGTTCACCTCTCCGAAAGTCAGCGTAGATACTAAAAGCATGGCCAACCAGGCTGTTGAAGCCGTAGCCGATGAGGCTATCAGCAAACTCGGTCAGAAACTGGGTCTGGATTCTGCCGCTACTGCCAACAAAGACTCTATCAAGCAGAAAGTCACAGAGAAAGCTGCGGAAAAGGCACTGGATTTCTTGAAAAAGAAACTCAAATAAAAAGAGAAGACAATAACCATTTAACCCACTCGTCCCTCCTCCTTCTCCTTTGCGAGAGGGAAGGGATGAAGCTTTTAATATGTTACTGAAACTATATGATAAAAACAATAACCCGCAGGATTTACAACGAATCATCGATATCCTGAATGACGGCGGACTTATCATCTATCCTACCGATACGATGTACGCCATCGGCTGTCATGGTCTGAAGGAACGTGCCATAGAACGGATCTGCCGGATTAAAGAGATAGACCCTCGAAAAAACAATCTGTCTATCATCTGTTATGACTTAAGTAGTATCAGCGAATATGCGAAAGTAGACAATAACGTATTCAAACTGATGAAGCATAACCTTCCGGGACCATTTACCTTTATTTTGAACGGCACCAACCGGTTACCGAAAATCTTCCGCAACCGGAAAGAAGTAGGTATCCGTATGCCGGACAACAACATCATCCGTGAAATCGCACGCCTGCTGGACGCTCCCATTATGACCACCACACTGCCCCACGAAGAGCACGAGGATTTGGAATACATGACTGACCCCGAACTTATAGACGAAAAGTTCGGTGATATAGTAGACTTGGTCATTGACGGGGGAATCGGGGGAATAGAACCCTCGACAGTAGTAAAATGCACAGAGGACGAACCGGAAATCGTACGTCAAGGGAAAGGTTGGCTGGAAGAGAATTAATTCCGCTGACAGCTATCTCTAACATACAAAATGGGCTGCAATCAATTCAACACTGATGCAGCCCATTCTCTTTTTATAAAATCATTTTTATGCTTACTTAATCAAAGATTCCGGATCTAAATGAGCAGACTCGATATCCTTAAAGTAGCGGTAAGTACCCACTTTCAATTCCACCGTAGCAGCATCATCACAAACAATAATACCTTTTTCATGCATTTGCAACGCACTGATTGTCCACATTTGCGTGATAGCACCTTCTACTGCATGATACAAAGCACGAGCTTTGTTATGACCGTTTACAATAATCATCACTTCCTTTGCAGCAAGCACAGTACCCACCCCCACTGTCAATGAAGTCTTGGGAACTTTGTTGATGTCATTGTCAAAGAAACGTGAGTTGGCAATGATAGTATCCATTGTCAATGTTTTCTGACGAGTGCGTGAAGTCAATGAAGATCCCGGTTCGTTGAATGCGATATGTCCGTCAGGGCCGATACCACCCATAAACAAGTCGATACCACCGTAAGACTTGATCTTTTCTTCATAACGTGCACATTCAGCATCCAAGTCAGGAGCATTGCCATTCAGGATATTTGTATTCTCCGGTTTGATGTCGATATGGCTGAAAAAGTTATTCCACATAAAAGAATAGTAGCTTTCCGGATGTTCTTTCGGCAATCCTACATATTCGTCCATGTTGAATGTCACTACATTTTGGAAGGAAACGATACCTTTCTTATTCAAGTCAATCAACGCTTTGTACATACCCAGAGGAGAAGAACCTGTAGGGCAACCCAATACAAATGGTTTCTCAGGAGTCGGATTGGCAGCCTTTATTTTTGCAGCAACATAATGTGCAGCCCACTGAGATACGGACTGGTAGTCCGGTTGAATAATTAATCTCATAAGTCGATTGTTTTATAGGTTAGTAATAAATATATTATCTCATTCACAGTTTTAACGGTCTTTCTTCAAGCGTTCCGCCATGGCACGTGCCAGATTTTCGCATTGGGTATAGGTAATGTCCTTCATCGCCTGCTTCATCTCTACCGGGTCGCCTATCAATTCAAATTTGCTCTTTTCTGCAAATTCAGCTATACGCTTCACAGCAGCACCTGCCCATGTGAAAGAACCAAAATAGCCTAAATAGCGACCTTTCACCTCACGCAACAGAATCTTTGAAAGCAACGCTTCCACTTCCGGGAAAATCTGGTTGCTGTAAGTAGGAGAACCGATGATTAATCCCTTATAACGGAAAATATCCGCTATGATATAAGAAGGATGGCTCTTCGTCACATTGTGCATAACGATGTTCTTGACCCCTTGTGCCGAAAGTTCTGCCGCAATAGTCTCAGCCATTTGTTCCGTATTTCCATACATGCTTCCGTATGCGATAACTACGCCCTCGTCCGCATCATAACGGCTCAAACGGTCATAAATACCTATCACTTTGGCTATATTCTCCGTCCATACCGGACCATGGGTAGAACAAATAGCAGAAATAGGAAGTCCGCCGAGTTTCTGCAACGCTTTTTGCACAGGACTTCCATATTTACCAACGATATTTGAATAGTAGCGAACCATTTCTCCCCAATACTTATCTACGTTCATACGGGTATCCAGGAAACCGCCATCCAGCGTACCGAAACATCCGAATCCGTCACCGGAGAAAAGAATACCGTCCGTTTCATCAAAAGTCATCATCGTTTCCGGCCAATGTACCATCGGAGTCATATAAAAACGCAGCTTATGATGCCCCAAAGTTAAGAAATCACCTTCCTTTATCAGATACTGTTCACCGGTTACACCGTAGAAACCTTCAATCATACCGAATGTCTGCTTATTACCCACGATAATAATTTCCGGATAATGTTGTTTAATCAGTCGGATAGCTCCCGAATGATCCGGTTCCATATGATTTATAATCAAATAATTAATGGGACGTTCTCCAATCACGTGCTTGATCTTACGTAAGTAGATTTCAAAATAACAAATATCTACCGTATCCACCAATGCCACCATTTCATCGTCAATCAGATAAGAGTTATATGAAACTCCATAGGGCAATGGCCACATCCCTTCAAATCTGTGCTTGTTACGGTCATTCACTCCCACATAGTGGACATTTCCTTTAATTCTTGTTTTATGTTCCATTCTTTAAGTTACATTAAAAAGTCCCTGCTCACCACCCGATATTCCCCAAACAGATATTCATCAGGTAGTAAATTTATCGTCTGCAAAAATAATCCTTTTTTCCGAATCCTTGTACTTCTTGCCTTGATAAGCATCTCTTTCTTTCATTCTTTTTTGTAAACGCGCTACAAATTCATAATTTTTCAGCCCCCAGTCAGGAGCTATTAATAAATCTTTAGGAGATTGGGAGACAAAGCGCTCCACTACTATATCGGGACGAAGATGCTCTACATAGTCAATCACTAAATCAATATATTCGTCCACTTCTGCAAACAAATGAAAATCAACAGGATTATCAACATATTCATGAGCCATGCGCGTGCCGCGAATCAGTTGCAACTGATGAATTTTCAGAGTGTTCAACGGCAGTTCCGAAAGTATTTCCGCCTGTCCCACCATCGTGTCATGTGTTTCTCCCGGAAGTCCGAGAATGACATGTCCGCCCGTCAAGATACCACAGGCGGCAGTCCGCCCGACCGCTTCTGCTGTATCCGCATAAGTATGCCCTCTATTTATTCGTCGCAGAGTCTTGTCACAAGCACTTTCTATTCCATATTCCACCATGAGAAAAGTATGCCTGTTCAACTCTTCCAAATAGTGCAATAAGCCTTCCGGCATACAATCCGGACGCGTTCCTATCACCAAACCTACGACATCTTTCACCTCTAGCGCCTCTTCATACTTACGTTTCAGTCCTTCCAATTCCGCATAAGTATTGGTATAAGCCTGAAAATAAGCCAGATATTTCATATCCGGATATTTACGTGCAAAAAAGCATTTGCCTTCTTCCAGTTGGGTAGAGATGGATTTCTCCGTCCGGCAATAATCTGGGTTGAAAGTCTGGTTGTTGCAATAAGTACAGCCACCCCACCCTTTCGTTCCGTCCCGGTTGGGACAGGTAAACCCTGCATTCAATGAAATCTTTTGTACTTTGTAAGGAAAATACTTACGTAAGAAAGTAGGGAAATCATTATATAGAAAATGAGTCGGTATATCCATTCTGTTCATTCATTATTTAATTCACAAACATAAGAAAAATCAACGAAGTAAAAAAAGATACCCCAAAATATCTTCAATATATTAAAATAATCATAAAGGGCATAAGATAATTTAATAAATATAATGATTTAAAAATCCATTTAGTTAGCTTTGTTTCGATTTTAGGCATTGACGGGAGGATACTTGTGAAAGTCTTGTGCAATTTATTCCCCAATTATAATTTCATCTCACCATACCCCATGCAACTCTCGTCAATAAAATTATTCCCTTTGTATTCTTAACAAGAATATAAAGGGGATTTTTAGTTTAAGCAAATGTCGTTTATTTAAGTCCCAATAAAGCCCGGAGATAATAACGCCCGATATGATCAGGTTTGAAGAAAAACAGAATACCTGCTATAATCAAGGCGAAAGGCCAAACCATTGCCTGTGAATTCTACGGCAACTATAAAAGTCCACCTATCAAAAAATAGACACCTATAAAAAAAGTACGATTCCACCGATGAAATGACACCGAATCATAGAACAGATACCTATTATAATAAGAAGTGAATGCCAAGATACGATAATATCGAGAACCTCATTAATAATCCATCCCATATTGCGGGCAAACAACAAAATCCGATCCAATCCGAAATCCCGGATTCGTATATTCACCGCGCTTCATAACACAAATATTACCTTCCAAAGCCAATTCCTACACCTTGCAGCCAACTAAAAACAAAAAATACTAGGTGAAAAACAAATATTGCACATGGTTACATTCATATTATCATACTTTTGTAGCGATGAATAAACTCTCTTAAGAGAGATTAAAGACAATAAACAACAACCATTAATTTATAAACATGCAAAGTATGTCTAACAAAGTGAAAAACATGCGCTCCTTATTGCTAATACTATTTTCGGCAATATCGCTCAGCGTATCTGCGCAAACGATTACCGTAACAGGTAACGTGAAAGACACCAACGGAGAACCTATTATCGGAGCCTCTGTTGTAGAAAAAGGTAATACGGCCAATGGTACGATTACAGACTTAGATGGTAACTTTTCTATCAAGGTCGACGGAAAAAAGACGCTTGTGATTTCATATATTGGTATGAAAACACAAGAAATTGCTATTCAAGGAAGAAAATCTGTTAATGTAACCATGCAAGATGACTCACAAGCATTGGATGAAGTAGTTGTTATCGGCTATGGCACAGTTAACAAAAGAGACCTGACAGGTTCTGTAGCATCAGTAAATTCTAAAGATTTAGCAGTGGTACCAGTGTCGAGTGCAACTGAAGCCCTGACCGGAAAACTTGCCGGTGTCAATATCACAACGACAGAAGGTTCTCCTGATGCAGACGTCAAGATTCGCGTACGTGGTGGCGGTTCTTTATCACAAGACAATTCCCCACTTTATATCGTGGACGGATTTCCCGTATCAAGCATTAGCGATATAGCTCCGTCTGAGATTCAAAGTATCGATGTTCTGAAGGATGCATCTTCTACTGCAATCTACGGTGCCCGCGGTGCCAACGGTGTTATTATTGTCACTACCAAAAGTGGTAAGGAAGGTAAGACACAAGTAGATTTTAACGCTTCCTTTGGTTTCAAAAAAGTAGCTAAAATGACTAAAGTTTTAAGCCCTTACGATTATGTGGCTTATCAACGTGAAATTGGTTCTACTGCTAATTATGGTAATTATGCAGATATGGATCTTTGGAAGTCTTTCCCGGGAGAAGATTTACAAGACGAGATATTCGGACGTACAGGTAACCAACAACAATATAATGTAAACGTAAGCGGAGGTAGCAAACAGATTAAATATAGTGTAAGTTATGCTCACAATGAAGAAAAAAGTATCATGCTTGGTTCCGGCTTCAACAAAGATAATGTAAATGCTAAAATCAATGCTGAGTTGAACCAATGGATGACGCTTGATTTCAATGCACGTTTCAGTTACTCTTCTATTGAAGGATTAAGCGGTGGAGCAGATACAAATGAAAGCAATGCCGCTAACTCAATTGTAGCAAATGCAATAACTTTCCGACCGGTCGACGCTTTAAGCAACGGCGATCTGGAGGATGAAGAGAATAACTCGGCAACAAGCGCAACACCGCTAGAGCGCTTATTGGCAACAGAAAAGAACCGCAAGACATTCAACCAGAATTATAATATCGGTCTAAATTGGAAACCCTTCAAAAACCTCACATTCCGTTCAGAATTCGGTTACGGATGGAGATATGATGATACAGAACAATATTGGGGTACAGATGCCGTATCCAACTCCAAGTATGGATATAACGGACGTCCGCAAGCCTTCTTATTGAGAGAGACTTCCAAAAACTGGAGAAATGCCAATACATTAACTTACGAAAACAAGAAACTCTTCGGTGGTCGTGACCGCATGAATGTTCTGATTGGACATGAAGTAAGCAGCAGCTGGAAAAATTCTATAGAAAATGTCTCTGTTTCTTTCCCCACATCAATGGGATTTGACGATATGAAAGCAAATATGGGTGCAGGTACTTCATTGCCTACACAATCAACCATCGGTGCAAAAGAAAACATGCTCTCTTTCTTCGGACGTGTCAATTACACCATGATGGACAAATACTTGCTGACGGTTACCATGCGTGCCGATGGTTCCAGCAAGTTCGCCAAAGGTAACCAATGGGGAATGTTCCCTTCTGCAGCTTTGGCTTGGCGTCTGTCTGACGAAGCATTCATGGAAAACGCTAAGGATTGGCTTTCCGCACTAAAAGTCCGTTTAAGTTTCGGTACTGCCGGTAATAACCGTATCAACTCAGGATTATTGGCTACTACTTTCTCTATGTCGGACAACTCTGCACGTGCTCCTTTCTTCGGTGAATCAATGGCTAACATGTTGCAACATACAACCACACTTTATAATCCTAATCTAAAGTGGGAAACAACTGTCACTCGTAACTTTGGTATCGACTATGGGTTCTGGAACAATCGTATCTCGGGCTCTTTAGACGTATATTGGAATACAACAAAAGATCTGCTGATGCAAGCTGAAGTACCATCAAGTACCGGCTATTCCTATCAATACCAAAACTTCGGCAAAACATCGAATAAAGGTATTGAATTTACAGCCAATGCCGTATTGGTGGATCAAAAGAAATTTGGATTGAACTTTAACTTTAACATCGCTTACAACCGTAGCCGTATCGATGAATTGAATACTGACAATCCGTGGCAAGATTACAAATGGGCAGGCAGCAATATTTCCAAATATGAAGTTTTCCGGGTAGAAGAAGGTGGACGCTTAGGTGAAATTTGGGGATATCGCGCCAATGGTTTCTATACAGTGTATGACCCGAAAACTAACCCAAACGGAGATTTAGTATGGAAAGGCGGAAACTGGGTATTACGCGACGGTCTGAAAGACAGCAGTGCTTCAGTAACAGGCGGTTCTTATAAACCCGGTGGATTAAAGCTGAAATGTGACGAAGACGGACAACCTGTAAAAGAACGTTTGGGCAACACAATTGCTCCTGTTATGGGTGGATTCGGTTTTGACGGTCATATCGGCAACTTTGATTTCAATTTCTTCTTTAACTATTCGGTAGGAAATGTGATTCTCAACGGTACCAAGCTTTTGTCGTCTTTCCAGACAGGAAGCAAGAAAGGGTATAATCTGAATAATGATTTTGCTTTAGGCAATCGCTATTCCTGGATTGATCCTGCAACCGGATTAAATCTTTCAGCAGAAAGCACCGCCGTGAAAGAAGCATATGGTGACATGATGACTGCCGGATTACGTCTGAATGAGCTGAACCGGAACGCACAAATCTACAACCCGGCTTCAATGACACAAGCACAAATATACGATTATGCAGTAGAAGATGCTTCTTTCCTACGAATCAACAATATAACAATAGGTTATACATTACCCAAAACATGGGTGAAGAAAGCTTTCCTGCAAAATGTAAGAATATATCTGACAGGATACAACTTGTATTGTTGGACAAACTACAGCGGTTCTGATCCGGAAGTAGACACCATGAGCAAGAAAAATGCAATGAACCCTGGTATCGATTATGCAGCATATCCTAAGAGCCGTACATTTGTTGGTGGCATTAACGTAACTTTCTAACTAAATCAAATTAATGAATTTATGAAACATATATATAAATCTGTATTTTTGGCTACCGGACTGTTGTCTTTGACTGCATGTTCCGATTTCCTTGACCAGTCATCTCCTTCTGAGATGAACGACAAAGTGGTATTCAACAACGAATACTACACAGAACTTACGTTGAATAAAGTATACGGCGGACTGACGCAAGACAAAACCTATTCTCAGTTCATGCCTATTCAAGCCGGACTAAACACCGACTGCGAATTAATAGACGGACTGGGGAGCGATGCTCAAAACACAACTCATCAACGTGGTGTGTTCAATTACAATGCTTCTCCCGGATTTGCAGATTTGGAAACCGTATGGAATAATATGTACGGAGTAATAGAAGATGCCAACTTAGTAATAAACGGAGTGGACAATAGTTCCCTTATTGAAGAGGGAAATGAATCAAGAGCTACCATGCTACGTTTCAGAGCAGAAGCCAAGACATTACGCGCAATGATTTACCTAGACTTGATCCGCTTGTTTGGAGACGTACCTTATAAAGTAGAAATCTCCAAATCCGACCTGAGTAATGCTTATTTAGGAAAAACAGATCGGGATGTTATTATGGAAAACTTGATTGCGGATCTGGAAGAATCTATTCCTGACCTGCCTTGGGCCGGCGAACAGACAACCGAACATGTCACACGCGGTTATGCACATGGTCTGTTAGCCAATATAGCATTAACACGTGCCGGCTGGTTTATCCGTGAGTCTGCTAAAGAGGGTTATATTACTGCTACAAAAAATTCGGATGACAACTATCCTACGCAACGTTGTGACGATGAAACCAGAAAGAAGATGTACGAATTGGCAGAGAAGCATTTATCTACTATTATCAATAGCGGAAAACATGCATTGACAAGTACTCCTGAGCAATATTGGCTGGACATGAATGTGGGAAATTTACAAACCAGTACACCGGAAAATTTATTTGAGATTCCAATGGGTATTAATAAAAGCGGGGAATTAGGATATACTGTAGGTTTCCGCGTAAATGGTCCTACTCCCGATTATGGTAAGAAAGGAAATTCTACCGGTACTCTGAAACTGACAGCTCCCTATTTTTATTCTTTTGACAGAGACGACACACGCCGTGACTTAACCTGTGCCACTTATCAATTAGAGAACAAAAGTTCATACACAGAAGCAATGTTAGGAAATGCCCCTTTCGGTATCTACTGTGGAAAATGGGATTATCGCAAGATGGCAGGTAACCCAACTTGGTTGGAAGCGGTGCTGGCCGGTGATGAAAAAGCTAAAATCTGCTCTGGAATCAATGTAGTAAAGATGCGTTATGCATACGTACTATTAATGTATGCAGAAGTAGTCAACGAGTTACATAAAACCCAGACTGCATACGGAACAGATTTAGACGGAAAGAATTGTACGTTATCTGCTTATGACGCTCTACTGCAAGTACATCAAAGAGCCTTTACCGACCGGAACGCAGCAGCAACAAAACTAAATCAACTGATTGCTGATAAAGGTTTCTTTGAAGCTATCGTACAGGAGAATGCCTGGGAACTGGCAGGTGAAGGAGTCCGCAAATTCGACTTGATTCGTTGGAACCTGTTAAGTGACAAGATTGATGAATTTAAATCAACTTATGAAGCCCACATCGGAAATGATGATGGAACAGGAGCCAAGTGGCCGCAAAAGATTTACTTCAATTATAAGAAAAACAGTGATAAGGCTTATAAAGAAATCGACCAGTCTTCGATTACCTGGTATGAAACACCGGCAGATACAAAAGCTTACGAAGCCAACAAAGACAGTTTTGGTAAAATAGACACCAAACAAAAAGATACTAATCTGCCCTCTATCAGTAGCGGGTTGAATACACCGGTAAAGAATCGTTATCTGTTGCCGCTTTATTCAAGAACCATATCTACATCAAACGGCACTTTGAAAAACTCCTATGGATATAACTAAAAAAAGGAAAGAACATATGAAAAACTTAAAATATATCATTAGCGCAGGAACCTGTTTACTCCTGACTATATTCCTCTCCACATCATGTACTGACGGCAATGATTGGGAGGTTATAGAAGCCAACCGACTGTTCGGCCCGACACAAGGCGATTTCAGCCTGACAGCCGATGACGAGATTGCCCAAATCGAAATAACATGGAAGGGCGTAAAAGACGCACAAGGATATGTATTAGAAATCAGTACCGAGCCATTGTCAAATGACATTGCATTGGGGGAAGCTGCCGGAAGTCAAGTTTTCGGCAATGATGGAGAAAAAATATCAAGTCCGTTAACGGTTAAGGAGTTACTTCCGGAAACGAACTACTATGCCCGTATCAAAGCAATAGGTTCAAATAAGGAATCCTATTGGGTTTACGCAGAAAAATCCGTTAAAACCACAAAAGAGCAATTATTGGAAATACCGACTGAGGATGCAGGAGATATCACCAAGGAATCTATTCGTGTCTCTTGGATGGAAGGGTGTAACGTAACAGCATTACACATCAGCTCAAACAGTGCCTCTGCTCCATACGAAGAAACCTTTATTTTGGAAGAAGCTGACAAAGAGGCTTGTTCATTCCTTTTTGAAGGTTTGTCATCTCTTACAGAATATACCATTGAATTGCTGAACAACAACATTATTCGTGGTACTATTAAAGTAACAACAGCACAAGGTGAAATGATTGAGGTCACAGTAGATGAACTCACTCATAATAGTGCTACATTCTCATGGGTAGAAGCCGCAGATGCATATACGCTTATTCCGGGTGAAAATCCGACGGCAGATGGCGCAGAAGCTTTCCCGGCAGGTTCGGCTACTACATTCACTGCTTCAAATTTGAACAGCAGCACCACCTATACATTCTCCGTCATTAAAAATGGAGCAATTGTCGGTTATGTAACTTTTGAGACAGAATATGAAGCTCCGGCAAATGCTGTACAAATCAATTCTGGAATTGATTTTGAAAATGCAATAACCAATGGTAGCGGCGATGTAGCACTTGAAATCATAGGAGATATTGAGGTAGAAAGTAGCACTAAAATTTCAGAGAACATCACTTCATTGACGGTATTCAGCAGAGGCGAGACTCCCGCTAGAATGAAAGTAGAAGGAATAGGTCTGAATTCAGGAGTCAAAATATCTAAAATTGAGTTCTATAATTTGGACTGCACTTATGAAAACACTAATAACGGCTATATTCTGAACGGAGATTCACAACGTGAAATAGAAAGTTTGATTATCAAAAAATGCAATATCCACGACATCCGTGGTGTAATTCGTCTACAAAAAAGTGGAGCCAATTCCATAATCGGAAACATTACAATAAGCGACTGTATCCTTCAAAGAATTGGTTCTTATGGTGTTGTAGAAATCAATGTAAGCGAAGCTACAGGTCATTTTAGCAAAATAACAATTGAGAAATCTACAATAAATGGTTTAGGAGCCCGTCTCATGAGATTCTCTGTACCAGGAGAGATTGCTATTAATCAATGTACATTCTATGGATTCACCGATAAAAATGCTACGATTGACGCTACTTCTTGCACTCTCTCAGTTTCTAATGTACTGATGGGAAATGTAATTAATACAACAACTGGTTATAAAGCAAATGGCTCCCCGCAGATTAGCAACTCTTATTATACAACAGACTGCTCATACACGAAAAGTCTGTTAGGAGAACAAATCGAACTTTCATCAGTAGAACTATTCACTGCACCTTCAAACGGTGACTTTACAGTGAAAGACACTAAATACAAAGCATACGGTGATCCCCGTTGGAATAAATAATAAACAAATTAATCTAAGAAAACATGAAAAATAATATATTTTCAATTTGTGAAAGTTTGGCAATAGGCGCATTTTTAATAACGTCTTGCGCTGACATAGATCCTAAAATGACAAATGATACATTACCACTACTTCCTAATGAAGTAGAACAAGGTACTATTGTCCAGTTGGATTACGGTGAATTATTAGCTTTCCCTGGTGCAGAAGGACATGGAAAAAATACAGTAGGCGGACGTGACGGTTCGGTTTATCACGTAACCAAATTGACAGATGACGGAACGGAAGGCACATTCCGTTGGGCCGTTTCACAGAAAGACAAAAGAACAATTGTCTTCGATGTAGCTGGCACCATCCATCTAAATAGCGAACTAAAAACAACAAACGATTATTTGACGATTGCCGGACAAACATCTCCGGGGGGTATTTGTATCGCAGGTTATCCATTTATAATAAACTCAAATAATGTTATTATACGCTTTATCCGTTTTCGCCCGGGAAATGTCGACATTGATTGTGATGGTTTAGGAGGCAGTGACAAAGAAAATGTCATTATCGACCACTGTTCTATCAGTTGGTGCACAGATGAATGTTTATCGGTATATGGTATGGTGAATTCTACTGTACAATGGTGTTTAGCCTCACAAGCTCTGCGGGTAGTTCCCAGCAAACAAGAAGGCGACAAAGTGAAAACACATGGATTCGGTGGAAACTGGGGTGGACATTTTGCTACTTACCATCATAATATGATTGCCCATTGCGAAAGCCGTGTTCCACGCCTTGGTCCACGTCCTACCACATTGAAATTAGATGAGAAAGTAGATATCCGCAACAACGTATTCTATAATTGGGCAGGTGAAGGATGCTACGGTGGTGAAGCACAAAACGCAAATATTGTAAACAACTACTACAAACCGGGACCCGCAACGGCAAAGGCATCCGACAAAGTAAAATACCGCATTGCCAAAGTAGGTATCTATGCAAAAGACTATGACAATGGAGCAGACTTTGAACCTTTCAAAGGAATATGGGGAACATTTTTTATTGACGGTAATTTTATGAACGGTAACGAGGAAGTTACAACTGACAATTGGACGAATGGCGTCTACGCCCAACAACAATCAGACAAAAGTAACGACTTTTCATGGGATAACAACAAGGATAAAATCAGAAAAGAAACTCCTGTTACCAAAGCTAACGGTGTGACTACCCATAGTGCAGAAGTAGCTTATACTAAAGTATTATCGTATGTAGGAGCCTGCAACTATCGTGATGCTGTTGACAAACTGATTGTAGATGATGTCAACAAGGGCGAGGCTACATATACATCAACTACAGACAGTAACCAAAATCCTACAGACAACAAACCGGGTTACATCAATGATCCACGCCAATTTTGGGGAGATGATCCTTACCCAGTATTGCCTGTCGATACCAAACGTAACATTACCGACACCGATGGCGATGGCATTCCTGATGAATGGGAACTCGTTCATGGTCTGGACCCTAATTATGCTTTAGACGGTAATATGCGCACTATAGATATACACGGCAAGTATTCCAACCTCGAAATGTACATGAATAGTTTGGTCAAGGATATTATGGACCAATGCACAGAAGGTGGTAATGTGGTTGAATAACATTAATACTACCCTATTAACATAGACAGGAAGAGGTTCTTCCGTCTGAAAAATATGAAAAGAGGATGTGTTTACAAATTCACCACATTCTCTTTTCATTTTACAGTACTCTCATTATAATCATACCATGAACAGAATATTATCAACAATTATTCTAAGTTTTCTTATTATAGCTTGTTCAAACACCGATCCCATAGCGTCTCCTCTTCCGTCCGAACAGGAACCGGACAACAACCAATCTGAAACCCAACTTCCCGACCGGCAATACACCCCGGCTTTCCCAGGAGCCGAAGGAGCAGGCAAATACACAACCGGTGGTGCAGGTGGTACTGTATATACAGTTACCAAACTCACAGATGATGGCTCGGAAGGAACACTACGCTGGGCGATAGAAAAAAGCGGAACAAGAACAATTGTATTTGCTGTGGGAGGAGTCATACCGCTAAAAAAGAAATTATCTATTAAAAACGACAACATCACTATTGCCGGACAAACCGCACCCGGTAAAGGGATCTGCCTAAAGAACTATACACTTAATGTTTCTGCAAACAATGTCATTATCCGTTTCATTCGTTCACGAATGGGGGCAGACATCCAACAAAAAGGAGATGACGCAATGAATGGATTCCAGGCAAGCTATCCTGGCAAGCAAAACATTATCATAGATCATTGTTCCATGAGTTGGAGTACCGATGAATGTGCGTCATTTTATGGAAATACCAATTTCACTCTCCAATGGTGTATCGTCAGCGAAAGTCTTACCAACTCCATTCATGAGAAAGGAGCACACGGGTATGGTGGAATATGGGGAGGTAGCCCGGCTACTTTCCATCACAATCTGATAGCCCATCACAGCAACCGCACTCCACGACTTTGTGGAAGCCGCTATTCCAACCGTGAAGATATGGAAAAAGTAGATGTATGCAATAATGTCATCTACAATTGGACAAACGAAGGAGCCTATGGAGCACAAGGCGGCTCATACAATATTGTCAACAACTACTACAAACCTGGTCCTGTAAACGTAGCAGAAAAAGTACATTGCCGCATTTTCACAGCATATGTAGACGATGGAACAAATAATCAGAAAGCAGGAACCTATGGAAGATTTTACCTGAACGGAAATATATACGATTCTTCCCGGAATGATTTATCAGCCAGCCAATTAAAAGAAATTGAAAATGCCAACAATAACAATACTTCTCCTACAGCTTTCTATGTAAAAGACAACGCATATAAAGTTCCGGCTGAAAAGTTGCTGGTTTCTTCCCGTTTCAATATTTTAGTAGATTATTCTTTTGTCCAACCTGCTAACGAAGCTTATCAGGCTGTTTTAAAATACGCCGGTGCCTCTAACATTCCGGACAAGATAGACGCACGAATTGTGCAGGAAGTGAAAGAAGGCAACTACACGTACAAAGGTTCCAATGGAGGAATGTATGGTCTGATAGACACTCCTGCCGACGCAGAAGGATGGAATGAATATGTAGAAACCCGTTCGTCACAACAAGATACTGACGGTGACGGAATTCCTGACGAATGGGAAAAGACGCACAATCTGAATCCTAATGACCCTTCAGACGGAGCCAAATATACTTTAAGCCCGGAATATACGAATCTTGAAGTATATATGAACAGCCTGGTCAATCACCTGTTCCCTAAAAAATAGAATAGATAATTATTACCTTCTACCTGCCTACCTTCTCTTTATACTCCGTCGGTGTCATCCCCACCTGCGCCTTGAAGCATTTGCTGAAATAACGCGGGTCATTAATACCGACCATATACGAAATCTGCGTCATATTAAACTCTCCGGTTTCAATCAGTTGAGTGGCACGCTTAATACGGATTTCCTTGATAAACTCGATAGGCGCCAGTCCGGTAAGCGTTTTCAGTTTCTTAAAGAATACCGAACGGCTGACAGCCAGCTCGCGTACCAAATCATCTACTACCAAGTCACCATTATCCATATTTCGCTCCATCAGCTCCACCAGTGTATCCATAAACTTACGGTCGTTGGGAGACATATCGGGAACAGCAGGTTGAGGCTGAGGTTGCGCTCCCTGCCCCGATTCAACCCCGTTTGCTTCCCCTGACACAACCTCTGCCGGTACAGGCGAATTTTCGGGGACAGCAGACATGTTGATATGCATCAGGCTATCGCGGTAGAAACTCTGCAGCTTCTTGCGCTGCATCAGCAGATTTTCCACACGGGCTTGCAGATACGTAGCGCTGAAAGGCTTCGTGATATAATCATCCGCACCATACTCCAGCCCTTCCAATTTACTTTCGATAGTAGTCTTGGCGGTAAGCAGGATAATAGGTATATGGCTAGTCGTCATATCCGCACGCAGTTCCCGGGTCATCTCGATACCGTCTTTTTCGGGCATCATCACATCACTGATAACAATATCCGGCAAATACTTCAATGCCTTGTTCCAGCCTTCCATACCATCGGCAGCTTCCACCACCCTGTACATCGGAGTAAATATACTACGCAGGAACTCACGCAATTCCTGATTATCCTCAACCAGCAACATCAGTTCTTTGGAATTATCTTCCGCTGACGTTTCTTTCTCCGAAGGTGATTCCTCAACTCCTCTACCGTCTGCTGCCACCAAAGTTTCAGACTGGAGCGATGCATTGGCAATATCCACCACCTGCCCCATCCTTACGGGAGTTTCCGCATCCTCAAGGATAAATTCGACTTCCTCATCATAATGCCCTTTCCCTTTCAGGAAATCAACCTTGAAACAACTTCCTTCTCCCAAATGGCTATCGACGGAAATAGTTGCCTTGTGCATCTCCACAAGCTCCTTCACCAGTGAAAGCCCGATTCCTGTGCTAGCCTGATTGAAAAGATTCTTATCCACCAGATTCTCAAAACGGACAAACAGCGATTTCTTCTTATTCTCGGCAATACCGATACCTTGGTCCTGCACACCGATAGAAACAGTATTCTCATCTTCTCGAATAAAAACTGTAATCATTTTCCCGTTTGGCGTGTATTTGAAAGCATTGGAAAGCAGATTAAACACAATCTTTTCCAACTTATCCACATCCACCCAAAGGTAAAGGTGCTGCTTCTCCGTCTCAAACAGGAAATCAATCCGGTGCTCCTCGGCAACGGCTTCGAAGTTATCCATCACCTTGCGTACAAACGGTACGACATCCACACGCTGCACCTGCATCTTCATCTTCTTGTTCTGAATCTTACGGAAGTCCAGAATCTGGTTGACAAGACGAAGCATACGGTTGGTATTCCGTTCTACCACCACCAATTGCTCACGGGCATCCTCCGGCAACTTATCATTCTTCAACACTTGTTCCACAGGTCCCGCTATCAGCGTAAGCGGTGTACGGAGCTCATGGGAAATATTGGTAAAGAAACGCAGCTTTATGTCCGAAATCTGCTGTTCGACGGACACTTCATGCTTCAGCCGGTAAATAGTGAACAGGATATAAACAGCCACAAGAATGATAATCAGTATAAATAATACATAAAGCACATATGCCACCGGAGTCTCCCAGAAAGAGGGAAGAATAACAATATCCAGCATGCGCTCGTTCTCCACCCACGCCCCGTCGCTATTGGTAGACCGGACGCGGAATACATAATTTCCCTTCGGTAGATTGGTATAAGTCACACTCCGCTGTTTATCCGCCAACGTCCACTGCTTCTCAAATCCATCGAGAATATAGGCATACTGTATATTCTGCGGATTCGTGTAATCAAGTGCCGCATACTGGACAGAGAAAATATTCTCGTCATGCGAAAGCACCAGTTTTTCCGTATCATCCAAATCTACTTTCAGTATAGATGCTTTTCCCGGAGTGACGTCCTCATTATTCACCATCAACTTGCCGAAAACAATCGGCGGCACATAACTGCTTTTCCGTATCGAGTCCGGATTGAACATAAATACCCCGTTACTGGTGCCGAACATCACATTCCCTTCGGAAGTCAATACAGAAGCCGCCTCACTGAAACGAACCCGGAAACTGATACTCCGTTCGTCATAATTTTCAAAACGCTCTTCGGAAGGGATGAATTTACAGATGCCGTTCTCTGTGCTAATCCAAAGGTTCTGCTTATGGTCTTCGCGAATGGAGAGCAACACATCCGAAGAAAGCCCGTCGAGCACCGAGTAAGACTTAAACTCTCCGTGACCGTCTTTGTCGATAGACAACAGTTTATTCAGTCCGCCGCCGAAAGTAGCCAGATAAAGTTCTTTCTTTTTAGTAGGGATAATCCAGTGCACATCGTTGTTGCTCAAGCTGTTCGTATCATTAGGTACACGCGAGAAATGATGAAACCGTATATCTTCCGGCTTCTTGAAATCCCCGTCGAACGCGATAGCCCCTGTTGTCGTGCCCACCCATATACGCCCGTTGTTATCGGAAGTGATAAAGCGGGTTCGATAGCATAAGTCAATGGGATACCCTTTCAGATTATTGCGGTGATTGATGAAGAGCGTCTCCCCTTCCTGATTTTGAGTAATGTAATTGATACCGCCGCCAAAGGTAGCCGCCCAGATGCGTCCGTGGCGGTCTTCGTACACACAATATACATTGTTGTCGCTCAGGCTATACATATCATCCTTATTGTGCTGGTAGCGTGTCAGCCGATACGACATGCCGGTCGGTGAAGTCTGACGTGCGGAAACCAGTCCGTTACCTTTCGTAGCAATCCACATGACGCCGTTTGAATCCTGCATAATAAAGTAAGCAGTCCCCTGCATCGGAGCACCGGAAAGAGCTATCGTTCCGCTCTCCGTCAAATAACCTTTATACTGACGGTTGGAATCATAAATACGCACGATTCCATCTTTCAGCCCTACCCACAGATTACCCAGTTTATCTTCACAGATAGCCCGTGTCTCATTGCTTATCGATTCATATTCGTGAGGAACCGGGGTCAGCATGGAGAAAGGGACATTGCGGAAAGTGACTTTTTCCAATCCCTTTGAATGGGTACAAAGCCACAGATTACCCTGTTTGTCCGAGAAAGCAATATGAATCTTATTAGAGAAACGCCAGTTATGGCTGCCCAAATCATCATAAAAAGGAACGAGGCAGTTCCGTTCGCGGTCGAAATAAGAGAAACCGCCGCCATACGGATGCACCCACAAATATCCGTTCACATCTTCGTGAATGTGAAAAGCAGGACGGGAACGGTCGGCATTGCTATATTCCACTTTCATCTGTTCCCGCTTCACCACTCCGGTGGCAAGGTTGAAATGAACCACCACACCTAGTTCTTCCTGTTCGAACCAAATCTCCGAAGCATGGTCCACATACATAGAAAGAATCGGTTTATCGGGCAAGTCTTTGCAAGTCACATGAGAGTAGTGCACACTCTCTCCGGTTTTCATGTCATAGGTGAAGAAGCCGTCTGTGTCTGTCGCCATGACTGCCTCTTCCTGTTCGGCATAGATAGCGGTAATATTGGCTTTGGTAGGAATCTCGAGCAAATGAAACTCACCGTTACTTTTCTGATAACGCCAGACTCTTCCTTTGTCCGAGGTAAAACAAATATCCTCGTCACGCTCCTGAACCGCATAAAAAGCCTGGTTCATCCCGCCGGTCTTTCCTTTGGTATCGACAAAATAAGAAACCGGTGTTTTCTCACCGGGCGGTATCATGCCCAGTCCGTTATCGGTCAGCAGCCAGTCATTGCCGGCCTTATCCTCATAAACCTCATATACGTGAGTGGCGGGAAACAATCCCGACTTCCGGGAGTATATATCAATATCCAGTTGATGCCCTTTCTCCGGATTGGTGCTGACACGGATAGCACCGTCACTCTCGGTCAATAACCAAACGGTACCATTCGACAATACTTTGATAGCTCCCACATAATAGGTACTCCCCTCTTCGCCGGCAGCCGGAACCTGTTCGAAAGTCTCGGTCTTCGGGTCGAAACGATGGACACGGTTATCATAGGTTAATAGCCAAATAAAACCATAACAATCTTCATACAGGCGGTCCACCCGGTTGTTTGTCAGGCTGATATAATTTCCCTGACGTGCCTTGTATGTCTTAAATGTGTATCCGTTGAAACGGTTGATGCCGTCCCAGGTGGCAAACCAGAGATTATCTTTATGGTCCTGCAAGATGTTCATCACTGTATTTTGGGATAATCCATCTTCAGTAGAATAGTGGGTGAAAAAACAGTGCTGTTGCGCGTATGTTGAGAACGCAATAGCCACCAAAAGAATTACTGAAATTAAGGTTTTCTTCATCATATCACTCGGTTCTGTGCCGTAAAGATAGAAAAATACTTGTAGTTTCATGCAATCTTTAGCGGCAATTTAACAGAATCGGGCTTAACGCTTTACCATTATCAGTTTATTTCCGTTCTCTACCGGATTCCATCCGTCTTCTCCTGCCAAAATAACATTTATCTCATACCCTTTCAGATTCTTCAACTGACGGGAGAAAGCGGCACGCGCTTTTGGATTGGCTCCCTCGCCACGGCTCTCATATTCGGCATAAAAGGCAGTTTTCTCGTTTTCCTTCTTGCCCCAGTTGTTCCAGCCAACGGGAAGAATATGTCTGCCCAGTTCGCAACGGATGAATACAGCTTGCGCATACGGACGCCAAGGACGGGAAAGATACACTTTTGTAGCTTCCGGTTCTGCGGTGAGCTTGCAGTCGTAAAAGACATAACCGTATTTTTTTCCTTTGTCGGTAGAAGGGGCGGTCACATAGCCGTCACGCTTGCTATGAATATGGCAGCGATTGAACACAGCCGTAGACCAACCGAAGATAAAATCTACCGTTCCTTCGATGTAGCAGTCTTCGTAATATTGGCGGCTTTGTTTGCCGTAAGTGTAGAGGGTATCCTGGAAGCCTAAGAAGCGGCAATTCTTGAAAAATGCACGGTCGGCAGAGACAAAGCAGGCGACAGCTTGCCCTACGGGACCGGATGAGTTCTCGAATGTGATATTCTTTGCATAGAAGTCCGGAGCATAGATATAACAACCGGACGAACCGGAAGTTCCCATGTTTTCACCGAATACGTTTTTCTTATTGGCGAAATCGTCATTAGTCAATACTGCGCCCTCCTCTCCTATCAAGGAGATATTAATCTTACTTTCAGGGATGATTATCTTTTCTTTGTAAGTGCCTTTGCGAACGAGAATCGTGGTACGGGTATTTTTACGGAAGTCGGGGACAGCATTGATAGCTTCTTGCACGGTAAAGAAATCACCGCTACCGTCTTGGGCTACCACATAATCGTAATGACGGATATATTTTGCCAATTCGGGAATTTCCCTGCCGATGGCATCGACAGCCAGGCCTGCGATGGTTCGCGCTCCATAGACATTCAAATGGGTATTGTCTTCACGGCCTTTCGGAAAAGCGGGAATCTGATTGGGGGCGACAAACATAAAAAGCTTTTTCGATTCTACCGGTCCGAGCTCTTGCACCAGGTCGTGAGTGATTTTGTTCATATCAATAAATACGACTCCGAGCTCTTTCGCTACATTGCGTGGAGAATCCAAATAAGCTCCATGCGTATCGAACAAGACCGTCCCTTCTTTGGGTTGCTCTTTTTCCCCCGGTGTCCGGCGGATATCCTTAGTGATAGAGGCATCCTGCGGTTGGACGAAGTTACGGCGGACGATGGAATTGAACAATACGGGGATGCCGCCTTTCGAGCGGGTTTCGTTTACATATCGGCGGAGATTGTCATCGAATGTAGTTCCCGGCTCGGTGTGTCGGGTAGAATCCGCTTTTTCATCATTATGTCCGAACTGGATAAAGACATAATCACCGTTCTTCACTTTGGAGATGACTTTTGCCCAACGTCCTTCGGAGATAAAACTCTTGGAACTGCGTCCGTTGGCTGCATGATTGTCTATCTTTATGTCCTCGGAGAAAAATCCGGGAAGTACCATTCCCCAGCCACGTTCGGGATTTCCGCCGTCCAACTTCTTGTTAGCCATAGTCGAATCCCCTATCATAAAGATAGTTACGACAGGCTTGTCCGCGCGAAATGCAGAGCAGAGAACAAAGGCTACTGCCAACAACAGTACTAATTTACTTCTATTTTCTTTCATTTTCTTTATGCTATACTCTATAACAAAAAATCATTTTTCTCTTTCACCTATCACCGGCATCCATCAAACGCCCTATTCATCGGCATTTCAAGCGGTGATAGGTTATTTTTCAACCTATCACCCAATCTATCACCTATCACCCAACCTATCACCGCTTCCCAACCTTCTTTAATTTCCAAAAGCTACCGGAAGCTACGTTTCTCTCGTATCCAAGTTTGCTTATCCTTATCGGAACAAAGTGTTCAATGACGTGAAACATTTTGTTTCCTGCTGAAGAAACTCTAGTTTCAAGTAATAGAAACTTCAGTTTCACGCTGAAGAAACTCTAGTTTCAAGTAATAGAAACTTCAGTTTCACGCTGAAGAAACTCTAGTTTCAAGTAATGGAAACTTCAGTTTCACGCTGAAGAAACTCTAGTTTCAAGACCGGAAACAGACATTTCGTATCGTAGCGCCTGTCAGAAGCGCTAATGTTTCTACTTATAGGGATACCAGTTACTGCTTTCTTTAAAGATATTCTCCGGTGTGTACCTCAATGCTTCCTTTTTTGTGAGTTGTTTCCCCCATGTCACACGTCCCGATGTACCTGCACCTTCGCCTGTGTTTCCAGATTCCGCATAACGGGCTGTCTTTTCATTCTCCGGATTCTTCCAGTTATGCCATCCTTCGGGGCGGATATGGCCACCAAACTCACAATTGATAAACACCGTAGCGGCGTACGGACGCCAAGGGCGACCTAGATATACCTTTTTCACTCCCGGAGCAGCGGTCAGTTTACAGTTTTTGAAGACATAGCCAAACTCTTCATTTTGAGGAGTCGAAGCGGCGGTGATATACGAATCACGTTTGCTATGCAGTTCGCAATATTCAAAAAGTGCCGTAGAAGGACCGAAAATAAAGTCGGTAGTACCTTCTATATAGCAGTTGGTGAATAAAAGACAGTCTCCTTCCGAACCTGTATAGACAGTATCCTGATTACCGAGAAAGCGGCAATTGACGAACATCAGCCGGTCGCCTTCGGTGTGAAGAGCCACCGCCTGCCCCAAAGGAGCCGCATTATTCTCAATCGTCAAGTCTCTGAAAGTGATGTCATTGCCTTCCACCTTGACGGTATAGGTGCGGAACGTTCCCATTTTGTTGATATTGGCATGGTCATCGTACGTGATAATCGTCTTTTCTGCATCTTCGCCTACCAACTGTACGTTCTTCACCCAAGAGGGAATCACCAGTTTTTCTTTGTACGTACCGTTCTTTATATAGATAATCACCGTGTAGTCCATAAAAGCGCGGACAGCTTCCACTGCTTCCTGAATATTGCGGTAATCTCCTGTCCCGTCGCGTGTGACGACTAACGTGTCTTTGCGTTGCTGTTGTTGTGAATAGACCGATGTTGCACCAAACAGGAGCAACAACATCATTCCTTTAAAAAACACCCTTTTCATCGGTAGAAATTATTTTTGTAAGCGTTCGTATTCCAAGCTCGCCATGATAAAAGGTCCTACAGCTTTGGGGTCGTTATTACGGATAGTTTCGTTGATATAATACTCATAATCACCGGAACGGTACACCTTTCCGCCCAGTCCGGCTACGGCACAGGCTTTGGTGATGGTTACCAATCCGTTTCCATCTACTTCAATAAAGTTATCCAGAAAACCCTTGTATCCTTTTAATGCTACGCCAAGGTAAGACTTATCAATATACCCCAAACGGACTGCCTTGAATAAGGAATAAACAAACATGGCGGAACAGGATGATTCAAGATAATTCCCTTTCTCACCGCTCTTGTCAAGCACTTGATACCATCCCCCGGTCTTCGGATCTTGCAGTTGCTTCACTTGAACGGCAATGTTATCCAGAATGGCAAGCAGGGAATCTCTTCCGGCCTCATGCTTCGGGATAAACTCCAAAGCATCCACCAAAGCCATGGCATACCACCCCATAGCACGTCCCCAACTGTGCTTGGATTGTCCGGTCACCGGGTCAGCCCAGCGTTCAGTGCGGCTTACGTCGGCAGCGTGACGGTACAGACCGTTTTTGGGGTCGTATGTATGACGGGCACAAGTGACAAACTGATTGATAACATCCGCATAGTCCTGCGGAAGATTGTTGCGGAACGCATATTCCGCATAGAAAGGAGCCCCCATATAAAGGCCGTCCAGCCACATCTGATGGGGATAAATCTTCTTGTGCCAGAAACCGCCGTCCGCGTTGCGGGGCTGTCCCGCAAACTGGCTGTAAAGCAAATCGAGCGCTTTCTTATATTTAGGATTCTTCGTCTGCTCATAGATACGGAAAAGAATCTTTCCGGAGTTGATGCGGTCGAGACTGTAATCGGTTAATTTATAAGCGGTAATCGTTCCGTCATCGTGTACCATCGTGTCTGCGTACGCGATGGCATAATCGCGAATTTTCTTGTCGCCATACATATCGTAAACGTCAAGCATGGCTCCCAGTTCCAATCCGTGGCAATAATCCCACTTCAACTTCGGCTGGAAGTCGAGTTGCCAGGATTCGGGATAGCGAATCATCTCCGATTCAGTCATCCGCACAGACCAGGGCAGCTTGCTGTCTACCTGCCGGGAGGATGCCGGAAGGGCTATTGTGACCAGTAGAGCCAATATAAAAAAATTATAAAAAAGGATTCGTCTCATGGTTTGTTATTTTAAGGATTAAACATACGAGTCTTTCACGCTACGAAAGTAGTGTTTTTCCGCTAAAGCCAGTTGGATTTTTTAATCAAGTAGGTGCATTTTTTGTTTTTCGTGCACGGAAACGACTAATTTTGTGCACGCAAACGTCAAAAATGTCCATTTTTGATGCAATATCTCATAAATTAATAGTTTCGTTTTGGAAGAAAGCGGAAAAGGTCGTACTTTTGGCACGGTTTACAACTAATACCCTCTGGGGGAAACACAGTTATTTATCATTTAAAACAGAGAAAAAATAGAACAGAATGGAAGAAGTATTCAAGTACATTATCGGTCTTGGGGCGGCAGTGATGATGCCGGTCATTTTCACAATTTTAGGAGTATGTATCGGAATTAAATTTGCTAAAGCGCTGAAAAGCGGTTTATTAGTAGGTGTCGGTTTCGTCGGATTGTCGGTAGTGACAGCATTGCTTACCAGCAGCCTGGGCCCTGCACTAAGTAAAATGGTAGAAATCTACGGATTGGAACTGGGTATTTTCGACATGGGTTGGCCGTCTGCAGCAGCAGTAGCCTACAATACTTCGGTCGGTGCTTTCATTATCCCGGTTTGCCTGGGTGTCAACATCCTTATGTTGGTTACCAAGACAACACGTACTGTCAATATCGACCTTTGGAACTATTGGCACTTCGCATTTATCGGAGCCATCGTTTATTTTGCTTCCGACAATATCTACTGGGGATTCTTCGCTGCCATCATCTGCTACATCATTACGCTGGTAATGGCTGATATGACCGCTCCCGCTTTCCAGAAGTTCTATGATAAAATGGACGGCATCTCTATTCCTCAACCGTTCTGCCAAAGTTTTGTTCCGTTCGCTATTGTTATCAACAAACTGCTCGATATGATTCCGGGATTCGATAAACTGAATATCGACTCGGAAGGTATGAAGAAGAAATTCGGTCTGATGGGCGAGCCGTTGTTCCTGGGTATCGTGATTGGCTGTGCTATCGGGGCATTGGGCTGCGGAAGCTGGAAAGAAGTGGTAGACAGTATTCCGGGCATTCTCGGACTGGGTATCAAGATGGGTGCGGTAATGGAATTGATTCCCCGCATCACCAGTCTTTTCATCGAAGGTTTGAAACCTATCTCTGACGCTACCCGCGAACTTATCGCTAAAAAATATAAGAACAATACAGGTCTGAGCATCGGTATGAGCCCTGCACTGGTTATCGGTCACCCGACTACGCTGGTGGTTTCATTGCTTTTGATTCCTGTAACCATTTTCCTTGCAGTTATCCTCCCGGGCAACCGTTTCTTACCGCTGGCTTCCTTGGCAGGTATGTTCTATTTGTTCCCGATGATTCTGCCTATTACAAAAGGTAACGTAGTGAAGTCATTCATTATCGGCCTGGTAGCATTAATCGTCGGTCTGTATTTCGTGACTGAACTTGCCGGATTCTTCACCTTGGCCGCTAAAGACGTATATGACGCTACGGGCGACCAGACAGTGAATATTCCCGCAGGCTTTGAAGGCGGCGCACTCGACTTCGCTTCCAGCCTTTTCTGCTGGGGTATCTTCCACCTGACTTATAGTTTGAAGATTATCGGTCCTGCCATCCTCGTGGTTCTTGCACTCGGAATGGCAATCTACAACCGTATCCGCATGACTAGAAACGATGCGAAAAATGCATTGAACAGTAATAAGGAATAAATTGAACACCCGCAACTGACAATAAGTAGTATATAATATATAATCCAAATAAAAATTTGAAAGATGAGAAAATTAGCAATTGCAATGATGTTGGGCATCGCAGCTATATCTGCTTCTGCCCAGGTGAATTACAAGATGCAAGTGGCTTGCAATCCGCAAGACGTGAAAACGTATGATACAAACCGCCTGCGTAGTAGCTTCCTGATGGAAAAAGTAATGGCTCCGAACGAAATCAACCTTACTTATTCTATGTACGACCGCCTTATCTTCGGTGGTGCTGTTCCTGCAACGAAAGAATTGGTACTGGAAACTATCGACCCGCTAAAAGCTAAATTCTTCCTGGAACGTCGCGAACTGGGTGTCATCAACATTGGTGGCGAAGGTATCGTAACTGTTGACGGAAAAGAATATACTTTGAAATTCAAAGATGCTCTGTACGTAGGTAGAGGCAAGCAGAAAGTGACTTTCAAAAGCAAAGATTCAAGTAATCCCGCCAAGTTCTATATCAATTCCGCTACTGCCCACAAGGAATACAAGACTCAGTTGATTACTATCGACGGACGCAAAGGTTCTCTGAAAGCTAACTCTTTCGCAGCAGGAAAGATGGAAGAAAGTAACGACCGCGTTATCAACCAGTTGATTGTGAACAATGTACTTGAAGAAGGTCCTTGCCAACTGCAAATGGGATTGACCGAACTGAAACCGGGTAGCGTATGGAACACAATGCCGGCTCACACTCACAGCCGTCGTGTGGAAGCTTACTTCTATTTCAACGTGCCTGCCGACAACGCCATCTGTCATTTCATGGGCGAACCTCAGGAAGAACGCATCGTATGGATGCAGAACGAACAGGCTATCATGTCACCGGAATGGTCTATCCACGCTGCTGCCGGAACAAGCAACTACATGTTCATCTGGGGTATGGCTGGTGAAAACCTCGACTACGGAGACATGGACAAGTTCAAATATACAGAAATGCGCTAATCGTTGCGCGGCTCTGCATTACATATATAAAATCCGAAAAACTTCATCCTTTTCCCCGCGGGAGAAGGGATGAAGTTTTTCGGGGTTATATACACTTCAACCTCCCCCAAAACGTTACAGACTAGACGTGTTATGAAACGATACATATACTCTTTGAAACAAATAGCATATAAATGTAACGAATAATACATGAATTCGACCAAATTTTACAAATGAAATCCAGTCGAAATACCGACCTTTGTCAACGAATCAAAATCTATTTAAATCCATTATCATGAATGCATTTCAAAAAACAAGCGAGAAAATGACAAACTACAGATGGACTATCTGTGTTATGCTATTCTTCGCTACTACAGTTAACTATCTCGACCGTCAGGTGCTTTCCCTTACCTGGGACGAGTTTATTAAACCGGAATTTCATTGGAACGAAGTTCACTACGGTACGATTACTTCCGTTTTTTCTATTGTATATGCAATATGTATGTTGTTCGCCGGTCGCTTTATCGACTGGATGGGCACGAAGAAGGGATATCTTTGGGCAATCGGTGTATGGTCGGCAGGTGCTTGTATGCACGCACTTTGCGGAATCGTAACCGAACAGTATGTAGGTCTGCATAGCGCAGCCGAACTGATGGCGGCTACGGGCGACGTAGTGGTGGTAGTGGCTACCGTAAGTATGTACTGTTTCCTTGCCGCACGCTGTATCCTGGCTCTTGGCGAAGCGGGTAACTTCCCGGCTGCCATCAAAGTAACGGCAGAATACTTCCCTAAGAAAGACCGCGCTTACGCTACTTCCATCTTCAACGCCGGTGCTTCTATCGGTGCCTTGATTGCTCCGGTTTCTATCCCGCTGATTGCGAAAGCATGGGGATGGGAAATGGCATTTATCGTTATCGGTGCACTAGGTTTCGTCTGGATGGGTATGTGGGTATTCATGTACGATGCCCCATCAAAGAGTAAGCACGTCAACAAAGCCGAATTGGATTATATCGAGCAGGATAAATACGAAGAAGGCGCTGCCCCTGTAGCTGTTGAAGAGAAAGACGAAAAGAAGATGAGCTTCCTTCAATGTTTCACTTACAAGCAGACATGGGCTTTTGCTGCCGGTAAGTTCATGACGGACGGTGTGTGGTGGTTCTTCTTGTTCTGGACTCCGTCTTACCTGAATACCCAGTTTAACATCAAAACATCCGACGGATTAGGAATGGCCTTGATTTTCACCCTCTACGCAGTGACCATGCTGTCTATCTATGGTGGTAAACTTCCGACTATCTTTATCAATAAGACGGGTATGAATCCATATGCGGCACGTATGAAGGCGATGCTGATTTTCGCGTTCTTCCCGTTGGTAGTATTGCTGGCACAACCGTTGGGTACGTTCTCTCCGTGGTTCCCAGTTATCCTTATCGGTATCGGTGGCGCTGCCCACCAGTCATGGTCGGCCAACATTTTCTCTACCGTAGGTGATATGTTCCCGAAATCGGCAATTGCAAGTATTACAGGTATCGGCGGTATGGCCGGTGGCGTAGGCTCTATGCTGATGCAGTTCGGCGCAGGTCTTCTGTTTGTTCACGCTGACGAAACGCACATGACATTTATGGGATTTGAAGGCAAACCTGCCGGCTATTTCATCATGTTCTGTATCTGTGCCGTAGCTTATCTGGTGGGCTGGATAATCATGAAAACGTTAGTACCCCAATATAAACCCATCGTATTGGAATAAATCTCACCATACATACTGTCAAAGGTCTGAAAAGAAAACTTCAATCATGAAAGTCTCTTTTCAGACCTTTTTCATTATCCTCTCTCCTCTTCTACATATCCCGTTTAGCCCAATTCGTTTTTATTTATTAAATATCAGCACAAACTCATCTCTATTCACTGCGATTGAATAACGAACAACTGCACACAAAAAAGCCTCTTCTCACGAAGAGGGCTTTTCAAGTTTACTTATTCCCCATTTTTCATACTCAAATACAAGTGATACAAACAAAGAATAGTAAACGTTAAGATGAAAAAAAGGGAAGTCTCACGACTTCCACAATTCTTCTAACCTTAAATCTAAATCTCTATGAAAAAAACGTGTTGCAAATATAGGCGTTTGTTCATTATAGAGGTGTTAATGAATTGCATAAAGAGAGAATAAAAATTAACGTCTGCAAAAATTAGCGAATTTACTCTTTACTCTCTATTAATTTTAATAAACTCCGGTAAAGCGGGTCGACATTCAAGAACTCGGGGACACCGGTCACAAACATCTGCTTTCGCGCACGGGTAAGAGCTACATTCAGTTTGCGGTCTATCAACACACCGTCTTCCTCGGTTAAATTAGATACAAATTTCAACTGATAATAACTGTTGATGCAACAGGAATAAATAATCACGTCCCGTTCGCTGCCCTGAAAACGTTCGACTGTATCCACCAGTATCCGACTGAGAGCCGGGATGCCCAATGTTTCTATCTCTCTTTTGATAAGGGCTATCTGGCTCCGGTAAGGAGTTATAATTCCCAATGTACGAGACTCATCAAAGTCCGACCGGTTACTCTCGTAAACCTGAGCGGCAAGTCGGGCAACAATCCGGGCTTCCGAAGAGTTTATTTTGACAGATGTTCCTTTCTGCTCCGGAACGGAAGGATAGAAGGCTACGCGCGAAACAGATCCGGAGTCTTCCAACTGATGAGGCAGGCCGACGGGAAGCAGACGTCCGCCATAGAAAGCACGATTGGCAAACAAAGCTACTTCAGGATGCATACGCCCCTGGCGGCAAAGCATATCGAACGAGCGGCTATCGCCCGAAGAGCAGCTCCGGTAAAGGCGCTCGAACAAGGAATCTTTCAGATTTGCCAGCCCGACAGACAGCAATGCTTCGTCATAAACTGCCGACTGCTCCGCGTTTTGAAGCACAACGGCAGGAAGTTGTTTATGGTCGCCAATCAGAATAAACTTATCAATGGCGTTACGGCTGGCTTTGTCGCGAGCACAAAGAATACCCAATAACTGAGGTTCAAGTATCTGCGTAGCCTCATCGACAATAGCCACATTGAAATGTTTTAAGCGGAAAAGTTCAGGTTTGCCGGAAACGGCAGCAACCGTTCCCACGATAATGCGGCAGTTTCGGATACGCTCGTAAACTTCCGAACGACGGTTACAGGAGGCCAGTTCGTTTTCTATCAGATGGTCACGATAGTGCTCGTCGCACGGCAATTCGCTCCCGACACGGATAAAGTCGACAACCGGACGGATAGCAATGAGCGATTTGCATATTTCATCGACGGCACGGTTGGTATATGAGAGCAGCAGTATTTGGGTATCTCCATCGATATGGAAGGTTTCCACCATCTTTTTCAAGGCACAGGAAGTCTTGCCCGTTCCCGGAGGGCCGATAAGGAGAAAATAATCCCGGGCCGCTTTGGCCTTCAATGCAACACGAACAAAGTCGTCTTTCGCTTGGGAGATTAAAGCGTCCAACGATTCGTCGAACTCGGGCGGACGTTGTGACAGTAGCAGGTCACGGCGGTCTTGCGTAGCTGACAGATAAGCGTACAATCCCTGAAACATAGAACGGAAGGTGGTATCCATCGTATCGTGTTCGATGGCATAAAGGCTTTCGCCGGGAAGCACGGAAGGATTCTGTTGCGTAGAACGCAGACGGACACAGATTTCGTGGTCTGTCAGATATTCGATGTTGCCTTTGAATACCATTTTGTTGGTTACATTATCCGTATCACTGTTGCGTTCATACAGAATGACGGCATCGCCCTGGCGGAAGTTGGGAAGTACATCATACTCGTCGGCCCTGCTGCTTGCAGCTACCTCTTCCGCCTGAAGATCCAGAGAGGCAACAGAGTGCGGCGAAGGTTGCGAAAGCGAAGACGTGAGCGAACGGCTCAACAGCAGATGAGCTTTATGCTCGTCGGCCGCATGGTTCTCTTTGATGCGCAAATCGTAGATTATTTCGCCGGCTTCGCACTTTTCGGCCAATGTAGAAAGCCACAACGAAGCGGCTCCGGTACGTCCTTCGTAGTCCACATCGCCCGATTTGGAGGTATAAAGCTCTTTGGTCAGGAAATTATATACGGCATGGAAATATTTTTTCTCCAATGGCGAAAGCGCTTTCAGTTTCTTCTGAAAGCTGTCGATGGGCGGACGCAGATAAGTCTCCCAAAAACGTCCTTGCAGCCCCCGTTCGTTCAAGGTTGCAGCGTTGATTTCCTCCAGTTTACGTTCGGTGTATTCCAGGTTGTTGTGCAGTTGGATACCATATTCGTTGGCTACAATCCTATTGCGCAGGTCGATTACCCGGCGCACCATTGCCCACGAAGGACGCGACGGATAAAGAAGCGGATAACGGGTATAGAACAGATAGGCTTTCACTTTCCGGTGGTCCATTCCCATAGAGTATTGTAGAACGGCCTGGTAGAGAAGCATCTGTACTTTGTTGTTCTCTTTGGGTTCAACCTTGCCACGGATGGCGTACTCATCGGCTTTACCCGATTTCATTTCGATAAAGGAAGACATATCCCGTTGCATATAATCGAGGCGCCCCTGGAGTCCGAGTGCCTCGCAGATATAAGAAGGTTCGAGCACCGCGTCTGTCTTGTCGAGTTCATATCCGGCGGCGTGGAAGGTATCGTTCACCGTTTGACGGATATGCTCGAAGTGCAGTTTGCAATCGTCAAAGAATTGGCGTTCTTTCTCCCTGTCCTGCAAGTCGGGGCAGGCTGCCAACTCGATAGGATAGCGCCGGAAAGCTTTCTGCATACAAGTCCGGTAGTCCACTTCTTCATCCTGCGCGTGAATCCATTCATCGAGGAAAAGATTGGCTATATTTCCCAACAACAGGGGGCGTGCATTTTCAATCGGCTGGAGACGGGAAAGGTAATAATTTGCCGGATGATGCCCGTAGTCGCGGAAACACTCGGCAAGGGAACTGATGTCAATCAGGTAATCCGGTTCGAGAACGATAAACGAGGGGGTCAGTATTCCCGCGTCGTCAATGGCTACGTCTAATAAGTTCAGTTGGGTGTGACGCCAGAGCAGTTTGCATGTCTCCGCAAATTCTTCATTTATTTGAGGGATATTGTAACGGACAAGCCACGGGGTTTCCGAGACTTCGTCCAATGGAGTTACATACAGGTATTGCTCATTTGCATACTGAAAACATACGCGCATCCGCTGCACACGTTTACGGGCGGGAGGGGCTGACAGATAAGTAGCATCCGCTTTCGGAAGCAATCGGTACAGTTCTTCGGGTATGTCTTCTTCCGAAAGTTTACGGATTAAGAAAGCCAGTGTCTTGACATCCCGCAACAGGTTCTCCCTGGTCGGTTCGAGACGGCGGTTCAGAATATGGTTGGAAGTCAGGCGGAAAGTATGCAGCCGGTTTTGTTCTCCTGCCGAAAGGTCTACCTTTGCAGCGATAAAGCTGATTCGTGCGGAGAGGTCGGTCATCTGCAGACTTTCATTTTGCATTTGCGACCGGCAGACGCGTTCAAGCAAGTCACGCATCTGCTTGTATCCTACGGCAAGCTGGGTGTCTTCCACCCGGCAAACAGCCAAAAGTAACTCATAAGATTCTATCGCTTCACTCTTCTGATAAGGCAACTTCATCTTCAATTTCTTCTTCTGTTTTCTTTTTATCCTTTATCATCAGGATGCTCATTTCGTAGAGCAGATAAAGCGGAATGGCCACGACGCTCAGCGTGAACGGGTCGCCCGTCGGAGTGATAATGGCAGCAGCTATCACGATGATGACAACGGCATGGCGGCGGTATTTCCGCAAGAAGGACTTATCGACTACTCCCAACAATGAAAGCAACCACGTCACTAATGGCAACTCAAATGCCAGTCCCATGCAAAGAATCAGCATCATGAAATTATCAATATAGGAATTAAGCGACAGAATGTTCTCCACTTCCGAACTTAACTGATAGGTGGAAAGGAAACGGAGCGTCAACGGATAAACCATGAAATAACCCAGCAAGACACCGATAAAGAACATCACTGTTCCGATGGTTAATGCCTTGCGTACTCCTTCCCTTTCGTTGGGATAAAGAGCGGGACCAATAAAACGCCATACTTCAAAGAAAATATAAGGCATGGCGGTCACGACCGACATCCAGAAGGCTGTCGACATGTGTATAAAGAAGGGAGCCGCCAAATTTATGTTGACCAGCTTCACCTGAAATTCTTGTGTGAAAAAGTCATCGGTCAAATCGAATGTCTGTCCGATATGCCGTAATAAATCGTAGAATATGAAATCATTGTGGCATGGCGCCAGAATCACATGATCGAAAAGATAAGGCATAGCAATAAAATAACCTATTGCCAATACAAGCCAAACTCCAATCACCCGAAAAAGTACCTTGCGCAGTTCATCCAAATGATCCCAAAAGGTCATTTCTGCCATCGGTACTTATTTTACTTACTTGAGTCCGCCGGTTTATCCAGGTCTTCTTTTGCCTTATTTATTTCTTCTTTTGCATCATTCACTCCATCTTTGAAACTCTTCACTCCTTTGCCCAAGCCGCGCATCAGTTCGGGAATTTTCTTACCACCAAAGAGCAGGAGAATAACCAAAGCAATAATAATCCACTCGGAACCACTAGGCAAGAAACCTAATAATAATAAGTTTGTCATACGTTTATTTGATAAAGAGGTTTTTATTAGTTGGTGCAAATATACAGAAAAACGGCAAACTGTAAACGGTAAACAATGAATTATTTATGTTAGTTCACTTTCATTCATCATCTACCGTTTACCGTCTACCGTTTTGCTATTTACTGATTATCCATTTATCGGTTCTCAGCTTTTGTTCATCTCCCTCGGCTTTATTCCTGATAATATACCCGTTTCACCCGTGTCGATATACTGGTAAGAACTTCATAAGGAATCGTATCCAGCTTGTCGGAGAGAACCGTTATCGGCAGGTCGTCACCAAAAATAATCGCCTGGTCGCCTTCGCGGCAGTCGATGTCGGTAACGTCTATCATACAGACATCCATACAGATATTGCCTACATAAGCCGCTTTCTTCCCATTCACCAGGCAGTAGGCATTTCCACGTCCCAAATGGCGGTTCAGCCCGTCGGCATACCCGATAGGAATGGCGGCGATACGTGAAGGACGTGTCAGATGCCCCATACGGCTATACCCTACGGTATCTTCTTCGGACACATCACGAATCTGAAGTATCGTTGTCTTGAGGGTACTTACGTTATGTATAATCGAATTGTCTATCGGACTGACTCCGTAAAGCCCGATTCCCAGCCGTACCATATCAAACTGCGCACCGGGGAAACGTTCGATTCCCGCCGTATTGCAGATATGGCGCAAAATCTTATGCGGGAAAGCGGCTTGCAACTCCTGCGAGCCCTTTTCAAACAGTTCTATCTGCCGGCGTGTAAAGGCATCGAACTGGGGAGAATCACTTCCTACGAAATGAGAGAATACCGAACGGGGAATCACCGCGCTCTGGTTCTTCAGGCGGTGGATAAGCAAGGGTATATCTTCCACGGCAAAGCCGAGACGATGCATACCCGTATCCAGTTTGATGTGAATCGGAAAGTTGGTGATTCCTTCTTTTTTCGCGGCTTTGATAAGTGCGTCGAGCAGATGGAAATTATACACTTCCGGTTCCAGTTTATAGTCGAACATGGTTTTGAACGCCGTAAGTTCCGGGTCCATAATCATGATAGAGGAAGTGATGCCCGCTTTGCGGAGTTCGGAGCCTTCGTCGGCAACGGCTACCGCCAGATAATCGACATGATGTTCCTGCAAGGTCTTGGCAATTTCATATGAACCGGCTCCGTAGGCAGAAGCTTTCACCATACATATCATCTTCGTTTCGGGATGGCGGAGCATGGAACGATAATGGTTCAGGTTTTCGACCATGGCATGCAGATTTACTTCCAAGATAGTTTCGTGCACTTTCAGTTCCAGCGCTTCGGATACCTTGTCGAAGTTGAATATACGGGAACCTTTTATCAGAATAACCTCCGAATGAAGGGATTTAAGCACGTCTGATGCCAGAAGAGCTTCGGTATTGGGGAAGAAATAGCGTTCGATGCCGGCATCAAACCGGGCGGCACACGAAGAAATCTCCGGTCCTACGCCAATCAGTTTATTAATGCCCCGGCTTTGTACCAACTGGGCTACACGGCGGTAGAGCGTGGCTGTGCTTTGTCCGGTTTCCAGTATGTCCGAAAGGATAAGCGTCCGGTTCAGTCCTTTCTTTTCTGAGCGGCGGACAAGGAAGTCGAGGGCTATATCCAAGGATGCCAAATCCGAATTATAACTGTCATTTATCAAGACACAGTTATTCTTTCCTTCTTTTACTTCCAGACGCATGGCGATCGGTTCGAGACGTGCCATACGTTCTGTTATCTGGTCGGCAGGAGTCATCAGGTAGAGACAGGCTGCCAAGCAATTCAGCGCATTTTCGATGGAAGCATCATCAATAAAAGGGATACAGAAAGTATTATCCATATCCAGATAACGGTAAGAAATGACGGTGTGGTCTTCCTTTTTTGTCACGCGGCTGATGTGCAGCGGACGTTCGATATCGGTACGGCTCCAGGCAATCTCACGGGCTGTCAGCATTGATTTTGCAACGCAATTGCTGATTAATTCATTGTCACCGTTGTAGATTACGACATCACAATCTTTGAAAAGCGTCAGTTTCTCCATACATTTCTCCTGCAATGAGAAGAAATTCTCCTGATGGGCACCGCCTATGTTGGTCAAGATACCGATAGTAGGCTTTATCATCCGCTTCAAAGCTCCCATCTCTCCCATTTCGGAAATGCCGGCTTCGAAGATTCCTAACTCCGCCTCTTCATTCAGTTGCCATACAGAAAGAGGAACACCAATCTGTGAATTATAGCTGCGCGGAGAACGGACAATGCAACGGTCCGGACTGAGCAACTGGTGCAACCATTCTTTCACAATCGTCTTTCCATTACTACCGGTAATGCCGATAACCGGCATCTTGAATTTCTCACGATGCACTTCGGCAAGCTTCTGCAAAGCTTTCAAGGGATTGGGGACGACGAGGAAGTTGAGAGAACTCTCCACTCCCCACTCCCCACTCTCTATTTCTTTAAAGTCTTCTTCGGAGACAACAAAATTGCGCACTCCCCTGTCATATAAGTCAGGGATATAGCGGGCACCACTATTTCGTTTGGTAGCTAAAGCAAAAAAAAGAGTTTCTTCAGGAAAACTCAGGGAACGGCTGTCTGTTAACAGCCAATCAATAGTCGTTTCATATTCGCCCACACGGCGGGCACCGATACTTTTGGCTATGGATTCAATCGCATATGACATAGTTCTGTTTCTTTTTGAAAATCTAAGTACGGGTATTTTCCGATAAGTCGTTCTATTTTTAACACTATTTGTCCTAAAAAGCGTTGATACGCCTCTGAACCGGGGTGAAAGGGCTTATGAGCCAGATCGCGCCGGACATCTTCGATTTCTGCCATAATCTGCTTTGTGTCAACGGAAAAGAAGGTTTCAGAGAAGCGTCCCCATAGGTAACGGACTGCCAATGGAGACGGATGCAGCATATCGTCCGCATAAAAGCGATAATCACGCAATTCGTCCAGTACTATTTCATAGGAAGGGAAATAGAAGACGTGTTGCGGGAAGAGTTGCTGTAAGCGGTCAATGGCGAGCAATAAAGTGGATTTGCTTAGTTGGTTGGCATGCATCCCGTCGCGGATATGACGGATAGGGCTTACCGTAAACAGAATCTTCAGATTCGGATTGCGGGCTGCCAGACTGATAATCAGCGAAGTGTATTCATCGACTATTTCGTCTGCAAGAAGAAGCCTGCGATTGAAGTTGTTCTCAGGCAGTTTGTGGCAATTGGCAACAACCTTTCCCGTTTCTTTTTGTTCATAGACATAAGCCGTACCGAAAGTCAGCATCAGCCAATCAAGTTGTTGCATAGTCTGAAAGGCTTGCTGCAGACGGTCATTGATATTCTGCAAGGTTTTCTCCGGAGTGGATGTGGAAAAGGAGCCGTGATGCATAGGGCTATGCCACAGTCCTCTATAAGCAAACAGTTCTTTCTCCGTGTATTCTTTTTTCATTTCAATCTCCCGCAGAGCGGATAAGATAGACAAAGGATTATAAAGAATACCGAAAGGATTCTGATTCAGCCGGAATTTGGCATCCACCAGCAAGGCTCCTATATTTTCGGAGAAACAAGAGCCCATCAGAAGGATATGGTCTGCATGGCTGACAGGCGGAAGCCCGGCGGGTAATTCCACAGATGTTTGAAAGTTCATACGATTTTCCATCACTTTATTACATTTCGTATGCAAAAGTAGACTTTCTTTTCGTACTTTTGCACTAAATTTTCTCGAATCATGAAGAATGAACCGATATATAACTTGCTAAACGCTATTAATTACCCCGAAGACCTACGGAAATTAAACGTAGACCAACTGCCGGAAGTATGCGATGAACTGCGGCAAGACATTATTAAAGAACTCTGCTGCAATCCGGGACATTTTGCTGCCAGTCTGGGGACAGTGGAACTGACGGTAGCTCTGCACTACATCTACAATACGCCCTATGACCGTATTGTATGGGATGTGGGACATCAGGCTTACGGCCATAAAATTCTGACAGGACGTCGCGAAGTTTTTTCCACCAACCGGAAGTTTGGCGGAATACGCCCTTTTCCATCACCGGAAGAGAGCGAATATGATACTTTTACATGCGGGCATGCTTCTAATTCAATCTCCGCTGCCCTTGGCATGGCTGTTGCCGCCGCTCAGAAAGGGGATTCCAAACGTCATGTGGTAGCCATCATCGGCGACGGCTCCATGAGTGGCGGCCTGGCTTTTGAAGGGTTGAACAATGCGTCTGTCACCCCAAACAATCTGCTTATTATACTGAATGACAATGATATGGCTATCGACCGCAGCGTCGGTGGCATGAAACAGTATCTTTTCAACCTGACGACTTCCAACCGTTACAACCAGTTGCGTTTCAGCATGTCACGTGTGTTGTTCAAACTCGGTATCCTGAATGAGGAACGCCGCAAAGCACTGATACGTTTCGGCAACAGTCTGAAGTCGATGGCTGCACAGCAACAGAATATTTTCGAAGGGATGAATATCCGTTATTTCGGTCCGATAGACGGGCACGATGTTAGGAATCTTGCCCGAGTACTGCATGATATTAAAGATTTGCAAGGACCTAAAATCCTGCATTTACACACTATAAAAGGAAAAGGGTTTGCCCCGGCAGAAGAACATGCTACCGAATGGCATGCTCCGGGCAAATTCGACCCCGTCACCGGCAAACGTTTCATTGCCAACACGGAAGGAATGCCGCCTCTCTTCCAGGATGTATTCGGAAATACACTGGTAGAGCTTGCCGAAGCCAACCCGAAGATTGTCGGTGTGACTCCTGCCATGCCCAGCGGCTGTTCGATGAATATCCTTATGGAGAAAATGCCGAAACGTGCATTTGATGTCGGCATCGCCGAAGGACATGCCGTTACTTTCTCCGGTGGTATGGCGAAAGACGGATTGCTGCCGTTCTGCAATATCTATTCTTCTTTTCTGCAACGGGCACATGATAATATCATCCATGACGTAGCGATACAGAATCTTCCTGTGGTATTGTGTCTCGACCGTGCCGGACTTGTCGGTGAAGACGGGCCTACACATCACGGAGCTTTTGACATGGCTTGCCTGCGCCCGATACCTAACTTGACTATTTCTTCGCCAATGGACGAACACGAGTTACGCCGATTAATGTACACGGCACAACTGCCGGACAAAGGTCCGTTCGTGATTCGTTATCCACGGGGACGCGGTGTGTTGGTGGACTGGAAATGTCCGCTGGAAGAAGTTCCGGTAGGAAAAGGAAGAAAGTTGAAAGACGGTGACGACCTTGCGGTTATTACTATCGGACCGATAGGAAATACTGCCGCTCGCGCCATCGCCCAGGCAGAAGCCAAGTTTGGCAAATCCATCGCCCATTTTGATTTACGTTTCCTGAAACCGCTGGATGAGGAGTTACTACATGAAATAGGTCGCAAATTCAAGCGTATCCTTACCGTTGAAGACGGTATTATCAAAGGCGGTATGGGCAGCGCTATCCTCGAATTTATGGCAGACAATGAATACAAACCGACAGTGAAGCGTATCGGTATCCCCAATATATTTGTGGAACATGGTTCAGTGGCCGAACTTTATCATATCTGCGACATGGACGAAGAAGGTATTCTGACTAAAATAAAAGAATTTATCAATTGACATGAAGATTATTATCGCCGGTGCCGGCAACGTAGGCACCCATTTGGCCAAACTGTTATCGCGCGAAAAGCAAGACATTATCCTGATGGACGATGACGAAGAGAAACTAAGTGCTCTCAGCGCCAATTTCGACTTACTGACAGTTGCCGCCTCTCCTTCTTCTATCTCCGGTCTGAAAGAGGTAGGTGTCAAAGAAGCCGACCTCTTCATTGCAGTTACTCCGAACGAAAGCCGAAACATGACTGCCTGTATGCTGGCTACCAATCTGGGAGCTAAAAAGACAGTGGCACGTATCGACAATTACGAATATCTTCTGCCAAAAAATAAAGAGTTCTTCCAAAAGTTGGGAGTGGATTCGTTAATCTACCCTGAGATGTTGGCTGCCAAAGAAATCGTATCTTCCATGCGCATGAGCTGGGTACGCCAATGGTGGGAATTCTGTGGCGGAGCACTCGTACTGATCGGTACGAAGATGCGCGAAAAAGCGGAGATACTGAATATTCCTCTCTATGAGCTGGGGGCACCGGACATTCCTTATCACATAGTAGCCATCAAACGCGGAACGGAAACCATTATTCCACGCGGAGACGATGTGATAAAACTGCATGACATTGTTTATTTCACCACCACCCGCAAATATATTCCTTATATACGTAAGATAGCCGGCAAGGAAGATTATGCCGACGTGCGCAACGTGATGATTATGGGCGGAAGCCGCATCGCAGTCCGTACCGCCCAATACGTGCCGGATTATATGCAAGTGAAAATCGTAGACAATGACATTAACCGTTGCAACCGGTTGACAGAACTATTGGACGACAAAACAATGATTATCAACGGAGACGGTCGCGACATGGATCTGCTCATCGAAGAAGGATTGAAGAATACCGAAGCCTTCGTTGCCCTAACCGGAAATTCCGAAACCAACATACTGGCTTGTCTTGCCGCCAAACGCATGGGGGTGGAAAAGACCGTGGCAGAAGTCGAGAATATCGACTATATCGGCATGGCGGAAAGCCTTGACATCGGTACGGTTATCAACAAGAAGATGATTGCCGCCAGCCATATTTATCAAATGATGCTGGATGCCGACGTCTCCAATGTGAAATGTCTGACGTTTGCCAATGCGGATGTCGCAGAATTTACTGTACCCGCCGGAGCAAAAATAACAAAACATCTGATCAAAGACCTCGGGCTACCAAAAGGGACGACTATCGGCGGTATGATTCGCAACGGAGAAGGAATACTGGTTACCGGTGATACGCTGATTCAACCGGGCGACCATGTAGTAGTGTTCTGCTTGAGTATGATGATTAAGAAAATCGAGAAATTCTTTCATTAGGTAGTAAGTAACACTTGACATTTGTTTATGATCAACTCGAAGATGATATACCGGATTCTGGGTTTTCTGCTGCTTATAGAAACTGCGATGTTACTATGCTGCGGTGTTGTTTCTTTATTCTACAAAGAGAATGACTTGCAGAGTTTCCTGATTTCATCGGCTATTGCTGCCGGTGTAGGTATTGTATTGCTTGCCATCGGCAAAGGTGCGGAAAAATCGCTCAATCGACGTGACGGATATGTCATTGTCAGTGTAGCATGGGTCACGTTCTCTCTTTTCGGAATGTTACCTTATTATATAGGAGGATATATTCCAAGTATCACCAACGCATTCTTTGAAACCATGTCAGGTTTCAGCAGTACGGGAGCTACTATCTTAAATAACATAGAATCAATGCCGCACGGAATACTCTTCTGGCGCGCCATGACGCAATGGATTGGCGGTTTGGGTATTGTATTCTTTACCATTGCCGTCCTGCCTATTTTTGGTGTTGGTGGTATTCAGGTATTTGCGGCAGAAGCCAGCGGCCCTACTCATGACAAAGTACATCCCCGCATTGGCATTACAGCCAAATGGCTCTGGGGTATTTATGTAGGAATGACGGGAACTCTCATTATATTGTTAGTATTTGGCGGCATGAGCGTATTCGACAGTATATGCCATGCTTTCACAACGACCAGTACCGGTGGTTTTTCTACCAAGCAAGCCAGTATTGAATACTATCACTCTCCCTATATAGATTATGTAATCTCCATCTTCATGTTTTTGTCAGGAATCAACTTCACGCTGTTGCTGTTAATGTTCAACGGCAAGATAAAGAAGTTTATTCATGACGCGGAATTGAAGTTCTATTTTATATGCGTTTCCTTCTTCACCCTATTTATTGCAGCCTGGCTCTATCAGACATCTCCAATGGGTGCGGAAGAAGCATTCCGTAAATCACTTTTCCAAGTAATTTCATTGCAGACCTCCACGGGATTCGCCACAGCCGACTATATGCTTTGGCCTTCCATTCTTTGGGGATGCCTTCTTATTGTGATGATTATCGGAGCCTGTGCCGGTAGTACAACAGGTGGTATCAAGTGTATCCGTATGGTGATCTTATTTAAGGTAGTGAAAAATGAATTCAAACATATCCTGCATCCCAATGCCGTGCTTCCGGTACGTGTAAACAAGCAGGTTATCTCCCCTTCCATCCAGTCCACTGTATTGGCTTTCACCTTTTTGTATGCAGTGATTGCCCTTATCAGCATACTTATCATGATGGGACTTGGGGTAGGTTTCCTGGAATCAGTGGGAACAGTTATTTCAAGCATGGGTAATATGGGGCCGGGACTCGGTACCTGCGGTCCGGCTTTTTCATGGAGCGAACTACCGGTTCTTGCCAAATGGCTGCTTTCTTTCCTGATGCTTCTGGGACGTTTGGAATTATTTACAGTGCTATTGCTCTTTACTTCTGACTTTTGGAAAAAAAACTAGGCGAAGACTTGACACAAATCAAGTTGAGTGCTAAAAAAACCTTTTTTGCTACCCGGACTTTGCAAAAAGTATAAATATTAGTCCTATATTTGCAGCCGTTAAAAGGAAAAGATGAAACAAATCCTAAAATTCGGACTACTTTTGGTACTGACTTTGCTTATTCATTGCACAACAAATGGAGCAATGGAAAATATTTGCAAGGTTTCTTCCCCGGCTCACAGGCAGGAGAAGTGCTATGTATCCCAAGAGCATCCGACACACAATGCTTTGGAACGCCTTTATAACTTTTATTCTACCCAATCCTGCGATATGAGTCATACGGAAGTTGCACATGTTCCGGCAGATAAGAGTGTGTTATTGCTAATAGCCTATTTCTGCGAGCATCACAAACTTCAAAGTCCGCCTTATCTTATATCGCTCCACGCTCCCACCTGCTACTACGATCCTATCTCCTATTATATATATGGATTAAGAAAGATTGTGGTTTAGACGACAGTACAGTCGGCTTTTTTGCCCGTCACTTATATTACAGTTGGTTTCGTCCCCCGGAGGGTGGATAATCCAGTTGTTTATTTCTATAATATTCAATCTAAACAGCTATTGAATTATGAATTTTACATTTTTAGTTGTTGTTTTACTAACAGCGCTTGCTTTTGTCGGTGTAGTGATAGCTCTTTCACGTGCTATTTCACCCCGTTCGTACAATGTGCAAAAGTTTGAAGCTTACGAATGTGGTATACCGACACGTGGTAAATCATGGATGCAGTTCCGTGTAGGTTACTACTTGTTTGCTATCCTGTTCCTGATGTTCGACGTTGAAACAGCTTTCCTGTTTCCGTGGGCAGTGGTCATGCGCGACATGGGACCACAGGGACTTATCAGTATTCTCTTCTTCTTTATCATTCTAGTTCTGGGTCTTGCTTATGCCTGGAGGAAAGGAGCTTTGGAATGGAAATAACCAAAAAGCCAAAAATAAAATCAATTCCGTATGAGGAGTTCATTGACAATGAATCATTGGAAAAGTTGGTCAGGGAACTTAATGCCGGAGGGGCAAACGTCGCTCTCGGAGTTCTTGATGACTTTATCAACTGGGGACGCAGCAATTCGCTGTGGCCGCTTACTTTCGCTACCAGTTGTTGCGGTATCGAATTTATGGCACTGGGTGCTGCGCGTTATGATATGGCCCGCTTCGGGTTTGAAGTTGCCCGTGCCAGTCCGCGTCAGGCTGATATGATTATGGTATGCGGAACAATCACCAATAAAATGGCTCCGGTATTGAAGCGGCTTTACGACCAGATGCCCGACCCGAAATATGTGGTCGCCGTAGGCGGATGCGCTGTCAGCGGCGGTCCTTTCAGGAAGTCCTACCATGTGGTGAACGGGGTGGACAAGATTCTTCCGGTAGATGTATATATCCCCGGATGCCCGCCGCGTCCCGAGGCTTTCTATTATGGCATGATGCAGTTGCAACGCAAAGTGAAAATAGAAAAGTTCTTTGGTGGAGTGAACAGGAAAGAGAAGAAACCGGATTATATAAAAAATGAAGAATGACTCTACGTTCTTAATTTAATTTGATTTATGCAAGAAATACAATTTATAGCCCCTGCAGCATTACATGACGAGATGCTGCGCTTGCGAAATGAAAAGCAGATGGACTTTCTCGAAAGCCTCACCGGTATGGACTGGGGAGTGGCGGATGAGAAAGACGCTCCGGAGAAACTCCGTGGTTTAGGCGTAGTCTATCATCTGGAATCTACTGTCACGGGCGAACGGATAGCATTAAAAACTGCGACTACCAACCGCGACCTGCCGGAAATACCGTCTGTCAGCGACATATGGAAGATAGCTGACTTCTACGAACGCGAAGTTTTCGATTATTACGGCATCACCTTTATCGGTCATCCCGATATGCGTCGTCTGTATCTGCGTAACGACTGGATAGGTTATCCGATGCGCAAAGACAATAATCCGGAAAAAGATAATCCGCTCTGCATGACCAATGAGGAAACGTTCGACACGACTCAGGAAATAGAACTCAACCCAGACGGAACAATCAAAAACAAAGAAACAAAACTCTTCGGAGAAGAAGAATACGTAGTCAATATCGGTCCGCAACACCCTGCAACTCACGGTGTAATGCGTTTCCGTGTTTCTCTTGAAGGTGAAATCATCCGTAAGATTGACGCAAACTGTGGATATATCCACCGTGGTATCGAGAAGATGAATGAAAGTCTTACTTATCCTCAGACACTGGCTCTGACAGACCGTCTTGATTATTTGGGTGCACACCAGAACCGACATGCATTATGTATGTGTATTGAGAAGGCGATGGGTATCGAGGTTAGCCAGCGCGTGCAGTATATACGCACGATTATGGATGAATTACAACGTATCGACTCTCACTTATTGTTTTTCTCTGCTCTTACCATGGACTTGGGAGCACTGACGGCTTTCTTCTACGGATTCCGTGACCGTGAAAAGATTCTCGATATTTTTGAGGAGACTTGTGGCGGACGCTTGATTATGAACTACAATACGATTGGCGGTGTACAGGCTGACCTTCACCCGAACTTCGTCAAACGGGTGAAAGAATTTATTCCGTATATGAGAGGTATCATTCACGAATATCACGATATATTCACAGGCAATATCATTGCTCAAAGCCGTATGAAAGGTGTGGGTGTACTAAGTCGGGAGGATGCTATTTCTTTCGGTTGCACCGGTGGTACAGGTCGTGCTTCGGGCTGGGCCTGCGACGTGCGCAAGCGAATCCCTTACGGTGTATACGACAAAGTGGATTTCAAAGAAATCGTTTATACGGAAGGCGACTGCTTCGCCCGCTATCTGGTGCGTATGGACGAAATCATGGAAAGTCTGAACATCATTGAGCAATTAATAGACAATATTCCCGAAGGGCCGTATCAGGAGAAGATGAAACCAATCATCCGTGTTCCCGAAGGCAGCTACTATGCTGCTGTGGAAGGAAGCCGCGGTGAATTCGGTGTTTTCCTCGAAAGCCAGGGTGACAAAATGCCGTATCGCCTGCACTATCGTGCCACGGGGCTGCCACTTGTAGCTGCCATCGACACGATCTGTCGTGGAGCGAAGATTGCCGACCTGATTGCCATTGGCGGAACGCTGGACTATGTAGTTCCGGATATAGACCGGTAAGTTAACGATTAACGTTTAGTGATGAACGATTAACAAAAAAAATGCATCGATATGTTAATTACTAATCATTAAACACTAAACACTAATTAAATATGTTCGACTTTAGTATAGTAACAAATTGGATACATGAGCTACTTCTCTTCATCATGCCTGAGGGAGTGGCTGTATTTATAGAATGTGTGGCTGTCGGCGTATGCATTGTTGCATTGTATGCCATCCTCGCTATCATATTGATTTATATGGAACGCAAGGTCTGCGGGTTCTTCCAGTGTCGTCTCGGTCCGAACCGGGTGGGCAAATGGGGTTCTATTCAAGTGATATGCGACGTGCTCAAAATGATGACCAAGGAGATTTTCATGCCGAAAGGTGCCGACCATTTCCTCTACAACCTGGCTCCGTTCATGGTGATTATCGCCTCGTTCCTTACTTTCTCTTGTATTCCTTTTAATAAGGGAGCGGAAATTCTTAATTTCAATGTAGGGGTATTCTTTCTGTTGGCAGCTTCCAGCATCGGAGTAGTTGGTATTTTGCTTGCCGGTTGGGGTAGTAACAATAAGTTCTCTCTAATTGGTGCCATGAGAAGTGGCGCACAGATTATCAGTTATGAACTTTCTGTAGGTATGAGCATTATGACAATGGTCGTATTGATGGGAACCATGCAGTTTTCTGAAATCGTGGAAGGGCAAGCCGACGGTTGGTTTATTTTCAAGGGACATATCCCTGCCGTGATTGCTTTCATTATCTACCTGATTGCCGGAAACGCCGAATGTAACCGTGGTCCGTTCGACCTTCCCGAAGCGGAAAGTGAACTGACTGCCGGATACCACACCGAATATTCCGGTATGGGTTTCGGTTTCTTCTATTTGGCAGAATACTTGAACTTGTTTATCGTAGCCAGTGTTGCCGCCACCATCTTCCTGGGAGGATGGATGCCGTTGCACATCATCGGTCTGAACGAATTTAATGCCGTAATGGATTATATCCCCGGATTTATCTGGTTCTTCGGCAAAGCGTTCTTTGTGGTATTCCTGCTGATGTGGATTAAATGGACGTTCCCCCGTCTGCGTATCGACCAGATTCTGAATCTGGAATGGAAATACCTGGTTCCTATTTCTATGGTAAATCTATTATTAATGGCATGTTGCGTAGCCTTCGGCTTTCACTTCTAGCAGATTAGATTATGGAATATAAAGATAAAAAATATACGTACTTAGGTGGTCTGGTGCATGGCATCAGTACACTGACAACGGGTATGAAAACCAGCATCAAGGTTTACTTCCGCAAGAAAGTGACCGAGCAATATCCCGAAAACCGGAAGGAACTGAAGATGTTCGACCGATTCCGTGGAACACTGAACATGCCCCACAATGAGAATAATGAACATCGCTGTGTAGCCTGCGGATTATGTCAGATGGCGTGTCCGAACGACACAATCAAAGTGACCAGCGAAACGATTGAAACAGAAGACGGCAAGAAAAAGAAAATCCTGGCGACCTATGAATATGACCTGGGCACTTGTATGTTCTGCCAACTTTGTGTAAATGCTTGTCCGCACGATGCTATCACGTTCGATCAGAACTTCGAGCATGCAGTATTCGACCGTTCCAAGCTCGTCTTGAAACTGAATCATGACGGTAGTAAAGTAATAGAAAAGAAAAAAGAAGTTTAGATATGGGATCAACTCTTGAAACAGTAGTATTCTACTTTTTGGCAGCATTTATTATTGCTATGTCCATCATGACGGTGACTACCCAACGTATTGTCCGCTCGGCTACTTACCTGCTCTTCGTGCTCTTCGGCACGGCCGGCATCTACTTCTTGCTGGGCTATACTTTTTTGGGCTCCGTCCAGATTATGGTTTACGCCGGTGGTATCGTTGTACTTTATGTATTCTCCATCCTGCTGACCAGTGGAGAGGGCGACCGAGCCGAGAAACTAAAACGAAGCAGGTTCCTGGCAGGACTCTTTACAATGGTTGCCGGTCTGGCTATCATCTTGTTTATCACGCTGAAACATAACTTTATGCAGACAGCGAACCTTGCCCCGCAGGAGATAAACATCCACGCTATCGGACATGCCTTGCTGAGTAGTGACAAATACGGCTATGTATTACCTTTCGAAGCAGTCAGTATCTTATTGCTAGCTTGTATCATCGGTGGTATCATGATTGCCCGAAAGAGATAAGAACGAAAGTATTAACTATCAAACATTGAATTGAATATGATACACATGGAATATTATCTGGTAGTCTCTACCATCATGATGTTTGCAGGAATCTATGGATTCTTTACCCGCCGTAACACGCTGGCTATCCTGATTTCCGTAGAGTTAATGCTGAACGCCACGGACATCAACTTCGCCGTGTTCAATCGTTTTCTCTTCCCGGGAGGAATGGAAGGTTATTTCTTTGCACTGTTCTCCATCGCCATCTCAGCCGCGGAAACTGCAATAGCTATCGCCATCATGATCAATATCTACCGTAATCTCCGAAGCATCCAAGTCCGCAACCTCGACGACTTGAAATGGTAGTGGCAAGGTGCCATTTCCAGGTTTCTATTCGGATGAATAGACGGACAGATGAATTTGTGAGATATTATAGTATAAGTAATAATAAAACAAGTAATTAAATAAAACTGTATGGAACTAACAATTCTAATACTCCTTCTTCCTTTCTTCTCCTTTCTCATATTGGGAATCGGGGGAAAATGGATGTCGCATCGGACAGCGGGTACCATCGGTACTCTGGTGCTGGGAACGGTAGCAGTACTGTCTTATATGACTGCTTTCCAATATTTCTCCGCCCCACGGCTGGAAGACGGAACATTTGCCACATTGATACCTTACAATTTCACGTGGCTTCCTTTTACAGAGACATTACACTTCGACCTGGGCATCCTGCTCGATCCTATATCTGTGATGATGTTGATTGTCATCTCTACCGTGTCACTGATGGTGCATATCTACTCCTTCGGTTACATGAAAGGCGAGACTGGTTTTCAGCGTTACTACGCTTTCCTCTCCCTGTTTACCATGTCAATGCTGGGACTGGTAGTAGCGACAAACATCTTCCAAATGTATCTCTTTTGGGAATTGGTGGGTGTAAGTTCTTATTTATTAATCGGATTCTACTATACAAAACCTGCTGCAATCTCCGCTTCAAAGAAAGCATTTATTGTCACTCGTTTTGCCGACTTGGGCTTCCTGATCGGTATCCTGATTTACGGATATTATGGCGGAACGTTCGGTTTCACTCCGGATACAGTATCGTTGGTCAGCGGTGGCGCTGCCATGCTTCCGTTAGCCCTCGGATTGATGTTCGTGGGCGGTGCCGGTAAGAGTGCGATGTTCCCATTGCATATATGGTTGCCCGACGCAATGGAAGGTCCTACTCCGGTCAGTGCTTTAATTCACGCGGCTACCATGGTAGTTGCCGGTGTATATCTGGTGGCACGTATGTTCCCACTTTTCATTGCATACGCACCGAATACGCTGCACATGGTTGCCTGGGTAGGTGCAATCACTGCATTCTATGCAGCAAGTGTGGCTTGCGTGCAATCAGACATCAAACGCGTATTGGCTTTCTCTACCATTTCACAGATTGGTTTCATGATGGTAGCCTTAGGCGTTTGTACTTCGATGAATCCGCACGAAGGAGGTTTGGGCTACATGGCTTCCATGTTCCACCTTTTCACACATGCCATGTTTAAGGCATTGCTCTTCCTCGGTGCAGGTAGCATCATTCATGCTGTACATTCTAATGAAATGTCCGCTATGGGAGGTTTACGCAAATATATGCCGATCACTCACTGGACATTCCTGATTGCTTGTCTGGCTATTGCCGGTATTCCTCCATTCTCTGGTTTCTTCTCGAAAGATGAAATTCTGGCTGCTTGTTTCCAATACAGCCCTGTAATGGGATGGGTGATGACAGTCATCGCTGCAATGACAGCTTTCTATATGTTCCGCCTTTACTACGGTATTTTCTGGGGGAGCGAACCGCTCCGGACAGATTCCCATTCGGATACAAGTCACGACACACCACACGGAAACTTGGAAGCGGCACCTTGCCGTCCCCATGAAAGTCCGTTGGCTATGACATTCCCTTTGATGTTCCTGGCAGCCGTTACTTGTGGGGCAGGATTTATTCCTTTCGGACACTTTATCAGTTCGAACGGTGAATCTTATTCCATCCATCTTGACCCGTCGGTAGCTATCACAAGCGTTGTTGTTGCAATTATTTCTATTGCCATCGCTACCTGGATGTATAAGAATGCCAAACAGCCTGTTGCCGATTCACTGGCAAAACAGTTCAAGGGATTGCACAAGGCTGCTTATAATCGTTTCTATATGGATGATATATACCAGTTCATTACGCATAAGATTATCTTCCGCTGCATCTCTACTCCTATCGCATGGTTTGACCGTCATGTAATAGATGGACTCTTTGACTTCCTGGCATGGGCAGCCAATACCACAAGCGACGAAATCCGCGGTTTGCAAAGCGGTCAGGTACAGCAATATGCATATGTGTTCCTTTGCGGTGCACTGGCACTTATCTTACTATTAATCTTATAAAGCACAGAACGATATGAATTTCTTATCAATATTCGTACTTATCCCCCTCCTGATGCTGGCCGGACTTTGGGCAGCACGAGGAATAAAAGCCATCCGTGGGGTTATGATTACTGGCGCATCGGCACTCCTGATAGCCGCTGTCGTACTGACATTCATGTATTTGGGAGAACGTAATGCCGGAAACACAGCAGAAATGCTTTTTCGTGCAGACACTCTTTGGTATGCACCGCTTCATATCTCATACTCGGTAGGCGTAGACGGAATCTCAGTAGCTATGCTGTTACTGTCCGCCATCATCGTATTCACCGGGACATTTGCTTCCTGGCGTCTGCAACCGCTGACAAAAGAATATTTCCTTTGGTTCACCCTGCTGTCGATGGGAGTATTCGGATTCTTTATCTCCGTAGACTTGTTCACCATGTTTATGTTCTACGAAATAGCGCTGATACCTATGTACCTGTTAATCGGTGTATGGGGTTCGGGACGCAAAGAGTACGCCGCCATGAAACTGACACTGATGCTGATGGGCGGTTCCGCCTTCCTGCTGATCGGTATTCTCGGAATCTACTTCGGTTCGGGAGCGACAACGATGAACCTGCTCGAAATCGCGCAATTGCACAACATACCTTTTGCACAACAATGCATCTGGTTCCCACTGACTTTCCTCGGCTTCGGTGTACTGGGTGCTCTCTTCCCGTTTCATACCTGGAGCCCCGACGGTCATGCTTCCGCCCCGACAGCCGTATCCATGCTTCATGCCGGAGTCTTGATGAAACTGGGTGGTTACGGATGTTTCCGCATCGCCATTTATCTGATGCCGGAAGCTGCCAACGAACTTTCGTGGATATTCCTGATACTGACAGGTATCTCTGTGGTGTACGGAGCTTTCTCCGCTTGTGTACAGACCGACTTGAAATATATCAATGCTTACTCTTCAGTGTCCCACTGCGGACTGGTTCTCTTTGCTATCCTGATGCTGAACCAGACGGCTGCGACGGGAGCTATCCTTCAGATGCTTTCGCACGGATTGATGACAGCCTTGTTCTTCGCCCTTATCGGTATGATTTACGGACGTACACACACACGTGACATTCGCGAGCTTGCCGGTCTGATGAAGATTATGCCGTTCCTCAGCGTATGTTACGTGATTGCCGGCCTTGCCAACCTCGGTCTGCCGGGGCTGAGTGGTTTCATTGCTGAGATGACTATCTTCGTAGGTTCTTTCCAGAACAACGATGTATTCCACCGCACGCTGACTATCATCGCCTGCTCTTCCATTGTGATTACAGCAGTCTATATCCTGCGCCTGGTAGGTAAGATTCTATACGGAACCTGCACCAACAAGCACCACCTTGAGTTGACCGACGCAACATGGGACGAACGTGTAGCAGTCATCTGCCTCATCGTTTGTGTAGCCGGACTGGGTATGGCTCCTTTTTGGGTCAGCCACATGATTGGTGAAAGCGTATTGCCGGTTGTCTCACAACTGATACCCTAAATAGTAAATTGTAAATCGTTAAATAGTAAATTAACAATATGGATTATTCACAATTTCTACATATGCGAGAAGAGCTGTCGCTCGTAGTTGTCCTGATACTACTGTTTTTGGCCGACCTCTTCATGAGTCCGGATGCACACAAGAACGATGGAAAGGCACGACTGAACACCATGTTACCCGTCATCCTGATGGCGGTTCATACAGCTATCAACCTTGTTCCCGAAACTGCCTGCGACATATTCGGCGGCATGTACCATTATGTACCCATGCACACGGTTGTCAAATCAATCCTGAATGTAGGTACGTTGATTGTCTTCCTGATGGCACACGAATGGATGAAACGTGAAGATACCTCATTCAAACAAGGAGAATTTTATGTACTGACACTTTCCACCCTGTTTGGTATGTATCTCATGATTTCCGCCGGACATTTTCTGATGTTCTTTATCGGACTGGAAACGGCATCTATCCCGATGGCCGCTCTGATTGCTTTTGACAAATACCGCCACAACTCTGCCGAAGCGGGAGCCAAATATATCCTTACCGCCCTCTTCTCCAGCGCATTGTTGCTGTTCGGCCTGTCTATGATTTACGGTTCTGCCGGAACATTGTACTTTGACGACCTTCTCGCTCATATCGACGGAAATCCGTTGCAAATTATGGCATTCGTGTTCTTCTTCACGGGTATGGCATTCAAGCTGTCACTCGTTCCGTTCCACCTGTGGACAGCGGACGTATATGAAGGTGCGCCGAGTACAGTCACCGCTTATCTGAGCGTCGTTTCAAAAAGTTCTGCAGCTTTCGTTCTGCTGACTATCCTTATCAAAGTATTCGCACCGATGATAAACGACTGGCAGGAAGTACTTTACTGGGTGATTATCGCCTCTATCACTATCGCCAATATATTCGCCATCCGCCAACAGAACTTGAAACGTCTGATGGCATTCTCCAGTATCTCACAAGCCGGATATATCATGCTTGGCGTTATCGGCGGAACGGCACAGGGAATGACGGCATTAGTGTATTACGTGCTTGTATACGCTGCCGCCAACCTCGGTGTATTTGCCGTAATCACCATCGTAGCACTACGTAGCCAGAAGTTCACGCTTGAAGACTATGCAGGACTTTATAAGACGAATCCGAAAATAGCGTTCCTGATGACTTTATCCCTGTTCTCATTGGCAGGTATCCCACCGTTTGCCGGATTCTTCTCCAAGTTCTTTATCTTCATGGCAGCTTTCAATGCAGGATTCCACCTGTTAGTATTCATCGCATTAATCAATACAGTGATTTCATTATACTACTACCTGCTGATTGTGAAAGCAATGTATATCACCCCTTCCGACAATCCGATTCCTGCTTTCCGCAGCGACCGCAGCACAAAATGGGGACTGGCTCTTTGTACGCTGGGTATTATCGGACTGGGTATCGCAAGTATCGTCTATCAGTCTATCGACAAACTATCGTTCGGAATCTAAGCGGATACATCCGAAAGACAGACACCTCTTAATAAAGAATGGTCTTGATTCAATGCCGGCATGAACCGGCATTGAATCAAGACCATTCTTATATTTATATATCCTTTTGCCTTACGCAAACACTTCTTCCGTCACAATCACACCGGGAATTGTAAACCAGAACCGCGAGCCTTTTCCCACTTCAGAGTCAACACCTACTTTTTCCACCCAATTGTTCCACGATACTTTGACAGATGGAAAGCCCCAATCCCGTACCATGCACATTACTTAAGTTTATATCGAACTGACGTTAAGATAAGAGCCTGTTTTTTAATGCACTGGTGACAATTCAGTTTCCCTATAGGGAAACGCCTGTATCCATTACGGGAAACGAGCGTATCCCAGTAAGGAAACGACAGTATCCTTTATGGGATACGGGCGTTTCCATACAAGGAAACTATAGGAAACTCTATTGCACTGGTTCCTAACCCTATAAACGTTTCGCAGGAATGCACTAGATAAGCTTTTTCTTCTTTCGGTAATTCTCACGGAATTCTTTAGGCGACGTAGTCGCCTATTATCTCGGATGAATCTCCTACCACCCGCCTTACTCCCGCCGCTTTCTCCGTGAAGTTCAATTCAAACTCGGAATGGTTGTGGATGGGATAAGTGAATTCAGTCTTATAGCGTTCCGCAATGTAAAAACAGTCTTTGTCAGACAAAGGAGTTATCTCGCGGATAATTTGGTTAGGTAACGGTGTGTTCATGACATAAGTAGTTTATTATGATTTTATCGGACTATCGCTTGCTCTTATCGTGCTTGTCAGTTCTCTATCTTTACGCCTATCCGGCGCAAATCCGCTCCCGAAGGATTTTGGAATACCTGTAAGTCAAACTCGGGGATGATGGCAAGTACATGGTCAAAAACATCCGCCTGTATGCCTTCATACGCCACCCAGACTTTATTGGCGGAGAAGAAATAAAGTTCTAACGGAATACCGGTTTCGGTAGGCTGGAGCTGACGCACCATACAAGTCATGTCCTGATTGACGGTGGGCAGGTTCTTCAGATAATTGGTAAGATAGGCGCGGAAAACTCCCAGATTGGTCTGCCGGCGGCCGTTCACCAGTATTGAATTGTCAATATCGTGTTCCTTGTTATATTGTTCCACCACTTTCTCCGTTTCGTCCACATAGTCTTTCAATATTTGTATCTTCCGGTACTTTGCCAGCATTTCCGGTGTGCAGAAGCGTACGCTGGTCATGTCTATATTGATGGAACGCTTCACACGGCGGCCACCGGATTCCTGCATCCCCTGCCAGTTCTGGAAAGAGTCGCTGACCAACAAGTAAGGCGGAATAGTGGTAATGGTATTGTCGAAATTACGTACTTTCACAGTATTCAAAGTTACTTCTATCACTGTGCCGTCAGCACCGTATTTCGGCATCGTAATCCAATCCCCTACTTTCAACATATTGTTGGCGGAAAGCTGGATACCGGAGACAAAGCCCATGATACTGTCTTTAAAAACCAACATCAGCACGGCAGCAGAAGCTCCAAGTCCGGTCAATAGCACCACAGGACTTTGCTTTATCAGGATACTGATGATGATAATAGCTCCTATAAAGAATAGAATCACTTGTGCTGTCTGAAGAAGCCCTTTCAGGGGTTTGTCCTTATACTGCTCGCGTGCGCTGTACACCAGATAAATGGCAGTACATAAGGCACTCACGAAACGAAGGAATACGGCAAGTATGTAAATCAGGCAGAGCCGGCGAAGAAAATCGAGCAAGGAGGAATCCGCATGTTCGGGGAATGCGATAGGAATGGCAATATAGATTAATATCGGTGCGACCATCCGGCTGACATTCGCCATTACTTTGTCATTAAATACAATGTCGTCCCAAGTGGCTTTCGTTTGTTTCACCAGCCTGGATACCGTGCGCAGGATAATCTTACGACAAATCAGGTTAGCCAACAGAGCTACACCTATGATAATCAGTAATATGATAAAATTATCAATCTTATCCGCCCACACTTCATCCACTCCCATTGACAACAAGGTATCGTTCACGCCTTGCATCATTGCATTACCGATATCTTGCGTCTCTCCATCCACCAGTGCAACAGGCACTGCATTTATTACTTCTTCCATAAGCTGTTTTCTCTCTTTTTCTTTTTAGTTTTCTTTCCCTTTTTCTAAATACTCATGTATATCTTGTCTCAGCCAGTCATAGTGGAACAGCCGTTTGTAAGCTACGTTCTTCTTCAGCATGATTTCCACATTCACCTGACTGTTCTGATAGCAAGTCAGTTCATTCTTGAATTGTTCATTATGTTCGGCCAATCGTTTGATTTCCTGTTCACGTTCCCGACGCAGCACCGTACATACGGGAGTCAGAAGTTTCATGACCACGCTATCCATGACATGGTGTCCCTGCATATATAAATAGGTGGTTTCCGGCATCAACCCCAATTCTCTCAATTCATTACCCAGCGCATTCACTTGGTTGATGATACGGGAGAAACGCTTTTTCAGTTCCGACAGTTTTTGGTTGACGCGCCGCTGCAAATCTTCCAGGCTCTTTTCAGGATGCTTGATACTTATCTCCCGCAAGGCAGTATAGGTGTGGAAGTCGTACATTGGGAAAGTATAGGTATCCCGTTGGCGGTAGAACCACACGTTCCACAGGAAAAGAGGATATACAATTTCGGAATACCGTTTCAGGTAGGCATTGAAATCAAAGATGAAGCGGTCGTTCAATGTAGCTTGTACGCATACTTCATGCAAGCTTTCGGCAAAACAATGGTAGTTTTCAATGGCGTATGTATAGGTTTGGAATATGTATCTGTTCCGGTTGATTTTGCGGGAAGTATTGGTGGCTCCCTGCAACAGGAAGTCATAATCGCTGTCTACGCAGGCTATCAGGCTTCTTCCCAGTTCGGCTGTGTTCAGCGTGTTCATGAGAACCATCTTTTTCCCTTTCGCGAGGGAGTTGGCGGAAGGGAGCATCACCTGGAAATAGTGCTCGTCATCTTCAAACTCTTCGAGCAGGGTACGCCAGAAAGCGATGTCGTCATAGCTTTCTACGTATGCTATGATGCGACGGCGGGCTTTCTTCGGGTAGAGTTTATGGGCTGCGTTGAAGTATGAAGAAGTCAGGTTATCTCGTAGTGATTTTGCCATGTAGATAGTGATTAACGGTTTAGTGATTAATGATTAATGGTTTAGTGATTAGTGATTAGTGACTAATGGTTAATGAGCGGGGGTACTTTAAATCCGTTCGCTTCCGTTGAAATATCACTTACTTCCGTCACGGCATCCAGCCAGCCTTCCATGATGACAGCAGGTGAATGGGTGGTCAGGATTATCTGTACGTTCGGATTCAGTTCACGTATCATGGCAATCAACTTCTGTTGCCATTCTATATGAAGAGAGGCTTCCGGTTCGTCCATAAAGAGTACACAATGGCTGTTGTCCTGCACGAGTACGGTGAGCAGGATGACGAGCATTTGCTTTTCGCCGGAAGAAAGTTTGTAGGGAAACAGCAGTTCGCCGTCCTGATAGAAGGCGATGTCGTTCCGTTTGCGGTCTATCTTCTTGCGGGTGTAACTGAAAAGTTCGTCAATCATATCCTGAAAACGGCGTTTGGCTATGGACAGGGTAGCAGCCCTGCGACGTTCTTCTTCATCGTCACTGGAAAGCATTTCTATCATTTTGTTGCCGATGTTGACCTGATAGTCGAGGTAGCGGCGTTGCAGTAGATAGAGTTGCCAGTCCAGTTCGGACTTTACGTTCTTATCGGCCATGCGGGCGGTGAAGTCTCCCATCATCAGGGGACGGTCGTAGCTCCGGATAACGTCGTAGGGGATATAGGTTGCTTCGGGATTGTCAAAGAAAAGACGTACTCCGTTCTTTTCGTCACTTTTCATTTCACCGTAAAGTTCTTCGAGATAGCCGACGGAACGGTTCAGAATGGTGGTCTTCCCCACTCCGTTGATGCCGGAAAGAATGTTCACATCGGGACGCAAATCCCATCCTATATTAAAATTTCGATACGACGGATATAATTGGCCTGTTGTTCCATAATATTCAGTATTAATCAAGGCAAATATAAATAAATCATATGACAAAGTTGCTAGTAAACTCATCAAATTCTGAAAATACAAGAATAAAAAACTACCTTTGTAGCCGTTTTCTCTTTTCAGATGTTATTTTTATTAAGAAAACATATCGCAAACTAAATCTTATCAACATGAACAAAAGTAAGAATTTGTACGGTCACCTATTTGCACTTACAGCAAACGTCATGTGGGGGCTGATGGCACCTATCGGCAAGTCTGCCCTCCAAGAGTTTTCCGCCCTTTCCGTTACAACTTTTCGTATGGTGGGTGCAGCAGCCGCTTTTTGGTTACTTTCTATATTTTGCAAGCAGGAACACGTGAATCATCAGGATATGCTTAAAATATTCTTCGCTTCACTATTCGCTTTAGTATTCAACCAAGGAGTATTTATTTTCGGACTGTCAATGACTTCACCTATCGACGCTTCGATTGTTACGACGACTTTACCGATTGTGACCATGATTGTAGCTGCTATTTATCTGAAAGAGCCGATTACAAACAAGAAAGTACTGGGAATTTTCGTAGGCGCCATGGGAGCACTTATTCTTATCCTGAGCAGCCAAGCGGGAAGTAATGGCAACGGAAGTTTGATTGGCGACTTGCTTTGCCTAACTGCACAAATCAGTTTCTCCATTTATTTAACCGTATTCAAGGGACTGACTCAGCAATATTCGGCAGTGACCATCAACAAGTGGATGTTCGTTTATGCTTCCATGTGCTATATACCGTTCTCTTACTACGACATTTCCACAATCCAATGGGCTTCTATTTCTACTATCGCTATCATTCAAGTGCTTTATGTAGTGTTAGGGGGAAGTTTTCTTGCCTATCTCTGCATTATGACTGCGCAGAAACTACTTCGTCCTACGGTTGTCAGCATGTACAATTATATGCAACCGATTGTAGCTACGATTGCCGCCATTATTATGGGAATCGGTAGTTTTGGCTGGCAGAAAGGAGTGGCTATCGCACTTGTATTTCTTGGAGTATATATTGTGACGCAAAGCAAGTCGAGAGCAGATTTCGAGAAGATAGGGAAAGAATTATAAAACCTGAGAGTTTGTCAAAACTCCCTTTTTAACGAAATCCCCCACGCTACATTTATCTTGAACAGTAGCGTGGGGGATTTTTATTTATAAGAGGATAAATGGCTGCGAATAGCCTTTTAGTTTGCCAGAATCGTAAGTTCTGCTCCCGACGCAAAATCCTGCCCGTTCTGCGAACTCAACGCAGTAAAGCGGATATAGCGTGCTTTGACAGGTTTGTCGAACAATACTCTCTTTTCTTTTGAGTTGTTGGTAAAGGTTCCTTTCTTAACAGGCGTTCCCCATTCTTTTCCATCCATACTGACTTGAATGGAGTAGTCTTTAATATTACCGTTATTTCCATTCTGACGTGGCAGGTAGGTGAATCCTTTGATTTCCTTTACTTCTCCCGCATCCAAATCCACCCAATGCGGATACTTGGCTACCGTAACAGAATACATGGTATGCCAAATGGTATTCGGGTCATTATCCGTCAGGTTGGAAGCATCACCATCGCCCGATTCCTGACTACTGGCATATACCACTTCCGTACGGATACTTTCTATCTTTTCGAATGTCATCGTAGCGTTTACTCTCGGGTCATGTTCATACCATGCCTTTATAGTCCCCCCGTCACGCATCGGAACAGGAGTTGTGTACCTGTTCGCTTTCTTGTCTCCATTCAGTGAATAAAGAATCACGGCATCCTTCCTTGCAGACTTCAATTCCACCCGACCGGCACGATCACGTATAATGGAAAGAGGTATTTCACCGGCAGGAGCGACATTGGCAATAGCAGTCAAATCCACCTTATTCGCAGGACGGATAATGAAGCCCATATTATGCTGGTCTGCCAATACACGGTCTTGTACGAGCGGGCCACCCTGACCGCAACTGTTTCCACCCAATCCGGTAACCGCACAATCCAAATGCAGATAAGTATCACTTGCTTTCGGTAACTGATAAGGATGTGAAGCCAAAATCAGGTCGAGAGCAGAATACTGAAGAGCAGAAGCCGACAGACGGTCGGTAGCAATAAAGATAGCACCCTTACCGGCTTGATTGGTCAATGCACACCAACGGACATCCTCATGGTTACCCATATCCTGTGGTTTCGGGAAGTTCACAAACTCTCCGGCCACGGTATTGGTATATTGTTCGATGAACTGTCCTGTCTTACGGTCGGCATAATTATCTATCGGGCCACGGCCATAATACGTAAAGTCTGCATATTGCTGCGGCATTTTCACCATATAACCCAAACGAGGGAGAACGAGACTCGAACGATTGGAAGTAATGCTTGCCTGCAACTCGATAGAACCATCCTGATAAACAGTCCATATCTGATTGGTAGTAAACTTAAAGTCGTTATTATCAAACTTCCGGTCTGTCAGTTCCTCAATGCTGTTTTTACCGGAGCTTGTGCCGCCTTTGATGCGTGCACCGTTCGGAGCTTGAGATTCTACCGTATAGCTCACCATAACGGTATTATCTTTTCCGACTACCGTTACTTCCTTCACTGTATGAATCAAATTGTGCAAGCCATGTTCAAACCAAGGCTGATAGAACCAGTTATCATTATTCGTGAAAGCACGGAGAGCATCCAATTTCGGGCCATTCCCGTCTGTTATTACTTTTTCACCGCCATAAGTCAGGTTATAGATGCTTCCGGTCTGTGAATCAAAATTCACTTCGAAGCCTGTTCCTGTTATCTGAACATTCCTTGTTTTAGGGTCAACAAGGCTTTTCAGTTCTTCTGAACCAGCAGCCACTTCGCTGATTGACGGACGGTCGGTAGCCGCTTTGACTTGAATCTGTTCTTCAGCCATCACAAAATCCTTAGCAGCCCAAGGCATCTTGTCTTTCAGGACAAACTGCACTTTTACAAAGTATTCGGCATCCTTTTTAAGAGTTTGGTTGTAAGGCAGCGTAACCTGCATACGTTGACGGGGTGCTACATTAATATCCATCGGCTGACCGGTTTGCACTGGTTTTCCATCTTCGTACAATGACCACACCAATTGATAATCATCCGCCAAGTTCTTGAAATAATACTTATTGAAGACTTCGAACATGCCTTTTTCAAGGTTAACCGCTTTTACATCTATATTCTGATATACTTTCTTCACTTCATAATATTGCGGTTTCGGCTCCAAATCACCGAATACAATGCCGTTCATTACAAACTGACCGTCATTAGGAGTATCCCCAAAGTCACCGCCATAAGCCAAGTAGCGAGTGCCCGTCTTCGGATCATAATTATACATAGACTGGTCTACCCAATCCCAGATAGCGCCACCACAGAAGAAATTGGTAGACTCCATCGCATCCCAGTAATCCACCAGATTACCACAGGCATTACCCATCGAATGAGCATATTCCGAAATATGGAAAGGATACTTAATGTCATATTTTCCCTTCACCGCACCGCGTACCCAACCGATAGACGGATACTGGTTAGAGCCCATATCCACAATATCATTATTACGTTCATACTGCACGGGGCGGGACAAATCAAACTTCTTCAACGCATCATAAGCAGCCACAAAGTTCTTACCCGGCCCGGCTTCGTTGCCCAACGACCAAATAACGATAGACGGATTATTCACATTAGCGTGTACCATCTCCATCACACGGGCTACATGCGCGTTCTTCCATTCCACCGGATGAGAAAGGGAAGCAGCGCCATAATAATATTCATGTGATTCGATATTCGCCTCATCTTCCAGATAAATTCCGTATTTATTACACAAAAAATACCAATAAGGATCATCGGGATAATGCGAATTACGCACATGGTTGATATTCGCACGTTTCATCAGCATTATCTCTTTTTCCATCATCTCACGGGTGATGGCATGTCCTACTGCCGGATTGGATTCATGACGGTTTACCCCTTTCAGCTTGACAGTTTTTCCATTGATATAGTAGTAACGTCCTGCAAGCCCGAATTCATCCGCCGATGCAGGCGTATCCTTAATTTCCACCTTACGGAATCCCACAATAGTAGAAACCGTCTCAATCGTCTTGTTCTTCTTGTCCTTCAGCTCGGCTACCAACGTATAGCGATACGGAAACTCTGCCGACCATTTATTCGGAGCTTTTACGTTAAAAACCGTCTGAATCCGGCCCGTTTCGTTCGGTTCAATTTTTTCTATCACAGGAGACAAGATACCATCCACCAACGTATTCTCGTCAGAGTAGAGCTTGTTGGCATACAAAGAATAATACACTTTATAATTCTTGGCCGCTTTCTTATCCAAATTACGAATATCGGCATTGATAGTCAGAGAACCGTCCGTATAAGCCGCATCCAAATCGGGAGTAGCCACCAAGTCGCGGAAGTGAACTTTAGGCACCGAATACAAAGCTACCGTACGGAAGATGCCCGGCAAACGGAACATATCCTGCGCTTCCAGAAAGGAGCCGTCCGAGCTGCGATATACTTCGGCAGCCACCATGTTCTTGCCTTTTTGCAGATACGGGGTGATATTAAAATTAGCGGTATTGCGTGAATTTTTGGAGAAACCTACATACTTGCCGTTAATCCACAGATAGAAGAAAGAATCCACCCCATCGAAACTGATAAAGATTTCTCGTCCGTCCCAATCCTGCGGTATATCAAAATCACGGCGGAATGAGCCCACTTCATTGCGGTCTTTATAGGTAGTCCAGTTGGCAGGCGGCGTGCGCATCACTCCCCCACGCCAGTCGTCCACCTTCACACTATGCTGGAAGATAACCGGTTGATTGACATAAACAGGCGTTCCATACTTCTGGCTTCCGTCTTTCTGAATACCATAAATATTCCAACTGGACGGCACGGGAATTACATCCCACGAAGTAACATCAAAATCAGTCTGATAAAAATCTTTCGGACGGACATCGGGATTAGACGACCAATGGAACTTCCAGTCACCATCCAGCGATAGCCAGAACTTACTGTTCTCTGGCAATACTTTACGTGCACTTTCCAAATTCTGGAATGAAAAGAAGTAAGCATGCGGCTGTTCCTTATTCAATGCCAGATTTTCGGGAGATTCCCACTCATTTCCTGCCGGAGCACTCACCGAAGCATACGTGAAGCCCTCTAATGGTTGGCCTGCAAAACTTTGTGTTGTCAGGGTACAACACAAAAGACCGGTTAACAAGGTTTTGTTCATAAGGTATTTAATTCGATAACAATTATTTATGCCATGCATTTATATCTATGCTTTCCACTTTATAATAAATACACGCAAAAGGCATAGAGTCCTACATGAAAACAAAAAATTTAACGTATTTTCTCTATTTTAAAGATAAAAAGTTTATTCAGCAAGCGACTCCTGCCACCAAGCTTTACGGTATTCTTACTTCAAATCTTCAAAATAAGTATCGAGCAAACTCTTCGCGGCAACGAATGAAGTCAAGTTGCCGCCCAGCACCTGACGTTCCTTTTCCTGAAGCATCGCTTCAATCTTCGGGTTATGATAGAAACTGTCGCGCAGTTGCTCGTTGATGCTTTCATACATCCAATATTTGCTTTGTTCGTTGCGCCGGTATTCAAAATAACCGTTCTCTTTTACAAAGTCAATATACGCATATACCATGTCCCACACTTCCTTGACACCTATATTATAAAAACCGGAATAGGTCAGTACTTGTGGCGTCCATCCCGATTCGGGTGCAGGAAACAGATGCAAAGCGCTGCGGAATTGCGTAGCGGCCAATTTTGCACGTTCCAGATTATCACCGTCCGCCTTATTTATCACAATGCCGTCCGCCATTTCCATAATACCGCGTTTGATACCCTGCAATTCATCCCCCGTCCCCGCCAGTTGAATCAGCAGGAAGAAATCCACCATCGAATGAACAGCCGTTTCACTCTGTCCCACACCGACGGTTTCCACAAAAATCTTATCGAATCCGGCAGCTTCACAAAGCACAATCGTCTCACGTGTCTTGCGTGCCACGCCGCCCAACGAACCCGCTGACGGGCTAGGTCGTATAAATGACTTCGGATGTACGGAAAGCTGCTCCATACGGGTCTTGTCTCCCAAGATACTCCCTTTACTGCGCTCACTGCTCGGGTCGATAGCCAATACAGCCAACTTCCCCCCTTTTTCGAGCACATGCAACCCGAACACATCTATCGACGTACTCTTTCCCGCACCGGGAACGCCACTGATACCCACCCGAATAGAATTGCCGGAATAAGGCAGACACTTCTCTATCACTTCCTGAGCAATAGCCTGATGCTCAGGCTTCACACTTTCCACCAACGTCACAGCCTGACTCAATATAGTGACATCACCTTTTGTTATACCTTCCACAAACTCAGCTACCGAAAGCTGGCGTTTTTTAGGTTTCCGTTTCAAATAAGGATTCACAGACGAAGGTTGCTCAATGCCTTTGTTGACAACAAGCCCTTTGTATTCTTCACTATTTTCAGGATGTTCCATGACAATAAGATTTAGCGTTTGATATTGATTTCGACTTTCGGGCGCATCGGGTCGTTTGTTATCATCAGAATACGTAAATGATGTTTCTTATTACCTACATCACGCTTGCGAATCGTCACTTTGAGCTTCGTCATTCCATCCGGTGGAAGTACCGTTTTCTTCAGGCTCACCCCTACCGATGAATTAAAGACTTGCAGTTTGCTAATAATCAGCGGAGTTTTTCCCGCATTAGCAATCAATATATCATAGCTTACCTTTTTCTTCTTAATCAACGGCACGCTGAGGTCGATATCCGTTTCCGAAATACGCATGGCAGGAGCATTCAGAGAATCTGTAGCCGTCATACGCGAGAAATCGGGAAGAAGAATGGCCGAGACAGGTATTTCGTTATCCTCGCTTACCTTATCACCGGCGAAACGGGAAAGGTAAACCGAAGTCTGTGTCAATCCGTAATCTTTCAACTGGCTGGCATCCAGTGTCAGTTTGACTGTCCCTTTCTTTCCTTTCAACAGAACTTTCGGTTCCGCTTCCATTTTGAGATAAGGCGGCAAATGCATCAATACCGGTTCGTACGGACGGTCAGACAGGTTGGCAATGTTGAAAGTCAACGAAGGTTTCTGACCATGATATACATCGGTGAAAGCAAACTCGTCACGGTCCAAACGTATATTTCCGATAGCATACGGAAGAATCTTTGTAAAATCCTTCACTTCCTGCACCACCTCTCCGGTGAACTTCAGATAAACCAGATTCGGAGTAGCATTGCTATATATCCCGACCGACTTTTCAAAACGCCCCAATGCTTTCGCATCAAAAGAAGCCTTTACCGTCCCTTTCGCTCCCGGAGCAATCGGTTCTTTCGTCCAGTCGGCTACAGAGCAGGCACAGGAAGTAGTGACATTGGTAAGGACCAACGGCTGGTTACCGGTATTAGTGATTGTATATTCCACTGTCACCGGGCGTTTCCACTCTATTTGTCCAAAATTATGTGTCTCTTTATTCGAAGAGATACGGGGTTGGGCAACGGCTGCCAAAGCGACAGTAAGTAGAAAAAATATAGATAGTAAACTACGTTTCATGCGATACATTTTATATTTGGTGCACAAATGTAGCTGTTTTAGATGAGATATTGATTGGATTGAAAGGATTATTAACGGTGAACGCCAAACGTTCACCGTTAATAAATAATTATTTCACTTCCACCGTCATTGAGGCGGAATGTGAAGCATATTCTGGCGCATAGGCACATTGCATGGTCGCCAATCCCGTTTCGTAGGTTCCTGTACGGCTCACGCGGTAACTATATTCCAGCACATATACCCCTTTTCCAAGATGGTCGAAGAAGAAGTTGGTGGAAGCATCCTTGATATCTACATAATAACCGATTCCGTTGTTCCAGCGATAACCGGATACGCTGCCGATAGGTTCGAAGCAAGCTCCACGCTGGTCTTTCAACTGTACGAAGTCCATTGCACGGTCTACGCGGATACTCAAGCGTGAAACGACTTTATCACCTACCTTGAGAACTGTCTTCGCTGTTATAGGTTGTAATTGAGGGGCGTTATTTACCATACGTTCCACATACAATTGTTTCTCTACATTCAACTCACCGCCCTGTTGTTTCACATCACTTATAGGCGATTCGTATTCCGCATAAACAGCTCCCCAGACAATACCCGGATTTCTCTTTTCTACTTCAATCTTGCGGGCGTCCACCACATTTTTCTGCGTAAACGAACGCTTGATGTATCCAAGTCCCGGAACGGTAGTCTTGCTCGGTGAAACCGTTTCCATCACTTCATTAGCAATCACGATACGTACGTCGCCCTGGTTATCGAGCAGGTTAGTGCCTTTCATCAGTAGCGCATATACCGCATCGGCAGTAGCCACCGGAGAGTTCCACTGCTGCGTCTGTTTCTGCTTCAGCAACCAGAGCTTCATTTCCTCTACCGTCTCCGTGTTGCCGCCCATCAATTCCAATGCCTCCATCACGTCTACGTGAGCCTGCATCTTCATACCGCCCCACATATAAGGATTCTCGTTGAAAGCGAAGAACATACCCTGCTCGTCCGTTTTCGTCAGATGTTCTTTCAAGGATGCGACAAACTCCTGCGCCTCTTTCTTATGTCCCGCCTTATCAAGCACGATAGCAGCGATAGCCTTGGTATCCATCGAAACTGACGGAAGCAGTTCTTTTACCTTGGAGAGATAATAAGCGTAAGCCGCTTTATTGGCCGCAGGAACCTGTTCACTGGAAATGGCGATAATATACAGATATTGCAGGATACTGCCCGAAACTCCCGTGAACTTCGTCCCTTTTTTCTGCTCTTTCAGAATATTCTTGTATTCTTCCAAAGCCGACCGGTGTAGATACTTCAACGCATTAGTCTGCAAAGTAAGCGCGGTTCCGCTCAACTTCTCACCTGTCAACAAGGCAAGGCGGGCGTTCAATTCCGCAATATAAGCAGTAACATAATTACTACCGTTCATACCTTTATACCATGACCATGCACCGCTTGAATTCTGCAATTCCTGCAATCTTGTCAAGGCAGCGATATTGTTGCTGCGGATATTGTTCAAGTCGAACAACGTAGCGATACGCTCTTTCTGTTGTTCTTCGGTCTGCGCTTCGAGTACCCATGGCGATTCTGACAAGAGGATATTCTTCACTTCCTGATTCTTTTGCAGATTGCTGAGGAATGTCTCTTTTGTACCACCTTGAAGTTTCCAGCTATTGAACACTGCCTTGATACGTGGCCGGCTGTTCATTATATATGAAGCCAATGTATTCGCATAATAAGCAGTAGCCCACGAAATGGCATTATTATTGGCCGGAAGGCTCAAAGAGGGCAATGCCTGAATAGCATACCAAGCTGGATTTCCGGTAAATTCAATCGTCAGTTTACGGTCGGTTGCCGTCTTGCTGTGCTGATTGAACAGGCTATCGAGTGAGAAAGTACGGGTTTCTTCCCCGCGTACAGGCATCGGAAGCGTCTCTACCAGATGTTCCTTGTCACTAAGCACCGGAAGCAATTGTTGTTCCCCGTCGCTGAACGTGCCGCTGTCGGCTATCATCCGGCATCCCAGTATTTCGTATTTATCACTTACGGTAAACATGAAATTCACACCAATCGTCTTTCCGGCAGCTATCGAGAATTTCTGCTTTTGCGTACTGATAACCTTTTCCGTCATCGGGTCGAAAAGAATCATGCTTACTGTTCCTGCTTGCAGCTTACCTGTCATGTTGGAGATAGAAGCTGCAATGGAAGTTTTGTCCCCTACACGTACGAAACGCGGCAGATTAGGAGCCAGCATAAATTCCTTGCTCGTCGTGGCTTCACCGTCCAATGTCCCCGTCAACATTCCCTTTGTATGAGAATATCCGCGGAAGTTCCAACGTGTCAGACTTTCGGGCATGGTGAATGAGAAAGAAATCTCTCCTTGCTCGTTGGTACGGAGTTGCGGATAGAAGAAGGCTGTTTCGGCAAGATTTGTACGCAGGTCGGCAGGGGCTTCGGGAAGTGTTTCTTCTCCATATGTATTATCAAGTTTACCAAGTACTCCTGTTTGTCCCCATCCTGCTGAGAATTCCACATCTTCAGAAGCTTCGGAGACTGAAACCGGTACATATTTCACTTCCGCCGCATTGCTCCGGCTTGCAACACTTCCTGTCATCGACATTTTTTTCTGAACCGACACACCTCTAATCACCACTCCATCAGCCAAAGACTCCGATAATGCATATACATTTCCTATACCTGACGATATCACGAAATAATCATACGCCATCGCCGGCACTTTAAGAGCCTTATTGTTCCACCAATAATTAAATGAATTACCTCCGAAATACCCGCTCATCCAATTAAAATAAGGAAGTATCTGATTATAATAAACCTGAAAATCCTGGCGGCGGTTCCATATTTTATCCAGTGAAGCATCATACATCGTTGCCAGCATCTCCGCATTGGCGGCTTGTCCTTGCGGCGTCTTAATCGTCAGTTTCCATTCTTCCTTCTGTCCGGGACGCAATTTATCACGGAACACTTCCCACTTCATCGCCAGCGTCTTGTCCGGCAACCGCTTCTTCACCTGAACCTGTTCCTGACAAACTTGTCCGTCTCTTACCATACAGAAGTTCACAAAGATACCGTCGCCATAACTTTCCTGATACGGATAGGTAAAGCGCATAATCGTATCGGACAAATTCAGCGCCTTGCTTTCCAACAGCTTATCACCGCAGAATACGTTCATCATCACATAAGCATCCTTTTCCGAAGTTCCGAAACAGAACACAGCCGGATGCGTTGCATCAAATGCCGTATTCGGTGCATAGAACCATACGGTAGACTGCACAGGCGGACGTTTGTCTTCCCGTGAGAAAAGCACCGTGTTAGCATCTGCCGTCACTTCCTTTCCCTGATTATCTTTCACCGATGCTTTCAGCACATAAGCTCCCGACGGGATATTCTTCCAGTCGAGCGTCATTTCCTCATTGGAAGTAAATGTCCCTGTCGCTACCGGAGTCTCGCTCAAATCTTTAAAATCTTTATCTTTCGCAACATACAGGGCATAATTTCCTTTCACTTCCACAGGCTGTCCGTTCAAGTTCTGCGCCTTAAACACAATGCTGAATGGCTTATCCTTACAAGTCTTTTCCTGCAACTCCGCCTGCAAAACCAACGAACGGTTGCCCGCCGAAATCACATCCGTAGATGATTGCGTCTCACCCGCCACATTGGTAGCGGTGGCTTCAACGGAATAGCGGTAATAGACTTTATCATTATTCTTGTAAGCGTCACTCTCTTCCAGGCGAACCGGAATTGTAAACTCCCCATTCGCGTCGGCAATCACTTCTCCTGAAGCAATCTGCGTGGATTCCGAGATTCTCCAAAAACTATAAGTAGAACGCTTCACCGTATATTTCACCGGAAGGTCTTGAAGCAGCACACCACTATAAGACTGTATCTTACCTTTCACTTGTACTTCATCTCCGAGTTTGTAACTTCCGGTCTGTTTCTCAAAAGTGATATCAAATGTCGGACGTTTATAATCCTCTACACGGATGCTCGTCCTGCCATCCCCCGCCGTTAAAGAGAACATCCCGTTCAGGCAGGCGGAAGGTAACGCAAAATCAGCGGTAAATGAACCGAATTCATTGGTACGTACAGACTTTTGTCCCACTTCCTGATTGTTTGCGTCCAATAAAACGACTGTATAATCCTTGTTCGGCAGCACATTGGCAGTATCCGATTTCTGCATATAAGCAATCCCTTTCACATATACCGTCTGTCCCGGACGATACAGGGAACGGTCGGTCAGCAGCGTCATGCTTTCAGTCACTTTATTTTCATCACCGTAATATCCGAAACTTCCGCCGTAAATACCTTGTCGCGGCATCGCCGTATCCGCGCCTTTCGATGCCTTCAGATAGCGGTATTCGGATTTCCAAGGGAATACGACTTTACCATCTTCTCCGGTCGTGAACTCCTGCAACACTTTTTCGTCATTGCTATACAGCGTGACTTTCGCATTCGGTATAGGATGCCCGGTCTGTCCGTCCAGCGTCGCCACTTCATATTGCTTTTCAGGCAGGCGGCACGTCAACACCTTGAAACGTGTCACGTTAAAGGCGCTTTCGCTATCCCTCTTGGCACGAATATCGGGTACGATACGCATTATATAAGAGCCTAAGTCGGGAGACTTGAAAGTGAATACCGTATCTTGCGAGCGGTAGTCCTCCGGACGAAGAACCGAATAATGCTGTTCCTTCACCAGTTTTTTCGCCTGATACAACCGTACGGTGAAACCATCCAGATTCTTATGTGCAACATTCAACTGTATCTCTTCATTCGGGAAAGCCTGACTTTCCGCCCTGACGTTCAAGTAAGGTGCCAAAATCTCCTCGCGAAGATTCTTCAGCGCATTTATCCTGCGATAATTCGGATAAAGTCGAATCGCTTCGTCACAAAGTTGCAAGGCATTGAGCTGCTGTTGTTTCTCGATGGCATAGCGGGCTTGCGCCAAATAGACTTCCGCAGTGACGGGTTCTGACGCAAACTTACTTTTCAGTGTATTCAACGCAGTCAGAAACGTATCTTCCGTCAATCCCAAAAGTCCTTCCTGTGCCTTGAAAGGTACAAAACTCCTATCCGCATTGCGTCTCCATTCCAAATAATTGAGCGCGGTCAATATATACCCTTCTTTCAGGCCGGCAGCTTTATAAGCGGCAATCATGCTTCCGTAGATGTTTATTATATCTTGCTTCACAAGGGAAGGCGTGTTCTCATTGAAACCGTTGTTCCGCGCCAGTCTTTCTATCTGATTCAAAGATTCGATGCCACGGGAAGCCAGCAGATGATACATATCATGGTGATAATATTCGCTCGTCTCGCCCAGTTCTACAAAAGGAATATAGGTACGCGAGGAAGTTTTGAGCAGCAATACCGAGTCAGCCAACGCTTCCTTTATATTTGCCCGTACTTTCTCGACGAACATATTTGCCGTCCATTCACGCATATCGGTGGAAGGGGTTTCCCCTACGATTTCCGTCCTTTGCCGGAGTTGCCATTGGTTGCTGGCAGCATAATTCGCATAGATATCTGCTATCAAAGAGTGTAATATTGCACGGTCCATCGGCTGGTCTGTCTGCTTTGCCCATTGTTCCAGACCTTTCAGACCGACATAGAAACTGTCGGGAGTCAAAGTCTCCTGAGTTTTCATCCGCCATATATAGGCTTTCAGCATTTGGGCGGAGTTCTTTTCTTTCTCTCCTTTCTGATAAATCCCGTCAGTCAATTTGATGACCGTTTTAGGCAAGCTCTTCTTTTGCGCCTGCTCTACTTCTTTCCATAATTTGTCGAAAGTTTGTGCCTGCACTGCAGGAATCACTCCTAGCCCAAACAGCACCATCATGCAAATCTGCTTTATTTTCATAATCTTTCTAGTTTAAGTTCACTATAAATCTCACAGTATAAATAACAAAGTAAAGAAATAAAGTTTAAACAATCACCTTTTTTCACATAAAAAAGCATCCTTCCCGATGGGAGAAGGATGCCACACAAACAAAACAAACGTTCTGATTGAATATCACAGGAACTATATCGACAGATTTCAACCTTTGAGAATTATTACTCTTGTTTCCGCTGTAATTCAAGCATTATTTCATCAGTGATATAATCATCACTCATAGTTATTAGCGGATATTCTTTGTTGAGTAAAAAAGAATAAACCTTACTATTATAGAATAGATTCAATGCCCTTTCCGGAGAGATGTTCAGGCGTTCTGCCAGTTGCATCACGATACGGGTATATTTATTCCACACTAATACATCTATCATAAACCTTTACTATTTTATTATTATACATTCTTCAAAAGAAAGACATTCATCTATGAGTTGCTGATTCAGTATACAGAGCTGATTGTTAGGTTTTTCATAACGTAAACGTCCCAAAGCTATATCTTTGGAAATCTGCCCTTCAATATAATTTTCTATCGTATCAAAGACGCGGTCATTGGCTACACCACCTTCTACTAAATCATATCCAATCCATGGTTTCTTTCCTTGTCGGCTACTAACTATAAAGTCAAGCCATTCACTATTATAGCCCTCAAAACGAAGCAACTTATAATTAGCAGAAGACAGTCTGGCAACATCCAATTCATATACATTGACCATGGCAGAACTATCAGGACGGCGCAGCATCATAACAGATGCCCAACGTTTGGCCTGATTATAGATATCGGTCACATAAAATCCTTTTCCGAAATCAAGATTATCCCGCCCCACTCCTGCCAAAGGATATTGTACCACCAATGTACTTCCATGATAAACTTTCATACTTTATATTCCTTTTTCCTTATTATTATAGTGAGTTTCCCAATTTTCCAATGCCTCTATCAATGTGTCAGCAATGTATTCCTTACTTTGGGTGTGAAGCATATCATATCCTTCCACCAAATAATGTTGGATAAGATTTACTTTCTCCAGACGATTATAAAGAAGCGGAGCCGGAATTCTCATTTTTTGGGCTGCACATTCAATGGCAAAAATAACGAATTCCATTATTTTAGTATTAATATGAAGGGTATTTGCCATAGGCTATATCAATATTTACTAATTGACAAACAACTTTGTTTAAATAATAACACATACAAAGATAGCAATGTTTGCTAAAGATTTCAAGGATCCCAGATAAAATTACCAAATACTTACTACTAACCTTTGTGGTAAGAATGCCAAAATCAACTTTTTTGTTACTTATATCCATACGGTATTTCCGCTTTTCTGGTAGATATTCAGCAAGAATGTGATTCCGACATCCGCAGAACTGATTCAGTCTACAGCCTTCCCATACTCTAGAATAAAAAAACAAAATCATTTCTCATATTCTCATAGGAAAGTATATTCATCTGATTACAAGCATTATATACAATGAGAATAAAATTATTTACATGCATTTCTCATGGTTTTATCAAGAAAATACACTTAAATCAATGCATTTCTCATACTATTATCGGCATTTCTCATTCATCAAAAATAGTATTCTCATAGCCTGATCATCAATGCTTAATGAACTGTAGTAAAGCTACCGTTCATTTTCATTACAACTAACTGGCACTCAAAGATTATGCTACTGTAATCAACAGATTTTCAATAAGGAATCTCTATCGTTCCACTCCAGTGAACAGGCTCGTGCACTAGAGTGCACAATTTTATCTACTAGAGTGCACAGGTCTGTCCACTGGAGTGGAATAATACGGATGAAGGCAGGAAAACACAATAATGTCAGTTGTGAAAGATACGCCATCTGCCTACTCAACATACAAACTACGGCTATATTGACCTATACATATTAGTATCCTGAAACAAGGACAAGCATAATATGCATCATGAGAAATGCGAAACAATGCATGAGAAATACCTTCTTTAAAGGCATTTTAGAGCTATAAACCATGAGAAATGCATGTAAATATTTTAATTCTCATTCATTATATATCTGGTAATCAAATGAATATATTCCGCTATGAGAACATGAGAAATGATTTTATTTTTTTTATTCTAGTAGCGCGGAGCGATTTTGCATAGACAAATCGGAACTTTGCTCCATATACATATCACTTTTGGGCAAACAAGACAAGGAAATCAGAATGTATGAAGCAACAAAAAGTGGGGATATCGTTTTCAATAACGTATCCCCACCATAAACTTAGTTAATGCATTTTTCTCATTTCTCAATTCTGTACCCCCATGCAAGCATTTCGTTACGACCTACTTCACTGAGGATTTTTCTTACTAAAGAACTCATTTTCTTTGCCATAATCTTTAAACCTTTTAAATTACTAATTCCTGAAAACTAAAACTACTTTTCTTCGTTCGGGAGAGTATTAATTGTTGAATATCCCCAAACATGTACGTCGGCTTCGCCGAACTTTCTAAACAATCTTTTTAACCTTTTCATTTTGTTATCCTTTCATTTACATGTTTTATAACACAAAAATAAGGCCTTTGTTTATAGGTTGTACCTAAAAAATGCAGAATTTTATGTTTTACAGCATATTAATTGATTTGCATCAATTAATTTAATTCTTAAGAAACTATTTCGTAATATAAATGGCAGTAAACCGATAACAAAGTGGCAGCAAATAAGACAAAAAGGCACGGAAGAAATATCATCCGTGCCTTTTTCCATACGATACCTATTATATAATAGAAAGGAATAAGCTATATAACAGGAAAGAATACGTTATATCATACGTTTTTTTACTTCATTGGAGTCTGTTCCAAAGTTGCCACAAGGAAGTCATAGAACTTCTGTACGGTAGGAATCAATGCTCTTTCGTCTGGCGAGTGCGGAGAACGCAATGTCGGGCCGAAGGAAATCATATCCAATCCCGGAATAATAGCACCGATGATACCACATTCCAGACCTGCATGAATCACTTTCACCGCGGGTTCTACTCCAAACTGCTGCTTATAAGATGATTTCATCGCGTGCAGAATCGGTGAATTCACATCGGGCTGCCAACCGGAATAGCCGCCTGTCATCTCTACCTTCATTCCTGCCATAGAGAAACAAGATTCAAGACTGGTAGTGAGATATTCCTTCATGCTATCACTGGAGCTACGAGCTAAAATCTTAATAGCCGCCTTACCTTCGCCAATCGTGATAATGGCAAGATTGGAAGAAGTTTCCACCGTATCGGGCACAGTCGGAATCATACGTGTCACACCATTCTGACAAGCAAAAATCGCATCAATCAAGTTATCCTGAATTTCTTCGGGCACTTGACCTGCCGGAAGTTCCACACGTTCTGCCGTGAAACTAATCGGAGTTTCGATAGCCGAATACTCTTCATTGAACAAGTCTTCGCAATACTTCACCAAACCCAGCAGCTCTTCTTCATTCTCGGCAGGGATGGTTACGACTGCATGCGCTTCACGCGGAATGGCATTCCGCATATTGCCACCTTCCCAACCTGCCAAACGAGCTTCGTAACTAGCAACAGCTTCACGGATAAAGCGAACCAGCAATTTATTGGCATTGGCGCGTCCTTCGTTGATTTCCAAACCGGAGTGTCCGCCACGCAAGCCTTTCAACGTAACTTTAACTGCGATATCTCCTTCTTCCGGAGCCACTTCCTTATATTCCAATGTAGCAGTGACGTCCATACCGCCGGCACAACCGATGTACAGTTCGCCTTCGTCTTCCGAGTCGAGGTTCAGAAGGATTTCCCCATTCACCGTACCCGGTTTCAATCCGAATGCACCGTACATTCCGGTTTCCTCGTCTTTGGTGATGAGGGCTTCCAAAGAACCGTGTTTCAAGTCTTTGGATTCGAGCACAGCCATGATGGCAGCTACACCAAGACCGTTGTCAGCACCCAGGGTAGTGCCTTTCGCTTTTACCCAGTCGCCATCTATATATGTTTCAATCGGGTCTTTTTCAAAATCGTGCACTGTATCGTTGTTTTTCTGAGGAACCATATCCATATGTGCCTGAAGAATAACGCCCTTCCGGTTTTCCATGCCCGGAGTCGCGGGTTTGCGGATAATAACATTACCCGCTTCATCGACAAAAGACTCCAAGCCTAAGCCCTTTCCAAAATTAATTAGGAAGTCAGTCACTTTTTCCATATGCCCTGACGGACGAGGAATCTGAGTCAACGAATAAAAATGCTTCCACACGTTCTGTGGAGCCAGAGAAAGAATTGTACTCATAACAAATATTTTAAAACTGTTTTAAATCTAATAATTAAACAGTGGCAAGTTATGGAAAAGTTTTCAGATAGCAAAGAACGTTAGCAAAAACATTCATTCCAAAGCCAACATTCGCATATCACCCAAGGATTTTCTTTTGGAAAAACATCATTTCCGATGCCTATTAGCAAACGGCAGAGCTGCCAAACCATAGACACCCAATAAAACAACCAAAAAGGTTTGAATACCGTGTACAATCAGGGCAAATATTCCGGCATCCGTCACGTTTACTCCATAAAGCATCATCATAGAAATGATGGCAAAATGCCAGGGTCCCGCTCCGTTAGGGGTAGGCACAATCACGGCAAACGTACCGCCTACAAACATGATTAAAGCTGCTATCATACCCAAATGGGCAGTAAAAGCAAAGCAATAAAACGTAAAATAGAAATGAAAAAAGTAACACGCCCAAATGGCTAATGTATAGAATATGAAGAGGGGGATATTGCGCACGCTTTTCAATGACATGATTCCTTCCCAAATATTGAGGACAAATCCTTTCACTCTTTCATAAAAGAACAACGTCTTCCTTAAATAATAAAGAAGTATCACTACTCCGATGAAACAAAACAGGACAATATAGAACCAGACAGATGTCAGCAGATGCAGCACGGAAGGTATCTTAATCCCTGTATGTTGAAGGAAAGCAACAAACACCGACATTTGAAGTAACACGGTAATCCCTGTTATCAGGAGGATTGTCAGTGTATCAACCAGCCGTTCGGTCACGACCGTACCCAGTGATTTGGCAAATGATACATTATCATATTTGGCTAATATACCGCAACGGCTCACCTCGCCTATTCTGGGAATGACCAGGCTGGCCGCATAAGAGACAAAAATGGCATTCACACAATCGCTTCTCTTCGGAAAAGCATCCAGCGGCTCCAACGTCTGCCGCCACCGCCAGCCACGAAACACTTGGGCAAAGACTCCGAACAATAACGAGAAAAGCATCCACCACCAGCTTGTGCCGTGCATCAATACATCGCCCACCTTTGTAATATCAAAGTCGCGATATACCCAAAACAAAATAAAGCCGCCCAAAACAACCGGTAATATAAGTTGCAGCGTCTTTTTTAACAGTTTCTTCATCCTTTACTCTTTATTAGCTTCGCCGACACATCATTTATTTTCTAAATAGTGGCAGGTTCTTCATTTAAAAGAATTACCTTTGTCGGCTGCAAAAGTAATTATTTAGTTGGTAAATGAAATTAGTAAAGCCTAAAAAGTTTCTCGGACAGCACTTTCTGAAAGATTTGAAAGTTGCGCAGGATATCGCCGATACAGTCGACACTTTCCCTGAATTGCCTATTCTCGAAGTAGGCCCTGGCATGGGAGTATTGACTCAGTTTTTGGTAAAGAAAGACCGGTTGGTAAAAGTCGTAGAAGTTGACTATGAATCGGTTGCCTATCTCCGCGAAGCCTATCCGTCACTGGAAGACCATATCATTGAAGATGATTTTTTGAAGATGAATCTCAACCGGTTGTTCGATGGCAAACCTTTCGTTCTGACCGGTAATTACCCGTATAATATTTCCAGCCAAATCTTTTTCAAGATGCTGGACAATAAAGATATCATCCCCTGTTGCACGGGAATGATTCAAAAAGAGGTAGCCGAACGTATTGCAGCCGGACCGGGCAGCAAGACATACGGTATCCTCAGCGTATTGATACAGGCGTGGTATAAAGTGGAATACTTGTTCACTGTCAGCGAACATGTGTTCAATCCGCCTCCCAAAGTGAAAAGCGCTGTTATCCGCATGACACGCAACGAAACCAAGGAGCTGGGATGCGACGAAAAACTATTCAAGCAAGTAGTGAAAACGACCTTCAACCAACGCCGCAAGACATTGCGCAACTCTATCAAACCGATTTTAGGCAAGGATTGCCCGCTGACAGAGGACATATTATTTAATAAACGCCCGGAACAACTATCCGTAGAGGAATTTATCGACCTAACCAACAAAGTGGAACAAGCATTGAAGACGGCCGGCAGCAACGAATTGTTGACAAGCCAAAATGAATAGAGAACCGGATTTTGTAATTTGTAATTCGTAATTTGTAACAGACAACAATGAACGAGGAATACATTGACAGCGTAAAGCATCTTATCGAACAGAAGGATGCCGACAAGGTAAAAGAACTTCTCATCGACCTTCATCCGGCCGACATCGCAGAATTATGCAATGACCTGAACCCGGAAGAAGCCAAGTTAGTCTACCGACTGCTCGATAATGAGGTAGCCGCCGACGTACTTGTCGAAATGGATGAGGATGCCCGTAAAGAGTTTCTCGAAATGCTTCCTTCGGAGACTATCGCCAAGCGTTTCGTCGACTATATGGATACGGACGACGCCGTAGACCTGATGCGCGAGCTTGACGAAGACAAACAGGAAGAGGTTCTTTCGCATATTGAGGACATCGAACAGGCGGGGGACATTGTAGACTTGTTAAAGTACGACGAAAATACCGCCGGTGGTTTGATGGGTACGGAAATGGTACTTGTCAATGAGAACTGGAGTATGCCCGAATGTCTGAAAGAGATGCGCCAGCAGGCGGAAGAGCTGGATGAAATCTATTATGTATATGTCATCGACGACGACGAACGCCTGCGAGGTATTTTCCCGCTCAAGAAAATGATAACTTCCCCTTCTGTATCCAAAGTGAAACACGTGATGCAGAAAGACCCGATTTCGGTACATGTGGATACGCCTATCGACGAAGTGGTACAGGCAATCGAAAAGTATGACCTGGTGGCTATCCCCGTTGTCGACAGTATCGGCCGGCTCGTCGGACAGATTACGGTCGATGACGTCATGGACGAAGTCCGTGAACAATCGGAACGCGACTATCAGTTGGCTTCCGGTCTTTCGCAGGACGTAGAAACGGACGACAACGTGTTCAAACAAACAACGGCTCGCCTTCCATGGTTGCTTATCGGCATGATTGGCGGAATCGGAAATTCCATGATATTAGGCAATTTCGACTCTACGTTCGCCACTCATCCAGAAATGGCATTATATATCCCGCTAATCGGTGGTACAGGTGGAAATGTCGGAACACAGTCTTCGGCTATCATCGTACAAGGACTTGCAAACAGTTCGCTGGACGCTAAAGATATATTCAAACAAATCACGAAGGAAGCGGTAGTGGCCTTAATCAATGCTACTATTATTTCGCTATTAGTATATACCTACAACTTTATCCGGTTCGGAGCAACGGCTACGGTTACCTATTCAGTATCTATCAGTTTGTTTGCCGTGGTGATGTTCGCTTCCATTTTCGGAACACTGGTGCCGATGACTCTTGAAAAACTTAAAGTCGATCCTGCCATAGCGACAGGCCCGTTTATATCCATTACAAATGACATCATCGGCATGATGTTGTATATGGGAATTACGGTTTTATTATCATAAAAATGAAGTAAACAAAAAAAAATAAGCAAAATAGTATGAAGTAATCGTTTTATTTCATTAATTTGTGACCCAAAACTAATATACAATGATGGACGCCCATGACACTAATCAACCCTTGAACCAAGGGGAATTAGAAGAAGAAAAGAAAACAGTTGATGTTTCTGAACCTATTACAGAGACTCCAACTGAAAAAGTTACTGCCGAAGTTCAACCTGAAGCAGTTTCTAAACCTGCCACTAAAAAAGATGTACTAAACCTGTTGAAAGAACTTGCACAGGATGCCGAGAATGCGAACAAGCAGGAAATTGACAACCTGAAACAATCATTCTACAAGTTACATAACACTGAGCTGGAAGCTGCCAAGAAGCAGTTTACAGACAACGGTGGCGCCGTTGAAGACTTTGTTGCCCAAGAAGATCCGATAGAAAAAGAGTTCAAGCGTCTGATGGGAGTCATTAAAGACAAAAGGAGCAAGCTGGTTGCCGAGCAAGAGCGGCAGAAAGAGGAAAACCTGCAAGTTAAACTTTCCATTATAGAGGAACTGAAGGAATTGGTGGAATCCGGCGATGACGCCAATAAATCCTATACGGAATTCAAGAAGTTGCAACAACAATGGAATGAAACAAAGTTGGTGCCGCAAGGCAAAGTGAATGAACTTTGGAAGAACTACCAATTATATGTAGAGAAGTTCTACGATTTACTGAAACTGAACAACGAATTCCGCGAATATGACTTCAAGAAGAACTTGGAAATAAAGATGCATCTCTGCGAAGCTGCTGAAAAGTTGGCTGACGAGGAAGATGTGGTCTCAGCTTTCCACCAACTCCAGAAGTTGCACCAGGAATTTCGTGATACAGGTCCGGTGACAAAAGAGTTGCGTGATGAGATTTGGAACCGCTTCAAAGTCGCGTCTACTACTGTCAACCGTCGCCATCAGCAACACTTCGAGGCCCTAAAAGAAACGGAGCAGCATAATCTGGACCAAAAAACCGTTATCTGCGAAATCGTAGAAGCGATAGAGTACAATGAACTGAAAACATTCTCAGCTTGGGAAAACAAGACCCAAGAAGTTATTGCCCTGCAGAACAAATGGAAAACTATCGGTTTTGCTCCCCAGAAAATGAACGTGAAGATTTTCGAACGCTTCCGCCATGCCTGCGACGATTTCTTCAAGAAAAAGGGAGAATTCTTCAAGAGCCTGAAAGAAGGAATGAACGAGAATCTGGAAAAGAAAAAAGCGCTCTGCGAAAAAGCGGAAGCTTTGAAAGACAGCACGGACTGGAAAACAACCGCTGACACATTGACCAAGCTCCAAAAAGAATGGAAAACAATCGGTCCGGTATCCAAGAAACATTCGGATGCTATTTGGAAACGTTTTATCTCAGCCTGTGATTATTTCTTTGAACAAAAGAACAACGCTACTTCTTCCCAACGCTCTGTCGAAATAGAGAATATGGATAAAAAGAAAGCGCTGATTGAAAAACTGTCTGCCATTGACGAAAACATGGATACCGAAGAAGCCAGCACACTCGTACGCGATTTGATGAAAGAGTGGAATGCCATCGGCCATGTACCATTCAAAGAGAAAGACAGATTATACAAACAATATCATGGTATCATCGACCAATTGTTTGACCGTTTCAACATCAGTGCTTCTAACAAGAAATTGAGTAACTTCCGCTCGAATATCAGCAACATACAAGACAACAACGGTTCTCAATCCCTGTACAGAGAACGCGAGAAACTGATGCGTGCTTATGAGAATATGAAGAACGAACTCCAGACTTACGAAAACAATCTGGGCTTCCTTACTTCTACTTCCCAAAAGGGCAGCAGCTTGCTGACCGAACTAAACCGCAAAGTAGATAAATTGAAAGCGGATTTGGAACTGGTATTACAGAAGATCAAGGTGATTGATGAGTCAATAAAGACAGAGGAGTAACCTTTCCCTGTCGATTTAGAAATATAAAAAACAGGTTTTATCACGCCTATGGGTGATAAAACCTGTTTTTGGTTATCTACACACCACTCAACATATCCCGACTCAGTTTGGAAATTTGAGGGAATTAGTTTAAAATATATGGTTCAGTTATAATTCTTCTTTTTTGGGGGAGGGGCAGGACACAGCCATATCCCTAAAAATTTATTCATTCCCATACTGTTTTGAACAAAATCCCCAACTATCTGCATCTCAATCAGCCAAAACCCTCTTATTGAACTTTCATGCTATAATCCGCTTTCAGCCGTTTATTACTATGGCCAGGTTTATTACTATGCGCCCTCCATATCCCTAAAGTACAATTTCCTTAAACAACAAAACCCTGCAGAGAATTACTTCTTGCAGGGTTTTATCTCATTATTTTTTATTTCCTGTTGGGCTACCTGGATTCGAACCAGGAATGACAGGACCAGAATCTGTAGTGTTACCATTACACCATAGCCCAATGATTTTCGTTTGCGAGTGCAAAGATACAAATAATTTGGGAATTCAAAACATTTCTGCTGTTTTTTTTGCTAAAATCCTAAAATTAGCTTTTTCTTGGCAAGTATCTCCACTAAAAAACACAAAAATTGGGGTATAACTTTCTTGTATCCAATAAATCAGCGTATATTTGTCAAAAATATCACGTTTATAACCAGAAACAAAGGATAGTCTTTTTTTGTTATAAACTAAAAGAACATGAATTATTAATTTCAATTGTAGAAATGAACAATACAAAAGTATTAATTGAAAAAATAAAAGAAGGAATTCAAGAGAAAAAAGGTAAAAACATAATTATTGCCGATTTAACCAGTATAGAAGATACCATCTGTAAATATTTCGTCATCTGTCAGGGGAACTCCCCCAGTCAAGTAAGTGCCATTGTAGATTCAATCAGAGAATTTACACGCAAAGGCGCTGACAGCAAACCTTTTGCCATTGACGGACTTCGGAATGCAGAATGGGTAGCTATGGACTATTCTGATGTATTAGTGCATGTTTTTTTGCCGGAAACAAGAGATTTTTACAACCTTGAGCATCTTTGGGCAGATGCTAAACTTACTCAAATCCCCGATTTAGACTAATTTATAATTATGGACAATAATAGCAAAAATAACAGCAGCAATAAACCTAACAATAAGGTTAATTTGCCGAAGTTCAATCTGAACTGGATGTATATGATTATTGCCCTGATGCTTCTCGGCCTCTGGTGGGGCAGTGATTCAAAGGGTGCTGGAAGCAAAGCTGTCACTTACAGCGAGTTTCAGGATTACGTTAGAAATGGGTATATCAGCAAAGTATTGGGTTATGAAGACAAGTCTATCGAAGCATATCTGAAACCAACTGCAGTAGGTGCCGTATTTGGTGCGGACTCTATAAAGGTAGGACGTAACCCTATCATCACAAGTAGAACTCCGTCTACTGATAAACTGGAAGAATTTCTACAAGCTGAAAAAGAAGCCGGACATTTCGACGGTACATCGGATTATCTCCCTAAATCGGATATATTCCCTGCCATCCTGGTTCAGATACTTCCGCTTGTTCTGCTGGTTGCTTTATGGATATTCTTCATGCGGCGCATGAGTGGAGGTGGTAGCGGTGGTCCCGGCGGTGTATTCAACGTAGGAAAATCCAAAGCCCAGCTTTTTGAAAAAGGCGGCTCTATCAAAGTAACATTCAAAGATGTAGCAGGTCTGGCAGAAGCCAAACAAGAAGTGGAAGAAATTGTAGAGTTCTTGAAAGAGCCTCAAAAATATACAGATTTGGGCGGTAAAATTCCCAAAGGAGCATTGTTAGTAGGTCCTCCGGGAACCGGTAAAACTTTGCTTGCCAAAGCTGTTGCCGGTGAAGCGAATGTACCTTTCTTCTCATTGGCGGGTTCTGACTTTGTGGAAATGTTCGTGGGTGTAGGTGCATCCCGTGTCCGCGACTTGTTCAAGCAGGCAAAGGAAAAGGCTCCCTGCATCGTCTTTATTGATGAGATTGACGCTGTGGGACGTGCACGTGGCAAGAACCCTGCAATGGGTGGAAATGATGAACGCGAAAACACATTGAACCAGTTGTTAACAGAGATGGATGGTTTCGGTTCCAACAGTGGCGTTATCATCCTGGCTGCTACCAACCGTGTAGACGTATTGGATAAAGCGTTGCTTCGTGCCGGACGTTTTGACCGCCAGATACATGTAGACCTGCCCGACCTGAACGAACGTAAAGAAGTATTCGGCGTACATTTGCGCCCGATTAAAATAGATGATACAGTGGACGTAGATTTGCTGGCACGCCAGACTCCGGGATTCTCCGGTGCGGATATAGCCAATGTCTGCAATGAAGCGGCATTGATTGCAGCCCGCCACGGTAAGAAATTCGTAGGCAAACAGGATTTCCTTGATGCCGTTGACCGTATCATCGGTGGTCTGGAAAAGAAGACCAAGATTACAACGGAAGCCGAAAGACGTTCTATTGCCCTGCATGAAGCGGGTCACGCTTCTATCTCCTGGTTGTTGGAATATGCCAATCCGCTGATTAAGGTAACGATTGTTCCTCGCGGACGTGCACTGGGCGCTGCCTGGTATCTGCCGGAAGAGCGTCAGATTACGACTAAGGAACAGATGCTTGACGAAATGTGTGCAACCCTTGGCGGACGCGCGGCTGAAGATTTATTCATGGGCCGTATCTCAACTGGAGCCATGAACGACTTGGAGAGAGTAACGAAACAGGCATATGGCATGATCGCTTATCTAGGTATGAGCGATAAGTTGCCGAACCTGTGTTATTATAATAATGAAGAATATTCTTTCAACCGTCCATATAGCGAAAAGACTGCCGAACTCATTGACGAAGAAGTCAAGAAAATGGTAAACGAGCAGTATGAACGTGCCAAGCAAATTCTGTCCGAGCATAAAGAAGGACATAACAAACTGACACAGTTACTGATTGACAAAGAAGTTATCTTTGCGGAAGACGTTGAACGTATCTTCGGGAAACGTCCGTGGGCGTCCCGTTCGGAAGAAATCATGGCTGCAAAAGAAAGCCAGGATGCTGCGAAAGCAGAAAGGGAATTAGCTGAAAAACTGAAAGGAGAAGAAAAAGAAACCAAAGAAGAGGAAGCTGAAAATACCACAGAAGAAAAAGCAACTGCTACGGGAACTAAAATAACCGCGCAAGGAACAAAAGTGACTGTAGAGAGAAATACGTCTACAGGAGCAGAAACAAATGAGGAAAATAAGCTGTCCAAATCCAACTAATTAAACACGCTGATTTTGATTAACAATTTTATAAAACGAGCTATTACGGGTGTACTCTTCGTTGCCATTCTGGTGGGGTGCATCCTTTCCAACCCATTAAGTTTTGGCATTCTGTTCACTATTATCAGTGCGCTGACTATATATGAGTTTGGCCAGCTGGTTAATATGCGGGCTGAAGGAGTCAATATCAACAAGATGATTACAATGTTAGGCGGAGCCTACTTATTCCTTGCAATAATGGGATTCTGCACAAATGAAGGCCAGGAAGGTTCGAAGATTTTCATTCCGTATGTACTTCTACTCCTCTATATGATGATTAGTGAATTGTATCTGAAGAAAGAGAATCCGATACTCAACTGGGCTTATTCCATGCTCAGCCAATTGTATATCGGTCTGCCTTTTGCCATGTTGAATATATTGGCATTCAATTATGACCCGACATACAGCAGTGTTTCTTACAATCCGATTTTACCGTTATCCATCTTCATTTTCCTTTGGTTGAATGACACAGGTGCATATTGCATCGGCTCGCTTATCGGCAAACACAGACTGTTTGAACGTATTTCACCAAAGAAATCCTGGGAAGGCTCTATCGGCGGCGGAGTGGTAGCTATCGGAGTTTCTTTTGTACTGGCTCACTATTTCCCGTTCATGTCCATGTGGGAATGGGCAGGATTGGCATTGGTGGTTGTCGTATTCGGTACATGGGGGGACCTGACGGAATCATTGTTCAAACGCCAGTTGCACGTTAAAGATTCGGGAACAATTCTTCCGGGACATGGCGGAATGCTCGATCGGTTTGACAGTGCTTTGATGGCTATTCCAGCGGCAGTTGCTTATATATACGCATTGACGTGGTTTTAATCCGAACTTCTTTCAGAAGAATAAGATTGCAATAAAATAATAAAGGTCGGGACTTCTTTAGAAAATGTCCCGACCTTTTTCACACACAGCAAATCATAGTTAGAGGTTATCGGATTGAAGAAGTAGAGTGTACATCCTTCGCTTTTTCCGGTACACCGACCGGATGATTCAAATCAAACACAATCACTCTGCCTTCTCCATTATCTTTTGAGTTTATTGTAACCTTAAAACCTTTTGGTGCCGTCCAGGAATCTTTTGGTGTCGGATAGAATTTCTCCAAATTATAGGAAACTCGTCCCCATCCCCAATAACCGGTCTTGTCATCATACGTATTATAGCGCAGTTCCAAGTGTACATAACCGTCTTCCGCCACTTTTAGAGGTGTCGGTTCTTCCCCACCAATCAGGTTTTGTACAAGACTGATACGATGTTTTTCAGAGCGGGGAATATCTTGGCGGAAGATAACATTCAGAAACTTTCCACCCAGCCACATATCCCCCTCATAAATCACGATAGGGTCGTTCCCAAATTCCTCGGACTGTTCTTCGGTTTTCATTTCTTCCACTTCTTTTGTCAGCACATCTCGAATCCCTTCCATCTTCACCTGAACACCATTTTCCACATCATACAAAGGATTGAAGAATGCCACTACACGTTCGCCATCTACAGGCTTATACCAAGGAATAGAAGTACTAACCGGATCAATCGTTCCCCAACGGTCACCTTCCAAATAATACCCTCCGCCACCGGTTGTATGAACCGTCGCCCAGTCCCAACTGAAATCTCCTATCGAATAACCGTCATTATCATCACATGACTGCAACATCGGCACTAATGCCAGCAATAAAAGACCTAAAAACCACTTAATTTTTTTCATATCGTTTTTCCTTTCTTTTTTAACCTTCTGTACTATAAATAAAAGAGCCGTGCAAATATTGCATCGGCTTTACGTTTATTCAGAAAAAGAAAGTTATTTTTTCAACAGGGCTAGCATTTCACGTGCCGCATGACGGGGAGCACCGGCAGGACCTAACCGTTCTGCCATATACTCATATTCTTTAAGCATCTGTTTTCTATACTTTTCATTTTCAAGAATATTCCTCAATTCCTGCTGCATATTCTTCACGGTCATCGTGTCCGCCACCAACTCTTTCACCACTTCACGGTCGGCAATCAGATTGACCAATGAAATAAATCTTACCGTCAGAATATGACGCCGCAAGAATGAAATGACTTTCCCGATAGGAGTGTGATAACAAACGACTTGGGGAACACGGAACAAAGCCGTCTCAAGAGTAGCCGTCCCCGAAGTGACCAAAGCGGCATCCGCATGTTGCAAAAGACGATACGTCTGTTCGAAAATGATTTTCACATTCGCATCACCTATGTATTGCTTGTAGTATTCGGGAGCAATGGAAGGAGCACCCGCCAGGACAAGCTGATAGTCAGGAAAAGCGGAAGCAGCTTTCAACATACCCGGCAGATTATCCTTTATCTCCTGTTTCCGGCTTCCCGCCAAAAGGGCGATTATCGGCTTATTATCCAATTGGTTCTCCGCTATAAATTCTTCAAAGTCTTTCGGATATGCTTTCTGATACGCAGTAACTTCATCTACCGTAGGATTGCCTACATAATGAATAGGGTACTGATGTTTTCCTTCAAAAAATTCCACTTCGAAAGGAAGGATAGAGAAAAGCTCGTCCACATCACGCTTTATATTCTTGATACGGTACTCTTTCCATGCCCATATCTTCGGAGAAATATAATAGTAAACCGGAATCTGCGTCTTGGCATGCACGAATTTGGCAATATCGAGGTTGAATCCCGGATAGTCTACCAAGATTACTACATCAGGATTCCAGGAAACGATATCCTCCTTGCAACGTTTCATGTTTGCAAAAATGGTGCGCAGATGAAGCAACACAGGAATAAAACCCATATAAGCCAATTCCTTATAATGCTTAACCATTGTTCCGCCGACAGCCGCCATCAGGTCGCCCCCGAAAAAACGGAAATCAGCCTGCGGGTCTTCTGCTTTCAGGGCAGACATCAGATGGGATGCATGCAAGTCGCCGGATGCTTCGCCGACAATCAGATAATACTTCATATTTAATAGATTACAGATAATGAAGAATAAAGAATGAGGAAAAGAATGTCATTCATTCCCCCATTATCATTTATCCGTTATCCATTTGTTCAATTCGTCGATAAAGTCATATGCCGTCACATCAACGGTAGTCGGAGTGATAGCCACATAGCCATTTGCCAGTGCCCAGTGGTCGTTCTTCTCGTTTTCGGGTTCATGGTCAGTAAATTCACCCGCCAGCCAGAAATAATTCGGGTCGGTCAGACGGGGACAAGCAGTCCATTCATTCCCCCAATGCCCTTTAGCTTGTTCACAGACCTTTATTCCTTTTATATCAGTTGTATCCGGAAAGTTCACATTAAGACAAGTCAGAGCGGGAAGTCCTTTTTCCAGTACCATCGCGGCAATACTGCGGATGTAAGGGCCGGTTGCGTTAAAATCAGCATCCTGCTCATGGTTGCACAAAGAGAAGCCTATGGAAGGAATCCCATTCAGGCAACCCTCAATCACCACTCCCATTGTACCGGAATAATGCACATTTGAAGCCGAATTATCGCCGTGGTTGATACCGCCGACTACCAGATCCGGAATTCTGTCGAGTACAGTATTTCGTGCCAATTTGATACAGTCGGTCGGTGTACCCGTGCATTTATAGACCGTCAATCCTACTTCTCTCCTGACCAGTTGATAATGAACAGGCTGCGTCACCGTCAGCGCACAACCGCTGCCCGAACGTGGGGAATCAGGTGCCATTACTACAATTTCCCCCAAAGGGCGAAGAAACTTCACCAGTTCATTAATACCTTTGGCCATCACGCCATCGTCATTCGATACGAGTATCAACGGCTTTTCATTTTCCATATATTCAATCCTTTCCTTTTTAATATCCGCACAAAAATAGCAAAAAGAAGCCGTATCGCCAAACCCTCTACTCATCAGATGAAAAGTATCTTTCCACTCTCACCCGTTTACAAATCTTAATCTTCTGCAAGCGAGCAAAAAAAGAAATAAATATCCAATATAAATATGTATATTTGCATGCTCACAAAGAGAAAAGTAGATGAGGAACCAGCCTTGGTTTTGCAACCGTTTCGTCCGACAGTTATTAACAAAACAGGTGACTTATCAACAGAAATTGCAAAGTTTCTCTTTTTTCGTAGGCGCTCTAAGGATTTATCACTTATTTCGCTGCCAATAAATTTAGAGAATATGGGAAAAATTATTGCTTTGGCCAATCAAAAAGGTGGTGTAGGAAAGACAACGACTACGATTAACCTCGCAGCTTCGCTTGCTACACTCGAAAAAAAGGTACTCGTGATAGATGCCGACCCGCAAGCTAATGCCTCTTCCGGCCTGGGAGTAGACATCAAGCAGTCGGAATGTACTATCTATGAATGCATTATTGACAGAGCTAACGTACAGGACGCTATCCTCGACACTGAAATTGATTCTTTAAAAATAATCTCTTCGCACATCAATCTTGTAGGAGCAGAGATTGAAATGTTGAACCTCCCAAACCGCGAAAAGATTCTGAAAGAAGTGCTCACACCTTTGAAGAAAGAATATGACTATATACTGATAGACTGTTCGCCTTCATTGGGGCTCATTACTATCAATGCCCTGACAGCCGCCGACTCTGTGATTATCCCCGTGCAAGCCGAATATTTTGCTCTCGAGGGTATCAGCAAGTTGCTGAACACCATTAAAATCATCAAATCGAAACTGAATCCGGCCTTGGAAATCGAAGGTTTCCTACTCACAATGTACGATTCACGCCTGCGTCAGGCGAATCAAATCTACGATGAAGTGAAAAGACACTTTCAAGAACTGGTGTTCAACACCGTTGTTCAACGAAATGTCAAACTGAGCGAGGCTCCCAGCTACGGTATTCCGACCATCCTTTACGATGCGGACTCTACCGGTGCCAAGAATCACCTAGCTCTTGCCAAAGAGATTATCAACCGAAATAAATAAAAGAAGAAGATATGGCAACACTAAGAAGAAATGCATTAGGACGCGGACTTGACGCCTTGCTCTCTATGGATGATGTGAAAACCGAAGGTTCTTCTTCCATTAATGAAATAGAGTTGGCGAAGATTGCCGTCAATCCCAACCAGCCCCGCCGTGAGTTTGACGAAACGGCATTACAGGAGCTGGCTGATTCGATTGCTGAAATCGGAATTATCCAACCTATTACTTTACGTAAAGTGTCGGACGACGAATATCAAATCATCGCCGGAGAGCGTCGCTACCGTGCTTCGCAAAAAGCAGGGCTGAAAACAATCCCCGCATATATCCGTACAGCCGACGACGAAAACATGATGGAAATGGCGCTGATTGAAAATATCCAGCGCGAAGACTTGAATGCCGTAGAAATCGCACTTGCCTACCAACACCTGCTCGACCAGTATGAACTGACACAGGAACGCCTGAGCGAACGTATCGGCAAAAACCGGACAACAATCGCCAATTACCTGCGCCTGCTGAAATTGCCAGCTCCCATACAGATGGCTCTACAAAACAAACAGTTAGACATGGGACATGCACGTGCACTTATTTCACTGGGCGATCCCAAGCTACAAGTTAAAATATTTGAAGAGATACAAGAACATGGATATTCAGTCCGCAAAGTAGAAGAAATTGTTAAATCATTAAGCGAAGGAGAAGCTGTGAAAAGCGGTACGCGGAAAATAACCCCCAAACGTGCCAAACTTCCGGAAGAGTTCAACTTGCTGAAACAACAACTCACAGGCTTTTTCAACACCAAGGTACAACTCACCTGCTCTGAAAAGGGGAAAGGAAAAATCAGCATTCCTTTCAGCAACGAAGAGGAGCTGGAACGTATCATGGAAATCTTCGACACGCTAAAGAAGTAAATGATTAGAAAAAGTAAGAAATATCAGTCACTCGTCATCACCCTGCTTCTCTGTCTTTTACAGGTAGCAGGGATTGATGTGTTTGCACAATCCACCGTAACTCCAGTGCAAAAAGACACTACCGTCGTGCAGCGAGAAGCACCAAAAGCCCGCGCACGCAGACATCGTAAACCGATTGTGGAGGATTCGATAAAAAAAGATTCTATCCGGATCATACCCTCCAAAGAACTCCCGTCCATCGATAGCTTGTCGGCAGCCAAGATACAGATAGCGGACAGCCTGGATGCTGTCAACAAGAAAGAACTGGAAAAGATAGAACAGCCGGCATCTATCGTTGTCAAGACAGACAGTGTTCCACCTGCACAGGATATCAACAAAAAAATATTTATCCCGAATCCCACCAAAGCGACCTGGCTTGCCGTCGTATTCCCCGGTGGCGGACAGATTTACAATCGTAAATACTGGAAGTTACCTATTATATATGGTGGGTTCGCAGGTTGCGCCTATGCCTTAAGCTGGAACGGAAAGATGTACAAAGACTATTCACAAGCCTATCTGGACATCATGGACAGCAATCCGAATACTAAAAGTTACGAAGATTTGCTACCCCCAAACGCTACTTACAATGAGGAGCAATTGAAAAATACATTAAAACGAAGAAAAGATATGTTCCGGCGTTACCGGGATCTTAGTATATTTGCATTTATCGGAGTTTACCTTATCTCTATCATCGACGCTTATGTAGATGCAGAGTTGTCCAACTTCGACATAACTCCCGACTTAAGCATGAAAGTGGAACCGACCGTTATCGACAATAACAATCAATTCCGCTCAAGTAGTTTAAAAAGCAAGTCGGTTGGGTTACAATGCGTATTACGATTTTAAAAATACAATTTAGATTGATCTTATTATTGAAGCATGAAGAAATTAGTAAACTATTGTTCAATTATTTTCCTTTTACTGGTAGCAACGTCTCAGGTAAAAGCGCAAAGTGTAGATGTAGTGATTCGTGAAAATGGAACTGAACGCAAAGAAAGCATCGACCTGCCTAAAAGTATGACATACCCTCTTGACAGTCTGCTGAACGACTGGAAAGCTAAAAATTACATTGACTTAGGCAAGGATTGCAGTACGGCGAAAATCAATCCCCTGTTCAGCGACTCTGTTTATATCGACCGTCTGTCACGTATCCCAGCTATCATGGAGATGCCCTACAACGATATTGTACGCAAATTCATCGATATGTATGCAGGACGCTTGCGCAATCAGGTATCGTTCATGCTGAGTGCCTGCAACTTCTATATGCCGATTTTCGAAGAAGCACTGGATGCATACGGACTTCCGCTGGAACTGAGATACCTTCCGATCATCGAATCTGCATTGAATCCATCTGCCATATCCCGTGCGGGAGCTTCCGGTCTATGGCAATTTATGATTGGTACAGGCAAAATCTATGGTTTGGAATCCAACAGCCTGGTAGACGACCGTCGCGACCCGATAAAAGCTACGTGGGCTGCCGCCCGCTATCTCAAGGAGATGTATGCCATCTACGGAGACTGGAACCTTGTGATAGCCGCTTATAACTGCGGTCCAGGCACTATCAACAAAGCCATCCGGCGTGCTAATGGCGAAACGGATTATTGGAAAATCTATAATTATCTGCCGAAAGAAACACGTGGATATGTACCAGCCTTTATCGCAGCCAACTACGTGATGACTTACTATTGCGACCATAACATCTGCCCGATGGAAACAAATATCCCGGCAAGTACGGACACGGTGCAAGTCAACAAGAACCTGCATTTCGAACAGATTGCCGATCTTTGTAATGTGCCGTTAGATCAAGTCAAGAGTTTGAATCCTCAATATAAGAAGATGATGATTCCGGGAGCCAGCAAGCCCTATACACTTCGATTGCCCATCGAAGCAATCAGCAACTTTATCGACAAACAAGATACCATCTATGCACACCGCGCCGACGAATTGTTCCGCAACCGTAAGACAGTGGCAGTGAAAGATATTACACCTGCAACACGTAAAGCGGCAACAGCCGTTGCCGGCAAGGGAAAATTGTCCTATCATACAATAAAAAGTGGAGACACATTGTCATCTATTGCCGGAAGATATGGTGTCAGCGTTAAGGATATACAGCGGTGGAACGGCCTATCCAGCACGAAAATTGCAGCAGGAAAACGATTGAAAATATACAAATAAGTGGCATCACGCTTGCATCGTTCGGAAATTTGCTTATTTTTGCAAAACTAAGCAAGTGAAAGGATAACAATTATGGATAATCTGACCCCAAAAGAAATAGCTGATGAAGAGATGATCAATCAAGCGTTCCACGAATTACTGAATGATTACCTCAGCACTAAACATCGCAAGAAAGTTGAAATCATTACGAAAGCTTTCAACTTCGCCAATCAAGCGCATAAAGGTATTAAACGCCGTTCTGGCGAACCATATATCATGCACCCGATTGCCGTAGCAAGCATTGTTTGCAATGAAATCGGGCTTGGTTCCACTTCTATCTGTGCCGCTCTGCTACACGATGTAGTGGAGGACACAGATTATACAGTGGAAGATATCGAGAATATCTTTGGTCCGAAGATTGCCCAAATTGTGGACGGGCTGACCAAGATATCCGGTGGAATCTTTGGCGACCGAGCTTCTGCACAAGCAGAGAACTTCAAGAAGTTACTTCTCACGATGTCAAATGATATCCGTGTCATCCTTATCAAGATAGCCGACCGCCTGCATAATATGCGCACCCTCGGTTCCATGCTGCCCAATAAACAATACAAAATCGCGGGTGAAACCTTGTATATCTACGCCCCATTGGCCAATCGGTTGGGACTTTACAAGATAAAGACCGAACTCGAAAATCTAAGTTTCAAATACGAACACCCGGAAGAATATGCAGAAATAGAAGAGAAGCTCAATGCTACCGCTGCCGAACGCGACAAGGTATTCTATGAATTCACCGCTCCCATCCGCACACAACTAGACAAGATGGGATTGAAATACCGGATACTCGCCCGGGTAAAATCAATCTATTCCATTTGGAACAAGATGCAGACCAAGCACGTTCCTTTCGAAGAAATCTACGACTTACTGGCTGTCCGAATCATCTTCGAGCCACGCAACATAGAAGAAGAACTCAACGATTGCTTCGACATTTACGTCTCTATCTCCAAGATATACAAGCCTCATCCCGACCGCCTGCGCGATTGGGTAAGCCATCCTAAAGCAAACGGATATCAGGCTTTGCACGTCACTTTGATGGGCAACAACGGACAATGGATTGAAGTCCAAATCCGAAGCGAACGAATGAACGATGTGGCCGAACAAGGCTTTGCCGCCCACTGGAAATACAAAGAAGGGGGCGGCAGCGAAGATGAAGGTGAACTGGAAAAATGGCTAAAGACCATCAAAGAGATATTGGACGATCCGCAACCGGATGCCATCGACTTCCTTGATACTATCAAACTGAATCTGTTTGCTTCCGAAATATTTGTATTCACACCGAAAGGGGAACTGAAGACCATGCCGCAGAACTCAACAGCACTCGATTTCGCTTTTTCCCTGCACACAGATATCGGCAGTCATTGTATCGGCGCCAAAGTGAATCATAAATTAGTACCTTTAAGCCACAAGTTACAAAGTGGCGACCAGGTGGAAATCCTTACTTCCAAATCCCAACGTGTGCAACCGCAATGGGAAGTATTTGCGACCACTGCCCGCGCACGTGCCAAGATAGCGGCAATTCTCCGCAAAGAACGAAAGGCAAACCAGAAAATCGGTGAAGAAATTCTCAGCGAGTTTCTGAAGAAAGAAGAAATCCGCCCGGAAGAAACCGTTATCGAAAAGCTACGCAAGCTGCACAACGCCAAGAATGAAGAAGAATTGCTGGCGGCTATCGGCAGTAAAGCTATCATCTTGGGAGAAGCAGACAAAAATGAGCTGAAAGAAAAACAAACCAGCAATTGGATGAAGTATCTCACCTTCTCCTTCGGCAATAAAGAAAAGCCGCAAGAAGAGAAAGAGCCGCAAGAGAAAGAAAAAATCAATCCGAAACAAATACTCAAACTGACCGAAGAAAGTCTGCAAAAGAAATATATTATGGCCGAATGTTGCCACCCCATTCCCGGTGACGATGTATTAGGCTATGTGGACGAAAACGACCGGATTATCATTCATAAACGCCAGTGTCCCGTTGCCGCCAAACTGAAAAGCAGTTATGGAAATCGTATATTGGCAACTGAGTGGGATACACATAAAGAGCTTTCTTTCCTTGTTTATATATATATAAAAGGTATAGACAGCATGGGACTTCTGAACGAAGTAACCCAAGTCATCTCAAGACAGCTCAACGTAAACATCCGCAAACTAGCCATAGAAACCGAGGATGGCATCTTTGAAGGTAAAATACAATTATGGGTGCACGATGTGGAAGATGTGAAAACAATCTGCAACAACTTGAAGAAGATTCAGAATATCAAACAGGTGAGCCGCGTAGAAGAATAACATGAAAAGAAAAACGGAGAAAGAAAGAGACTACGAGATTCTATTCAAAACACATTACAAGCAATTCTTTTACTACGCGCTTCGGTATGTCAACGATACGGAAAGCGCCGCCGACATTACCAACGATGTATTTTGCTACCTTTGGGAGAAATACGACCAATTGACTTGGGACGACTCTCCCCTTCCCTTGCTATATACTCTGACACGAAACTTTTGTGTAAACTATCTACGCAAAAAAGAGGCTGAGCAAAAAAAGTTCAACCTTCTCCTAGCATCCGACATATATACCAACTCGATAGTGGAGACAATCAGGCAAGAACAGAAAATCGAACAAATTATGGAAAACATACAGCAGCTTCCTCCACAAACGCATCACATTTTCAATGAGTGTTTTATAAAAGGAAGAACTTACAAAGAAGTGGCCGATGAAAACCAAATAAGTATCAATACTGTAAAAACACATATCAAACGAGCCTTATCGCTGTTACGTAAAAAAACTACGAATAAGTATTAATAATATTCAAAAAAGAAGTCATGATATCACCCTCTGAGTACTTAAAAAACGATTTATAATAAAAAAAGACAGCCAGCATATGAATCCAATAGAGAACATACCGGACTTTGTAGTCTACGCATTATCAACTCCCGAGTTGCGGTCGTCGGAAGAATTGCAACAATGGCTGGCAGAAAGCCAAGCTAACAAAGACTTGTTTGATGACCTGCTCGCATATCGCGAAGCAGAACGTCGCCTGCTTCCAGAAAACACTCCTGATGTAGAACTTCAATGGAAACGGATAAGACAGAAAAAGCGGCAAAAACGAATCCAATATTATTGGAAATTCATTGGAATCGCAGCATCTTTACTGCTTGTTCTGTCCATCGGTCTATATCAGATGAAAAAAATACCCAAACTAGAATCGCAAGAAATTGAAACCCAAATATCTTTGGCCGATGTCATTGACCAACCGGAAACGAGCATAATCACATACTCGGAAAACAAGTCACGTCCCATTATCCTGTCTACCCAAAAAGGAAAAAAAACAACTATCCATACTCAAATCCTTGACTATACACAGACTTCACACACGCGTGCTACAGAATTACTCACGCTCACTACCCCACGCGGTAAAAGTATCCAAGTAATACTCAATGATAGCACAGAAGTATGGTTGAACGCCGAAAGCCGTTTAAGCTACCCCTCGCAGTTTACCGATTCTACACGTACCGTACATTTGGAAGGTGAAGCTTATTTCAAAGTGGCCTCCAACGCCAAATGTCCCTTCATCGTAAAACATCATGCCAACACAACGCGCGCATTGGGAACCGAGTTTAACATCCGTTCTTACACCAATGAAAAAAAACATGTTACTTTAATCAAAGGGAAAGTACTTCTGACAGATACGCTATCGCTTCAAAAAGAAGTTCTTCTGCCCGGTCAGGACGCTGAATATGACTCCGACTCCGGAATGACAATAAAAAAAGTGAACCCTTATGAATTTACAGCCTGGAAAGAAGATCTGTTTTATTTCGAACAGACCGACTTGCTCAGCCTCATGAAAGTTTTAGGACGATGGTACAACACTACAATCGTTTTTAAAGACGAAGACATCAAACAATATCGATTCACTTTCTGGGCCAAACGTTCGGACAACTTAAAAACGACCTTATCGATGCTCAACCAAATGGGAACTGTACTGATCCGCATAAACTCGCAGGAAAACACTGTTTTGGTGAGCAAACGATAAGAATCTTCTTAAATAAAGTTCAAGAAGTATACAAAGTTGCGGAATGAAGATAAAAATGCGATTTTAAAACAAAAAGCACCTAAAAAGCAACTTTTCTTTTTCTTGTTGTCACCCATCATCCTTGATTTTACGATATAAATATAGAATATTAAAGATTTTCTATAATACGTTAAATCAATAAAAGTTATGAAAAAGATAAAGTTCGCTTTGATGTTCATACTGCTATTGTGTACACTACAGCAGATATGGGCACAGGATAAGAAAATCTCCTTCGATTTTCAGAATGAACCCATGCCCTCTGCCCTAAGGAAGATAGCGCAGACCTACAATCAGAAAATCAGTTTTAGTCACGAGGACATATCGCTCTACAAAGCGAACGCTTCCGTGCATGCGAAGGATGTACAAGACGCCTTGCGGCAGACTCTCGTAGGCACTCCTCTGCTTTTCAAAGAAAAAGGTGAATTCATAACCGTATTCCTGGATCCTACGTCAACCGAAGCCATCAAGAGGAAAAACCTTTGTGTCATTACTGGAAGTGTGCACGATGAACTGGGTGATCCCCTGCCTGGTGCAACGGTGACCATCACACACGAGTCACAGCAATGGGGAGGTTCGACCGATATAGATGGAAACTTCACCGTTTACGCTCCCCGTCCCATCATTGAAAAAGAAAAATGCTTCATCCAAGCAAGTTTTATCGGATTCAAGAAAGAACGTTTGGCTATAAATCCCCAAAAGCTGAACATCAAGTTAGTGCTGCAAACTTCATCCAACGAAATCAACGAAGTGGTAATCACCGGATACGGTAACATAGATGCACGCAGAAATACGAGTGCTATCACATCATTGAAGATGGACGACATCTTGATGCCAGGTATGACCTCGATCGAGCAAGCACTCGAAGGACGAGTTCCCGACATGATATTTATGGCAAACTCGGGCGAAGTAGGTGCTACCGCCCGTATGCGTATCCGCGGAACATCAACTTTAGTGGGTAACCGCGAACCGCTGTGGGTATTAGATGGAATTCCTCTTACGGATCCGGTAGACGTAACTACAGAACAGCTTAACGACCCCGACTACATCAACTATATCGGTAATGCTATCTCAGGAATCAACCCACAGGACATTGAACGTATTGATGTCTTGAAAGATGCAGCCGCCACCGCCTTGTATGGTACGAGAGCAGCCAACGGGGTCATTGTCATTACTACTAAAAAAGGACATATCGGAGCACCTAGCATCAATTATTCGGGAGAGTTGAAGATCATCGCACGTCCTCGCTACACCGACCATAACATCAACCTGATGAACTCGCAAGAACGCGTACAGTTCGGTAAGGATCTGTGCGACCTTCACTATGCATTTCCTGCCCAAATGAGCATGGTGGGTTACGAAGGTGCCTACTATGATTATATCAAAGGAAATACCACCTTCGACGAATTTCAAAACCAAGTTCGCTGGTTTGAGAATGTCAATACCGACTGGTTCAAAATTCTGGCACATGATGCGTTGACCCACAATCACACCTTAAGCGTATCGGGCGGTAACAGAAGCACACGATACTACGCCTCTCTGGGATACACCAGCGAAGACGCCGTAGTACGCACCCAATACAACGACCGCTACACAGGAACGTTAAATTTGCAAAGCACCATCAACAAGTCGTTCCAAGTTAACTTCCGCATGAACGGAAACATCGCGAAAAAGAACTACCTGCCCAGCGAAATTGATGCTTTGGGATATGCCTACAACACCACTCGTGCGCTGCCTTGCTACAACCCAGACGGTTCACTCTACTATTACAAGCGTCATGCCTACAACATAGAGCGGAAGGAAGACTCCTCCTATAAATACAATTACAACATCATCAACGAAATGAACAATATGTCGCAAACGTACGATTCCAACCAGCTCATTACAGCACTGGACCTGCAATACCGATACGAACATATTTTGGATGCAACCATGACTATGTCCTATCAACGTAGCGCAAGTACCACGGAGACATGGTATGGCGAAAAGACAAACTACATAGCACATCTGAAGAACGGAGAATTAGAAGACACTCCCCTGAAAGGCGACGACGGTAAGTGCGCCTTACCATACGGAGGAGTCTTGAATACAAGCAACAATATCACCGATAACATCACATTCCGCGCACAAGTTAACTATCACCAAGGAGTGGGAGCCAACCAAAAACATCTGTTGGGTGCCAACTTGGGATACGAAGTCAGTGCATACAAAAATAAAGGCTTCACAGACCAGACACGCGGATACTTTAAAGAAAGAGGTATGAAATATCTTGAAGAAATGACGTTGGAAGAAATACTTCAATACCCCGACTACGCCCAATGGACTATACAGCCCCATCGTACCGTACAGTCAACCAAAACAAACAAAATAAGCGGATACCTTACGATGACATATAGTTATGACAACTATTTCACTGTCAACATGAACGGACGTTTCGACGCCTCTAACAAATTCGGAAGTCGCAGCAACAAAAAGTTCCTTCCGATTTGGTCTGTTTCAGGAATGTTCAATATCAAAGAGACCTTGTGCAAGAATTTTGAAGCAGCCGATGAAATGCGTCTCCGCTTTTCATATGGTAAAACAGGTAATATGGTAGACGGCCAAACACCGAACCTGCTTCTCCGACAAGGAAGTATGAACTACTATTTCGGTGAAAATTATGCAAAGGTTTATGCATACCCCAATCCCAACCTGCGCTGGGAACAAACCGATGAGTATAACTTGGGATTCGACCTGTCATTTTTCCAAAACCGCTTGACGATAGGTTCCGACTTCTATTACAAAAAGACCAAAGACGCATTTACCACCGTGCCTGTGTCTACTGTCAACGGTCTGTCCGAATATGTCATGAATGGTGGAGACATCACCAACAAGGGATTCAGTATTTACCTCTCCGGTTATCCCATTCGCAATGAGGAGTGGCAGTGGTATCTGTCGACAAACTATTCTCTGTATAAAAACACAGTAAACAACGATGTTATCAACAATTATAAAATAGACGACTATCTGAACGGGACGGCCATCGTGGGCGGCGAATCCATCGGTACATTCTATTCATACGAGTTCCTCGGATTGAATCCCACCAATGGTGTGCCGATGTTCGACGACTATAACGACCGCCGCCACCTATTGGAAAACAAGAGCCTGGAAGATATCGTAAAAACAGTGCTTGTAAAGAGCGGAACACGCGAACCGAAATTCAACGGCTCACTGTATAGCACGCTGACGTGGAAGCAACTTTCGCTCAGTACTAACTTTACCTACAACTTAGGAAACAAAATTCGCAAGTTCGCCCTTTATTCGGACATCGTAAAGGGAGTCTCATCTGAAAACAACGTACGCAAAGAGTTCGTCAACAGATGGCGTGTCCCTGGCGATGAGCACAAAACGGTCTATCCGTCACTGATCAGTCCGTCCGATCCCCAATATTCCAACTACATCAACCATTACAGTGCGCAAGGGGGAAATTTCTCGAACATCCCCAAGTATGCCGACAATCTTTGGAGCATGTACGACTACTCTAATATTCGGGTGGTATCAGGCAGTTATTTCAGACTTTCATCACTCTCATTACGCTACCGCTTTACACCGAAGATGTTGCAGAAGACCCCGTTCAAGACGGCTAGCATCAACTTCTCTACCAACAATGTATTCACCATCTGTTCGAAAGAACTTGACGGACAAGACCCGAGCCAAAGTGGATTCTCTACCACAACCGCTCTTTCCATACGTCCGTCATACACTATGGGAGTACAGGTATCATTCTAATCATCAAAAAAGAAGAACAATCATGAAATTGAAACAAAAAGCAGCAAATATCATAAAAGCTTGTCTGTTGACGGCTACTTTCTGCGGATGCAGCGATTTTCTCAGCGAGTATTCGCAAGACATGGTAATCCCCAAACACGTTCAGCAACTAGACGAACTCCTGATTGGAGACGTATATATGCAGAGTTACAAAATGGAATATGGCATGAGCAACCAGTCGTGTCAGTTTTTCAACTTGCTGGATGACGATATCAACACCGTAGGGACGAGCCTTATAGGCAAAGTAGGTCACCCCTATTATAACTATGCCATCAATTCAATGTATGGATACTATGCATGGCAACAAGACGTACGATACAACTATCAGGCCAAAAACTATAGTAACGACAACGCTACATGGAACGATATGTATCGCCGAATCAGCATCGTCAACATCATCTTGGACGAAATAGAGCAGTTGCCTCACAAAACAGATCAAGACTATGCCGACTACCTGCGTGTGAAAGGAGAAGCCTTCTTCCTTCGCGGACAGTTCTATTTTGTCCTTGCCAATCTGTATGGAGATGCATACAACCCGTCAACCTGCGCCTCCAAGCTGTGTGTGCCCTTGAAACTCAGTGCCCACGTGGAATACGACAAGGACGCCGATCAGCAATTTAAGCGAGAGAGCGTGAAACGCATTTATGAACAAATCGTTTCTGACCTGAAAGAGTCTGCCCGCCTATTGACGGAAAGCCCGCAGAAAAGCCATCACCTACTGCATCGTGCCAGTTGGGAGGCTGCTTCGCTACTGCTGAGCCGTGTCTATCTTTTTATGCAAGACTGGCCGAATGCAGAAATTGAAGCCGAAAAGGTGATGAATAGTCGACTTTTCTCCTTAGCACCGACTTCCAACTTCAGTAATGAGACACCCTTTTTGACCACTACTAATCCTGAGATCATCTTCTCGCAAGGTTCCAATCCGCTCTGTTGCCGCTCCGATTGGTCGGTGACAGGACAATACGGTGACTATTGCGTGACAAACGAACTCTATTCCATGTTCGACGACAACGACGTGCGTAAAACAACTTTCTTTGCGAAAAGACGAAATACTGTGGAGCCTCAAAACGATAGTATCGGACTCTACAAGAAATATGAAAGGGGAATAGAGTACAGCCATATATCGGATGCCCTCATGTTGCGTATGGCCGAGGCGTATCTGAATTACGCGGAAGCCTGTGCCATGCAACCCACCAAGGCAGACAAAGCCAATTCAACACTGAACACATTACGTTCTCAACGTATTACACCGTATGCGCCCCAGACATACAGTGGTGAACAATTGGTGCAAGAAATACGCAATGAACGTCGGAAAGAGCTCTGCTTCGAAGGAAAACGCTGGTTCGACCTGCGCAGGTATGCCGTATGCGTGCAGTATCCTTATTCACGCAACATCATTCATGCGTATTCAGTCTACAACGATAATTTCTCTTTCGCTACAACCGAATACTACCTGCTTCCGGCAGGAGATCCGGCGTACACCTTCAGTCTCCCACGGAAAGTGATAGAATTTGATAAGGTACCCATGCCCGACAATCCGCGCAATAAACGGGAACCACTTGAATATGAAGACAAAAAAACTGAACAAGAATAAAGTATCATTATATTAAATGACAAAAAAATATGAAACACGTTATTATTTTATTAATCGCCCTTGTTTGTGTGACATCTTGCTCGAAGGAAGATGCGATAGACAAACAGACCGTTTTGGAAAACGTGTACACTATTGAGGATGACCCCAATGACCCCGTACAGCATAAACGGTATCAGATATATCAAACTTACCAAGTACCTGTATACTTCAACGACACCATCAGTGTCAAGGAAATCGGTACAGACTGGTACGGAAATCCGGTAAAACGATATGAAACGCTCGACCTGAATTGGGGGTTCGACTCATATACCACTTCCATAAAGTATAAGTATGATTACCTTCAAACTGAAGAAGACAAACTGAATGCATTGAATTTTGCCGAACAGTATCTTGAAATGTGCAGCAAATCAATGCGCCCCTTCAGTATCATGCTTGCCAATAACCTGACATCCACATCAACCTCGCTGAATATACCGGACAATTATTACGTGGGGTTACGCACACTTGTTTTGTTCGATATTGCAAATATCACTGCCCCCGACGAAATCCAAAGCACCTCACAAACCATCATAGGTGATATGCTTATACAGAAAATATCCAGAAACAAAACAATAGTAGATCAATTTGGTGCGGTATCCCAAGAACTGCAAGCGTATTATAAGATTTGGACAATAGATCTTGAATGTACAAATGTTGCAGATTGTGATAAAAAATACCAAAATATAACTGTAAACAACTTGTACGAGGAAGCTCCTTATGTACTAATTTACAACAAGTGGGACAAGAAGGAATACACATTCATGGAATACGTCGAGAAGTACAATCTGGCAACTAAGGAAGAAGCAGATGCCGACCGTAAACTATACCTGCAAGACATCGGCCGTTATGGTTTCATTCGAGGATGGAGTAACGGTGGTGTGCTATCCCCTATGAATATAAATGAAGACCTGCAATATTTTGTTTTGGCCATTGTGGCTTTGGGTAAAGAGGGATTCACTGAACGATACGGAGTCTCTCCGCTCGTCATGACGAAATTCAACATACTCTACGACTATATCACCATCGATCTGAATGTAGAACTCTAAAAAGAAGTAAAACGATGAAGAAATTACTATTTATATTGTTATCATGTACCCTGTCCGGCATAGCTATGTCATGTAGCGACAACGATGAACAGTTTGTCCTAAGGTTCGATAGTAGCTTAGTCAGTCCTGCCGAAGACTTTACAGATCCGCGCGACCAAAAGGTATATCCGTGTGTCCGGATTGGCAACCAAATATGGATGACCCGAAATCTGTGTTATCAAGTACCGTGCAACTCATTCAAAGGATGCTTCACTTGGAATGAAGCACATCCGAATCTGGAGAGAATTAAAGTCGAACCTGAAGTGACAACTACCGACGAACAGTTTATTACAATTGTTACAGAGGTTGCTAACGATCCGCAACAAGATGGATGGTCGGGCGCAGGTGAATTATTTGTCCAATATATCCCTGTGTTTATAACTTATTATGGTATGGGACAAAGCGATATTATCAGCATGTTGAAGACCGGTGCTCTCGGAGTGAACGCGGAAGTAGAGCCTCTTTTTGCCTTAGCGATCGAAAGAAAAGTAGAAGACTTCAAAGCAACTGAAGAAGAAAGAATAAAGAACACATTCGAATTCCAATTTGAGTATGGCCAACAACTCTTCCAAGAAACAGAAGAAGAAAACGACCATTACTCGGAAAAATACGGAATGCTTTACTCCTATGACGCGGCCTTGGCGGCTGTGCCCGAAGGTTGGCGACTGCCTAGCGACGAAGACTGGCTGAAGTTGGAAATGACATTAGGTATGAATCCGAGCGAGGCAGAACAATTTGACACCTGGCGAGGAAGAGGAATGGCCACACTGATGAATGAAAACGGAGAGAGCGGGCTCAATCTGCAAAGAGGAGGAGCCAATGTATACGTTGAATTCAACGAAGAGAAATATCTCAACAAAGGAGAAAACGGATATTATTGGTCGTCAACCAAATATCAAGAGAACGACTCTACTGAGGTAGCTGTATTTCGTATGTCGGCATTATACTCCGACAAGATATGGAGAGGCAGCAGCCGGATTAATACAGGAATGCGCGACGTGTTGTACAGTGTGCGATGCGTGAAAGACGTTCAATAAGGAAGCATCTTCACTTCTAATTATCAACAGATTAAATTTTAAATATCAATAGATTAAAAAGAATCACTCATGAAACTGAATTGTAGAAATGTTTTAATGGCCCTCATCCTTTTGGTGATATGCCCTTTCAACAACAGCCATGCACAACAAGCCGAAAGCGTATATGGCGATGCCGTCAAGGCGGAAGTTAAGATGAACTATGTATACACCATGGAGGAAGCCTTCAAAAAAGCACGCAAGTTGAACAAGCCTATATTCTTCAACTGCTTTGCCGACTGGGCGATGCCTTGCCATCTGATGAACAAAGCGGTATTTTCCGACCGTGAGTTCTGTGACTATATGGACAAACACTTCGTTAACCTATTTATTGATGTCACACAGGGGGAGAACACGGACATTGCCAAGAAATACGATATACAGTATTTCGCCCATTTTCTGATTCTCGACTCCGATGGAAACGTGCTTCTCCGCATCGTAGGAGGCAGAGAGAAGGAAGACATGAAAGCGGCCGTGTCACTGGCTCTAAATCCAAAGACCACGCTGCCGGGCGCCGAACAAATCTACCAAAGCGGAAAACGGGGAAAGAAAGAGACGCGCAACTACCTCACCGTACTCAATTTGGCCAACGAGAACAAAAAATTCATGGAAATCAATAAGGAATACATCCGCATGCTGAAACCGAAGGAGTATCTCCGTAAGGAAAACTGGGTAACTTTCAGCTCTACCATCAGCAACAAAGAGAGTGAGAATTTTAACTATTTGATTGCCCACAAAGAAAAATTTGTCAAAGCCAACGGAGCGAAGAAAGTCAATTCACTCATCGAAAGCCTATACTATTGGGACATCATGAACTATGCAATGGGAAAAACTCCCTACGATAAAATGAAAGTAATCGAACTGAATAATGAAATTCAGAAAGCAGGTCTTTCGGATACATGCAACGTTTGCCGAGTTTATCCCATCATCCATCTGCGTGGAGAACGGAAATATGATGAAATGCTGGATTACCTTACCAAAAATGCCAGCCAATTAGGAGTAAGCAAATTGTATATCGACACGTCGCTGGAATTACCTGACATGTCGGGCGAAACCAGAGGAAAGATAATCAACTATCTGAACGCCTGCATAGAAGCACAGAAAGATGACTCGGGAGTAGTGAAGCAATTGAAAGCATTCATCTACAAATTAGAGCATCCTAATGGAATCATCTTCGAGAAAGGAAACCTTGCAGAAGCAATGGCGAAGGCCAAGAAAGAGGGTAAACTCCTGTTTGTCGACTGCTACACCATTTGGTGCGGACCATGCAAGAGAATGTCCAATCAGGTGTTCGTACAAGAAGCCGTTGGGGCTGTCTATAACAAGCAATTCATCAACGTGAAATTGGATATGGAACAAAAAGACGGCATAGAGCTTAACAAAAAACATCCGGTGACCTCTTATCCCACCTTACTGTTCATGGATGGCGACGGAAACATCGTCAAAAAAATCATAGGCGCACAAAATGCTGACAATTTATTGAAGATTGCTTCAGAAGTGATTAAACAGTAATGCATGTCGTATATGACAAAACATAGAAAACACTAAAGAACTTTGGTTATGAAGAGTTTCCTGATAGCATTTATAGGAGAGCTGGCATTATTTGCCCAGCTCTCTCTCTTTGCACAATATCGTGTGACGGTACCTTATGTGAAAGAAAATGGGAAAATAACAATCAACGCAGAGGTGAATGGGCATCAAGGCCGTTTTCTCGTTGATACGGGTGCGCCGTGTTCTCTTACCTATTCTTTTATGCAACGTGCCGGGATTGTTCCTTTCGACTCAGTACAGGTGCAAGATTCTAACGGCCATTTACTGACTACCCGTGTGGCAGAATTGGAATCGCTGAAATTGGACGGATTTACTTTCAGCTGCCTGCAAGCCATCTGTCTCGAAAAAGACAATATAGTAGAAAACTTTAAGATAGATGGTATTATAGGATATAATCTCATGAAGATGGGAATCGTCAAGCTGGACGGAAGCAATCACACCTTTACCCTAACCAGTTCGGAGAAGGGATTGGGGATAGATTCTCTTTGCGGCATTCCTTTGGTGAAAGACCCTTATCTTGTACGCATCCCTGTACGCTTTGCCGACAATGAACAAGACACTGTCATGTTCGACAGCGGTGCGTCTTCGTTCTATGCCATGTCGGCCACAAGCCACCGGCGTCTGAGCGAAAAACACTCTAAATCGTTTGAGCAACTGGGAAAAGGTGTGGGAATACTGTCGTTGGGAGTATCCGGAGTCGAGAAGGCTTCCACGAAATATCGCCTGAAGATACCTCACTTCTCAATAGGAAATCATTCTTTTCGAAATGTCACTACCATTACTACTCATGCGATGGATTCCCGAATCGGTTCCGAATTGTTAAATCATGGCAACATCGTTATCAATTACCGCAAAGGGGTATTCTATTACATACCATCGGTTTCGGGTGAGACACCAGACATGTATCAGAAAGAATGGGATGCAGTCATTACCGTCATAGATAATTATCTGACTGTAGGAATGGTATGGAATCCCGAGGAATCCCCTCTGAAAGGAGGTGAGCGGATTGTAGAGATTGAAGGAAAGAAGTATGACAAAGTAGATTTATACAAGGCAACGACCACCAATCTAGTACAATTGCCTGAGAAAGAAGCATACATTAAATATATCGACAAAGAAACGGGAGAAATAAAATCCACCGTCATCAGGCGAAAATGAAACAATAAGACATTATCGATTAGTCTGTATCGTCTGGCAAAATGGTCAGAGAAACATCCATATAAAGTTCTAAAGGAAGTATCTTGCGCCTTACTTGTTATAAAGCAAGTTATATGGGTGCAAGATATAATCACAGACACAAACTCTCCTTTTCTACATTTCAAGTACTGGAATCTGTTGTATCAAGCACTGGGGAGTACTGTATCAGATATTTGTAACTACCGTCCGTCCAACTCCTGTTTAATTGCCAGAAGTTCGTCTTTTATCGCCTTCAACCGATTCACAATCTCATAATTACGAATCGTAGCTTCCTTATTATCTTTCAGACGCTGGCGGGCACCGGTGAGAGTCATTCCCTTTTCTTTCACCAGATGGTAAATCAGTCCGATGGTCTCTACGTCTTCTTTGCGATATTGGCGGATTCCTCTTCCCGCTGTCTTAGGAGAGATTTGCGGAAACTCCTTTTCCCAAAAACGGAGCAGGGATTGATTGACACCGAACATATCGGCCACCTCACCGATGGAGTAATATAGTTTCAGTTCTTTATCTGTATTAAGCATAACATTTCTAAGTTTTCGGAGGGGAGACTAATCGAATACTTTGCCGTGGTTGGCAGCCAACTGAATCATCCTTTCGTAATCTTCGGCACTCAAATCCATGAAATAGTAATTGACGGGATTCACCACCTTGCCTTTGACGTGCACTTCATAATGCAAGTGCGGTCCGGTACTCTTTCCGGTGCTGCCCACCTTTCCTATCACTTCGCCGCGCACCACTTTCTTTCCGACTTTCGTATCGAACGCCTGCAAGTGTGCATAACGGGTCATGTATCCGAATCCGTGGTCTATCTCTACGGTGTTGCCATAGCCGGTCTCCCATCCGGCTTTCACTACCGTTCCGTTGCCAGTGGCATAAATATCCGTCCCCGGATGGGCGGAGAAGTCCATTCCCGAATGGAATTTCGTCGTACCGTAAATAGGGTCGATGCGCGTTCCGTAGCCGGAAGCCGTCTGCCGCAAGTCTTTATTCGAAATAGGCTGGATGGCAGGAATGCATTTCAGCATCTCATCGTGGTTCTTACACATATCCACCACATCATCGAAAGACTTTGACTGTATGTAGAGACGTTTGGAAAGCACATCCAATTTCTGAGTCGTATTCACCACTAATTTAGAGTTTGCCAAGTCCATCAGCTCTTCGTAACGGTTCGTGCCACCATAACCCGCCTGGCGGATAGCCGGCGAAACGGGGTCGGCCTGAAAAATCACCCGGTAAAGGTTATCATCGCGCTGCTGAAGGTCCTGAAGCACTCCCATCGCATCGTCGAGCCGGTGGGAAAGTACGTTATATTGTGCCAAAAGGCGGCTGTTTTCTATTCGCAACTCTTTCTCTGATGGAGAACCGAAAATAAAGAGTAGCAGGATGAAACACCCCGCTCCCAACCCCATACCATAGAAAACCCGGCGCAAATAACTGAACGCACGTTGCCGTATGGTAGGGTAAATTCGATCATAAGTCTGAGTCTGTGGATTATATATGTAATATACTTTGCGCATCTTTTTGGAAATATTTCGCTTGTTAACATTCTCATTTCAACCACCACAAAAATACATCTTCTAGCCATAACAACCAATTATTTAAGAAAAGAAAGCAACTAAAATAAAACATTTATCCTATCTACACATTCCATTGCGACATTCTTTCCAGACTAAGTTACTAAAATTTTCTGACATGGCAAAGTTGGGATTTGTGAAAGCCGGAGCTTTTTTTATGCTGCAAAGCATTTTATGAATCGGGAGAGAGCAACCTCTCTAAAAGAGAAGAACCGTAACAGCATAGATGTATATCAAACTGACGTTACTTTTATAGAGTATATACAAATAATATTAAACGCAAAACTGTTTTTCTTTGTTCTTTCATTTTTTTTATATACATTTATACCGAGATCTTAACGCAGGTTGCACAACCGTTTATAATCAACAAAAAATTAAAAGCTATGAAAGCAATGAAGTATTTGTTATTTGAGCTACCATTATTTTTTGATATGAAATGAGCAGTCTACAAAGAATGAAATTATTGGCAATCATACCAAGACTACAAAATTGTACAACTGTCCAGCAATTGAATGATTTGATGAGACAGGTGGCTCTTACTTGTAGGACCGAATTTCAATTTGTAGAAACATACATAGACGGATTGGATTGAAATTAATTAATCAAAAACTACAATGAAACAACTTTCCAAACAAATATAGACTATTATGAGATTCAGTAGAAATTTGATATTACTATTGGGCTGCCTGCTGACAACCGCTACGCTATCAGCACAAACCATAGACTCGGAAAGCAACGTCCCGTCATACAAGCGTGTATATGTATTCAATGCAGGAATAGGATTCGGGATGCCGGATATGTGTGGAGGCGGTATCAGCTCGTGGGATGTACCCAAAGATGAAGACAGAGCCGGATTTACCTCTTCCCTGCAACTGATGGCCTTCTCTCCCCGCAGCGCCTTCGGATACGGAGCATACTACTATCATTATCGGGGTAAGAAGCAAAAGTATGAAAATATGGACGAAGCATCATCCTTCCATTACGTAGCACCCCAAGTCTCCTTCCTCAAACGGCAGACGGCCTTCGAAAGAGGAGTGGGCTACATTAATGCCGGAGTGGGCTACGTCCGTCACCAGGCCAAAGGAACCCTGATGCCACAAGCAGAGCCGTCACAAACGGACTATCGGACGAGAGTTTCCGGCATCGGTTGCAACATCGGTCTGGCTTACGAATACATCTTCGACTCGAACATAGCCCTCAGACTCTCCGTAGATGGCATATACGCCCGTCTGAAAGGACTCCATCAAGGAAACAGCTATGTCGACCGGTCGCCTGTACGTCCGAAAGAAAACATACACCTGTTTGTTCCGTCCTTGGAGCTGGGATTGTCCTATTATCTCTTCCATCGGTGAGTATTAATGAGTATTAAACTGATTAGGAAACCGAGTGCCAACATCAGATATCGCCTCTCGGTTTCCGTCCCATCTGCCTGACACATCTTTAATTATAAGTTTGGTCACTTCAAATAGAGCATTTGTAGAGACGGTTACTTCCTTAAGTTTTTATTTCAATCCTTTTTAAACAAGCTCTTCCCATCGCGTCCATCTGTAGCTGTCAGAAGAGGTATTAACAGTTGCGTTCCTGGCTATTAATGAAAAACTTATTGCCCATTAAGTGTAAACTTCCTTCCGATAAGGAGGAAACTTTCTTTTCATTCGATGCAAACTATAAACGAAAGCTTTGATTGTATAATTGCAAGTTGCGTTTATAGAATCAAAGCCTTTGTTTTTATAATCAAAGCTTGCAATTATAGATTACAATTAATAAAAAACAAGTTTACATACTGATAATAAGAAGTTTACTATTAATGGAAAAGAAGTTTTCTATTAATGAACCAGAAGTGGATTATTAATGAATGAGAAATGGATTATTAATGAATGAGAAATAAAAATAGTCATTCGCTCCTCTTTGTTACCGGCAAGTATCATTAAAACCGGTTATTACATTTGGTTATTAATGAGATACTTCAGAAGATACATCCGTATTGCCCCCTCGCACAATATATTGAAACAACCTTTTGCCATGTCGTAAAAACAAGCTATCTTTGCACAGTTTTTTGAGAATATTAACCTCAACAATAGATATATAGAAGAATATGTTGACTGCAAAAGAGATCAGAGATTCATTCAAGAATTTCTTCGAGTCGAAAGGACACCACATCGTTCCGTCGGCTCCCATGGTGATTAAAGACGACCCTACCCTGATGTTTACGAACGCGGGTATGAACCAGTTTAAAGATATTATTTTGGGCAACCATCCGGCGAAATACCAAAGAGTCGCGGACTCTCAGAAATGTTTGCGCGTAAGCGGAAAGCATAATGACCTGGAAGAAGTAGGACACGATACGTACCACCACACCATGTTCGAAATGCTTGGTAACTGGTCGTTCGGCGATTACTTCAAGAAAGAAGCCATCAGCTGGGCGTGGGAATATCTGGTAGAAGTCTTGAAACTGAATCCGGAACATCTCTATGCAACCGTATTTGAAGGAAGTCCTGAAGAAGGATTGGGTCGTGACGACGAAGCTGCTTCCTATTGGGAACAGTTCCTGCCGAAAGATCACATCATCAACGGCAACAAACACGACAACTTCTGGGAAATGGGTGATACAGGACCTTGCGGACCTTGCTCCGAAATCCATATCGACCTCCGTCCGGCAGAAGAACGTGCCAAAATCTCCGGCCGCGACCTCGTCAACCACGACCATCCGCAAGTAATTGAAATCTGGAACCTCGTGTTCATGCAATACAACCGCAAAGCAGACGGCAGTCTTGAGCCGCTTCCTGCCAAAGTTATTGATACCGGTATGGGATTCGAGCGCTTGTGCATGGCATTGCAAGGCAAAACATCCAACTATGACACAGACGTATTCCAACCAATGCTGAAAGCCATTGCAGCGATGTCGGGTACAGAATATGGAAAAGACAAGCAGCAAGATATCGCTATGCGTGTGATTGCCGACCATATCCGTACCATTGCATTCTCAATCACAGATGGCCAGTTGCCTTCCAATGCAAAGGCAGGTTACGTGATCCGTCGTATCCTTCGCCGTGCCGTTCGCTACGGATATACTTTCCTCGGACAGAAACAGGCATTTATGTACAAGCTGCTGCCCGTGCTTATCGACAACATGGGAGAAGCTTATCCTGAGCTGATTGCACAAAAGGCACTGATTGAAAAAGTAATCAAGGAAGAAGAAGAATCATTCCTCCGCACTTTGGAAACTGGTATCCGTCTATTGGACAAGACAATGGAAGATACCAAAGCCAATGGAAAAACTGAAATCAGCGGTAAAGACGCCTTTACCTTATATGATACATTCGGCTTCCCGCTTGACCTGACCGAACTGATTCTCCGTGAAAACGGAATGACCGTCAACATCGAAGAGTTCGACGGAGAAATGCAGCAGCAGAAACAGCGTGCCCGCAACGCCGCCGCCATCGAAACCGGTGACTGGATTACGCTGAAAGAGGGAACGACTGAATTTGTAGGTTACGACTATACCGAATACGAAGCATCTATCCTCCGTTACCGCCAAATCAAACAGAAGAACCAGACATTATATCAGATTGTACTCGACTATACTCCGTTCTATGCAGAAAGCGGCGGTCAAGTAGGTGATACCGGTGTATTGGTAAGCGAATTCGAGACGATTGAAGTGGTAGACACTAAGAAAGAAAACAACCTTCCGATACATATTACCAAAAAGTTGCCCGAACATCCGGAAGCTCCGATGATGGCTTGTGTAGACACCGACAAACGTGCGGCCTGTGCAGCCAACCACTCGGCTACTCACCTGCTCGACGCTGCCCTGCGCGAAGTGTTGGGCGAGCACGTCGAACAGAAAGGTTCGCTGGTGACTCCGGATTCGTTGCGTTTCGACTTCTCTCACTTCCAGAAAGTGACCGATGAAGAAATCCGTAAAGTAGAACATATCGTCAATGCAAGAATTCGCGCTAATATCCCATTGCAAGAATATCGCAATATTCCTATTGAGGAAGCTAAGGAATTGGGAGCCATCGCCCTCTTCGGCGAAAAATACGGCGATAAGGTACGCGTCATCCAATTCGGTTCTTCCATCGAATTCTGTGGTGGTACACACGTAGCCGCAACAGGAAACATCGGTATGGTGAAAATCATGTCGGAAAGTTCCGTAGCTGCCGGTGTACGCCGTATCGAGGCCTTTACCGGAGCGCGTGTAGAGGAGTTGTTGGATACCATACAGGATACCCTCAGCGATTTGAAAGCACTCTTCAACAATGCTCCCGACTTGGGTATCGCTATCCGCAAATATATTGACGAAAACGCGGGACTGAAGAAGCAAGTGGAAGAGTTCATGAAAGAAAAAGAAGCTGCCCTGAAGGAACGGTTGCTGAAGAACGTACAGGAAGTCAACGGTGTCAAAGTCATCAAGTTCTGCGCTCCGCTACCGGCAGAAGTAGTGAAGAACATCGCTTTCCAACTTCGCGGCGAGATTACGGAGAACCTGTTCTTCGTAGCCGGAAGCATAGACAACGGCAAACCGATGCTGACAGTTATGCTTAGCGATAATTTGGTTGCAGGTGGCCTAAAAGCCGGTAACCTGGTGAAAGAAGCTGCCAAACTGATTCAAGGCGGTGGCGGCGGTCAGCCCCACTTCGCAACTGCCGGTGGCAAGAATACCGACGGATTGAATGCGGCAGTCGAAAAGGTACTGGAACTCGCAGGAATCTAAAAGCAAGTTACCCTCCAATAAAAGAGACGTGTCGCAAGGTGAAAAACTCCCTTGCGGCACGTCTCTTTTTATGGCACTCCCTACGAATTACCGTTTTGTTGCTCATCTGTAAGCATTTCATTGAGCACCAGTAACTTTCCCCCGTATTTTTCTTTCATTTCACTTTGGTGTTACAATTATCAGACCCAAGTGAGATAAAAAATCTTGTTGACAAGAAAGCTACCTCTTCCGAATGCGATACACTAATCCTGCGATGATTCTCCTAACCCCTCCTCCAATCAACAATCATTAGAAAGAAAACATCCAAATAAAAACAACAATTTCCATGCACCTATTGTTTTTTTTTCCGTATCTTTGTCACACTTCCCACGCCGATGCTTCAAGTTGTTGAAGTCAGGAAGAGGTTGGGGGGAAATATTTATTAAAGAAAGACGTTTACTTACGTTTTGTCTTTTGACTGTTTGAAACTTCGCAACTTTTAAATCGTAGTCCAAAGCAAAGCAACGGTAGATGTCTGCGTGGTATGTTCATACAACACTATCATGGGGATGCCCTTCCTCCCAAGGAAGGGCATGATGGGTATTGTTATACATATCGGCGTGGGCTTCTGCGTTGCTCGTTCTGACTACGATGGGCAATGCGAAGGCCTCAGACAGTGGAGCGAGCGACTGGTACAGATTCCTCACGCCTTTCTTTTTTATTTATGTACAGCAACCCGATAGACAAATCCGTCCGTTAAGGGGAATCGGCGGACAACAAACACCGTTTTTTGGACATATGAAAAACAAAATTCTGGCGATATCGCTATTAATGGCGACATTCGCAGGCTGTTCTGAGGAAGAAAAGCCGACCAACCCCAATTTCCCTGCCGACGGAGTAATACGCATAGACGCCTCCGTAGACACACCGTCCACCCGCTCGTTCAACGAAAGCGGAAACCTGATGGAGTTCGGAATCAACGTAGACAACCCGAAAAGCGAAGCACACTGTTACCGGAATGTCCGGATGAGCCGTGCAGCAATCGGTGCCGAATGGATATCTGACACGCAAATGCTTTGGCAAAACAACACGCAGGCAGTAACTGTCCTTGCCTACGCTCCTTATGTTGAGGGCGATCTTTACGATTCGTCGGCGAATGTTCCCGTACGGGTAGAAAGCGACCAATCTACCGAAGATGCCGGGAAACAATCAGACTTCTTGCTTTCCAAACAGCAAATAAATCCTGCCACTAACTTAGTAGACGGAAAGATTCGTCTGTCTTTATCGCACGCAATGAGCCAACTAAAGGTAGTTGTCACATTAGGAGCGGATATGAATGCCCCATCTATCCCTGCTCAAAACCCGCTGTCCGACCTGAAAGTGAACGGTACCGTTATAGCCGGTACCTGTAATTTTGCCGCTTCCACGCCCAAAGTCACAGCATCGGCAATCGGAACGGGCACCGTTATTGCACGGTTCACCAATTATGTGCCAGCCGCCACACAGTCTCAGAACGGAGTGTCTACTTACGAATGTATCATAATCCCGCAGACCATCTCCCCCAACACACTGTCTGTCACGTTCCGCATCAACGATGTGGACTATTCCTGGACTTCTCCCGATGCGGTCACCTTCGAAAACGGTGTCCGGTATACACTGAATCTCACAGCGAACAAAGGAGAAATCGTGGTGAAAACTTCCGTATCTTCCTCACCATGGGACACATCCACCGAAGAAGACACCCCTATCCATGTTACAATCTAAATAAATGAATCACAGATAATATGAAAAAGAAACACTATCTCTATATACTGCCGGCTGCAATGCTTGCTTTTGCCGCCTGCAACCAGGAACAAGATTACGGAGAGAAAGCAAACGGTTCTGTTGCTGTCCGCATCAAAGCGGGAATTGAAGATTTCCAGAAACAAACACGTAGTTTCCCTACCGGGGACGTTACCGCACAAGCCCTCTTTTCCACCGGCGACCAACTGTACGTGTCCGATGGAGAAGCACACGCCATCTACTCTTACAACGGTATCAGCGGAGAATGGTCACCCATCCAAACGGATAATTACCTTATTTGGAAAGAGGCGGAAACTACCTACAACGCTTTCTATCCAAGCAACAGCACGACGGCTTCTCTCACCAGTTTCTCTGTGCCCCACATCCAGCACGACGAACCATCCATAGCCCTTGCCGACTACATGACCGGACAAACGACATATCCTTCCAAACCGGCTGATGAAACGCTGCAACTCGCCATGCAGCGACATATGGCACGCATCGTTATCCGCATCGCAGCCTTCAACGACTTCGGCAAGACGCAACCATACGTAGACACACTCTCCATTTCGTCGGGATACGAACAGTTGGTCATAGACGGCACTCCTTCCGGCAACCCGGTCGGCATCGCTCCTCTGAAAGGAGGAACCTTCAACGGAGGAATAGGATGCACCTATACTGCGCTCGTTGTTCCGGGAGCTGCCCGGGCTGACAACGATTTCATCACCTTGCGCATCAGGCACGGCGAAGAGGAGACCGAAATGAAAGCCGCAGGTATCCCCGCCTGCGAAGCCGGAAAGAGTTATACGTACACATTGACGGTGAAAAAAAATCTGTTGCAAATTGATGATGTCACCGTAGAAGAATGGACAGATGCCACCATACCCGGTGGAGAAGCACTTCCCTCTACGCCTCAGCCCATGTATACCATTGTACTTGAAGAACCGGGCACACTGACTGCCGTCATGCTGGACAACGCTATCTCCGAAGAGGGACAACTTGCCATTGCAGGAGCGATGAACACAACTCACGACCTCACCTTGCTAAGAGACTGGGCATACAACATACAGGACAGAGGACATCATGTGCTCAAAACGCTCGATTTAAGCGGAGTGACAGGATGGACATGCCTGCCGAGCAATGCATTCTTCAATCATTCTGCTTTGACATCCTACGAGAACCACATGATTCGAAAAGTAATCCTCCCTGCTTCGGTAACGGAAATAGGTGAAAAGGCCTTTTATAGAGCTTCGGCATTGTCGGAAATCAACCTTGAGAATGTGACAAAAATAGAGCAAGACGCCTTTCACGACTGCTCTTCCTTAGTCGAGTTGAATCTGAAAAATGTAACTTCGTTAGGCAACGGAGTCTTTCAAGGATGCAAGTCACTCATGCAAGTGGAGTTAGGTGAAGTGAATGAAATTCCCGATTATTGTTTTGATGCTTGCAGTTCATTGACAAACATTAAACTCGACCACGTTACCCGGATTGGATATGGGGCGTTCAAAGGATGCAGGTCTTTGAACAACATCCGCACAGACAACATCATCTCTATCGGCGAACACGGCTTCTCAGGTTGCAGCGCCTTAAACAATATCAATTTAGAGAAAGTTGAGACATTAGGAAACGATGCATTCATCAGTTGTTCTTCCTTGACTGAGGCCAACCTTCCAAACGTAAAAACAATCGGCAGCGAAGTATTCAACCAGTGTGAATCTTTAAAGAAAGTCGTTCTTAGTGAAACGATAACAGCTATTCCCTATAGAACTTTTGGGGATTGTAATGCATTGACTGACATCAATCTAAACAGTATTACAGAAATCGGAGAAAGAGCATTCTATCGTTGCAAAGCATTATCTGATGTCAATTTGGAAAAAGCGGCATCTATCGGCAATAATGCTTTTGAGGACAATACATCACTTCGAAACATCCACTTAAGCAATGCAACTACCATAGGAGAATCTGCATTTTCCGGCTGTCAATCGTTGAAACAAGTATCATTAGGCGAGAACCTGACCACCTTGAGCCCCTTGTGCTTTAGAGACTGCGAATCTCTGACAAGCGTAGACTTAAAGAATGCAACTACTTTATTATATGGCGCATTTATGGGCTGCAAGCAGCTCGCAGACATCCATTTGGACAACGTCACAGAAATGCAACACAGTGTTTTCTCCCATTGTCAGTCTTTGACAAGTGTCCATATAAAAAATCTGCCTGCCATAGAGTCCAGCGCCTTTGCCTTGTGCACTTCACTGACCGATGTCACATTGGGAGAAACGGTGACAACGATAAAGAGCGATGCCTTCAACGGGTGCTCTGCCTTGGCAAGCATAGATTTGAAGAACGTGACAGCTTTGGAAGATAAAGCTTTTTGGAACTGTACGCAATTGGTGAACATCGATTTAAGCAAAGTCGAATCAATAGGAAGCAATGCCATGTACGCCACGGCATTGCAGTCCGCCAATTTAGAAAGCCTCCTTACGTTTGGAGCTAACGCTTTTCAATCTTGCAAAGCATTGACACATGTCACATTGAGCGAACAACTGTCGGAAATCCCAAGAGAAGCGTTCAGAGACTGCACCTCCCTGTCTGAAATCAACTTAGGCCATATCACATCCGTAGACTATCAAGGGTTCTACGATTGTGCGTCTCTTTCGATGCCCGACTTGAGCAATATCGTCTCATTGGAATCGAATGCCTTCCGAGGTTGCAGCAGTATCGGCAAAATACGAGTTCCCAAACTACAAATAATGAAAAGCAGTGTTTTCAGCAACTGCGGAACCGTCACGGAGACCGATTTCAGTGCTGTCAAAGAGATAGAGCAATCTGCCTTGGCATACACCACATTCGATGCGCTCGATTTCCCCAATTGCACAAAATTAGGCTCCACTATCCTGCTATCCTCCACGCTGAACTCTCTGCGTTTCACCACCAATCAGAACATCACTTTAACAAGTACGAATGCTTTGGTGTTCGATCATCCGGAATCCACCATCCTTTACTTGCACGAAAGCAAGCGTCCGGGTGGCAACGGGTCACCTTTGGCAACCGGACCGAATGTATGGGCAGGAAACACGTGGAAAGAAATACACTATGTGAATGACAACGGTGAAGAAGTAAAATAATAACCGGATATTCTCAAAAAAACGTCTGTATGGTTTCCCCTCCTTCCGGAAAGGTTGCTCTTCCCTGATAAGGGGGGAACCGATACAGACTTATCTATTCTTGTCAACACAAGACCTTATTTTTCTTCAGACAGACATACTTTCCTCACGAATTTCCTTCAGACTTTAGGCAACTGTTACAGTTTTTTTCTACCTTTGCAAACATATTAATCATTTTTCTTATCCTTCAAATAAATAAAATAAGTAATCACTAATACCTGAAGAATGATGAGAACATCTACTTATCTATGCCTGCTGTTAACCTGCATGCTCATTTCTTGTACCCCTGCGCAAGAAAAACACGAAACAGATTACACGTCTTATGTAAACCCATTTATCGGAACCGACTTTACCGGAAACACCTACCCAGGTGCGCAAGCCCCTTTCGGTATGGTGCAACTCAGCCCCGATAACGGACTCCCCGGATGGGACCGCATCTCAGGCTATTTCTATCCGGACAGCACAATCGCCGGATTCAGCCACACGCACCTCTCCGGCACTGGAGCAGGCGACTTGTATGATATCTCTTTCATGCCTGTCACCCTTCCCTACAAAGAAGCAGAAGCACCGCTTGGTATCCACTCTACATTCTCCCACAAGGATGAAAGTGCTCATGCTGGTTATTATCAAGTACGCCTGACAGATTACAACATCAACGTCGAACTGACTGCCACCGAGCGTTGTGGCATCCAGCGTTACACCTTTCCCGAAGCCCAATCCGCCATCTTCCTGAACTTGAAGAAAGCCATGAACTGGGATTTCACCAACGATGCGCATATCGAAGTCGTAGACTCCGTCACCATCCAAGGCTACCGCTTTTCCGACGGATGGGCACGCGACCAGCACATCTACTTCCGCACCCGCTTCTCCCGTCCTTTTGAGAAAATGGAGTTGGACACAACAGCCATCATCAAGGAAAACAAGCGCATCGGCACAGCCGTCATCGCCCGTTTCGACTTCACCACCAAGGAAGGCGAACAGATTCTCGTAAACACAGCTATTTCCGGCACAAGCATGGAAGGCGCAGCCAAAAACCTGCAAGCCGAAGTACCCGAAAACGACTTCGACAAATACCTCACCAAAACGAAAGCAAACTGGAACCGGCAACTCGGAAAGATTGAAATAAAAGGCGACAATGAGGACGACAAAGTCAATTTCTACACCGCCCTCTATCATTCGATGATTGCCCCCACCATTTACAACGACGTAGACGGAGCCTACTACGGCCCTGACAAAAAGATACACCAATCCGACGGCTGGGTGAATTACAGTACCTTCTCCCTTTGGGATACCTACCGTGCCGCCCATCCGCTCTTCACCTATACCGAACCGGAACGCGTCAACGACATGGTGAAATCCTTTATCGCCTTCTACGAACAGAACGGACGACTGCCCGTGTGGAACTTTTACGGAAGCGAGACGGACATGATGATTGGCTACCACGCCGTCCCTGTCATCGTAGACGCCTATCTGAAAGGCATCGGCGACTTCGACGCGGAAAAAGCATTGAACGCCTGTGTAGCAACCGCCAACCTCGACAACTACCGCGGCATCGGACTCTACAAGGAACTGGGATACATCCCCTACAACGTGACAGACCACTACAACGCCGAAAACTGGTCGCTATCCAAGACACTGGAATATGCCTTCGATGATTATTGCATCGCCGAAATGGCCAAGAAGATGGGCAAGCAGGACATCGCCGAGACGTTCTACAAACGTTCGCAGAACTACAAGAACGTCTACAACCCCGCCACCTCTTTCATGCAGCCACGTGACGACAAAGGAGCCTTTATCAAAGACTTCAAAGCCGACGACTACACCCCGCACATCTGCGAAAGCAACGGATGGCAATATTTCTGGTCGGTACAACACGACGTTGACGGACTGATAGACCTTGCAGGCGGCAAAAACAGATTTGCCGAAAAACTGGACAGTATGTTCACCTACCATCCGGCAGCAGATGCCGAACTTCCGCTTTTCAGCACGGGAATGATAGGCCAGTACGCGCACGGCAACGAACCGAGCCACCACGTCATCTACCTCTTCAACTCGGTAGGATGCAGTGACCAAACCCAATACTACGTATCCAAAGTCATGAACGAGCTTTACAAAAACGAGCCTGCCGGACTTTGCGGCAACGAAGACTGCGGACAAATGTCTGCCTGGTACGTATTCAGCGCAATGGGATTCTATCCCGTAAATCCCGTCGGTGGAAAGTACGAAATAGGCACTCCCCTATTCCCCGAAATGCGGTTGCATTTAGTAAACGGCAAGACCTTCAGCTTGCTTGCCCCCAACGTAAGCAAGAAGAACATCTATATCCAATCCGTCAGAGTAGACGGACAGCCTTACGACAAGACATACCTTACTCATGAGCAAATCATGAGTGGATCCACCGTCGAGTTTGAAATGGGCGATACTCCCAAAGAAATCAACATTTTTTCAGAAAAGTGTCCGTTAAAATAAACCGAACCAAACTATTGAGAAAATGAATGAAAACTTCGATGTAATCTATCAGACGTTATTCCGCAGATACTATCCCAGCCTCATCTTCTATGCCACCCGCCTGGTGGGCGAGGAAGATGCGGAAGATGTGGTACAGGATGTGTTTGTGGAACTATGGAGACGAAAAAACAGCATAGAAATAGGCGACCAGATTCAAGCCTTTCTCTATCGTGCCGTCTATACCCGTGCCCTCAACGTTCTGAAACACCGGAACGTGGAAGACGGTTACTGTGCCGCCATGGAAGAAATCAACCAGAGGCGTGCAGAGTTCTATCAGCCGGACAACAACGAAGTGATTCAGCAGATTGAAGACAGGGAGCTTCGCAAAGAAATCTATGACGCGATTAACGAACTGCCGGACAAATGCAAGGAAGTTTTCAAACTCAGCTATCTTCACGACATGAAAAACAAGGAGATAGCCGACGCTCTCGGAGTTTCGCTCCGCACGGTAGAAGCGCATATGTACAAGGCTTTAAAGTACTTGCGCAGCCGCCTCAATCCGCTTTGGATAATTCTTCTCTTTTTTTTATGGCAAGATTGGTAAGTGTTTTTGTGTTCTGAATTGTATTATTAATATGAAGGAAAAGAAAATGAGTAATCTGAGTGAAGATATAATCAACAAATATCTGACAGGACAATGCTCTGAAGAGGAACTCGTCGAAGTAAATGCTTGGATGAAAGAATCGGAAGAAAATGCCCGTCAGTTATTCCGCATGGAAGAGATTTATCATTTGGGTAAATTCAACCAATATGCCGACAGGAAACAGATGGCACGTGCGGAAAAACAGCTCTACAAGAAGCTGGACGAAGAAAAAAGAAAACAGAACAAAATACTGCGCATGCATCGCTGGATGAAATACGCAGCAATGATTGCTGTAATATTGGTCATTGGTGGCGGGAGCGGATATTGGCTTTATCAAAACGGAAACAACCAACATATGATGGTCGCAGTTGCCAATGAAGGTATCGTGAAAGAAATCATTTTACCGGATGGAACCAAAGTCTGGCTGAACAATTTGGCAACTTTAAAGTATCCCCGCGAATTTTCCGAGAAAGCACGTAATGTTTATTTGGATGGAGAAGCTTACTTCGAGGTAACCAAAAACCGGCATAAGCCATTCACCGTACAAAGTGATGCAATGCGAGTACGTGTACTAGGAACGACATTCAATTTCAAATGTGATAAGAATTACCAAATAGCAGAAGTAACATTGATTGAAGGTGAAATTGAAGTAAAAGGCAACAAGGAAGAAGGACAAATCATCCTCGCCCCCGGACAGCGTGCGGAACTGAACAAGAACAACGGACGGCTGACCGTGAAGCAAGTCGACGCCAAGATGGATGCCGTATGGCACGACAACCTGATTCCATTCCAGAAAGCGGATATCTTCACAATCAGTAAGGCTTTGGAACGTTTCTATGACATAAAGATTATTCTGTCTCCGGACATGAGGGCAGACAAAACCTATTCTGGTGTGCTGAAAAAGAAATCAACCATCGAATCCGTATTGAAATCATTGCAAAACTCCATATCTATCGATTATAAAATCGTAGGCAACAACATCTTTATCTCTCCTAAATAGAGAGATAAAGAATAAATGTGATAAAACTTAAAAGCCATTAATACCATGAATTTAAAAACATTCCTAATAGTAGGATGTTTAGGAGGTTTATTCACACTTAACTCCTGCACAGCCCCCACTAATGTAAAAGATTACAGTTCTTATGTCAACCCCTTCATCGGGACAGGCGGACATGGACACACTTTCCCCGGAGCAGTAGTTCCACACGGCATGATTCAACCCAGTCCGGACACACGGATTGACGGTTGGGATGCCTGTTCGGGATATTATCATACAGACTCCACCATCAATGGTTTTTCTCATACACACGTCAGCGGCACAGGTTGTTGCGACTACGGGGATGTGCTGCTCATGCCTACTGTCGGCAAACAACAATATCTAACTACCGATCCCCAAAGCCAGACACTAGTCTATGCCTCTTCTTTCTCTCACGAAAATGAGGTGGCAGAACCGGGATATTATTCTGTTTTTCTGGATACCTATCAGGTAAAAGCCGAAATATCAGCAACAAAACGCGGTGCTATCCATCGTTATACTTTCCCTGAAAGTTCCGAATCCGGCTTTATCATTGATTTAGATTACAGCCTGCAACGACAGACCAACTCGGCTATGGAAATCGAAGTAATCAGTGACACGGAAATCTGCGGACATAAGAAAACTACTTATTGGGCGTTCGACCAGTACATTAACTTCTACGCCAAGTTCTCCAAACCGTTCTCTTACACGCTCGTCACCGATTCTGTCACTATGGACAACGGCAAGCGGCTTCCTGTCTGCAAAGCACTGTTGCATTTCGACACGAAGAAGAACGAACAAGTACTTGTGAAAGTAGGTGTTTCCGCTGTCGACATAGCGGGGGCACGCAAGAATGTGGAATCGGAAATCCCCGCATGGGATTTCGATAAGGTACGCAAAGACGCACGTGCCGCTTGGAATCAATACTTGTCAAAAATCGACATCACCACTTCCGACGAGGACGACAAGACCATCTTCTATTCCGCCCTGTATCATACGGCCATCAGCCCGAACCTGTTTACCGATGCAGACGGACGCTATCTCGGCATGGATCTCGAAGTACATCAGGGAGACACCATCAATCCTCTGTATACTGTCTTCTCCCTGTGGGATACGTTCCGCGCGCTGCACCCACTGATGACTATCATCGACCCCGACTTGAACAACCAGTTTATCAACTCTCTGATAAAGAAACACCAAGAAGGCGGAATATACCCGATGTGGGATTTGGCTTCCAACTATACCGGTACCATGATTGGTTATCATGCTGTCCCCGTCATAGTGGATGCTTATATGAAAGGGTACCGTAATTTCGACGCCAAAGAAGCCTACAAAGCCTGTCTGCGTGCAGCCGAATATGATACCACCAGCATCAAATGCCCGGACTTGGTACTGCCGCATCTCATGCCGAAAGCAAAATATTATAAGAATGCAATTGGCTATATTCCCTGCGACCGTGAAAATGAATCTGTAGCCAAAGCGCTGGAGTATGCGTATGACGACTGGTGCATTTCTATTTTTGCAGAAGCAATGAATGATTTTGAGTCCAAAGCCAAATATGAGCGTTTTGCCAAAGCCTACGAATTCTATTTCGATAAATCAACCCGCTTCATGCGTGGACTTGACTCGAAAGGTGAATGGCGCACCCCGTTCAATCCGCGTGCATCGACTCACCGTAGTGATGACTATTGCGAAGGAACAGCGTGGCAATGGACTTGGTTTGTACCTCACGATGTAGAAGGACTGGTCAACCTGATGGGTGGCGAGGAGGCCTTTGTTCAAAAACTCGACTCACTGTTTACGGCTGATTCATCACTTGAAGGTGAAACAACATCGTCAGATATCAGCGGACTGATCGGTCAGTATGCACATGGCAACGAGCCGAGTCATCACGTGATTCATCTGTACAACTACGTGAATCGTCCGTGGAGAACGCAGGAATTAGTGGACAGTGTCTACCGGAGCCAGTATGCCAACAACGTTGACGGATTATCCGGCAATGAAGACTGCGGACAGATGTCGGCATGGTACATACTCAACTCGATGGGATTCTATCAGGTATGCCCGGGCAAACCGGTGTATTCTATCGGACGTCCGGCTTTCGACAAAGCTGTAATCAATCTCCCCGATGAAAAGACATTCAGCATCGTGGTGAAGAACAACTCTAAAAGCAACAAATACATTGAAAGCGTATCAATGAACGGCAAACCTCTGGACACGCCATTCTTCGGACATCAGGACATTGTAGCGGGCGGAATCATGGAGATCAAAATGACTGACCATCCTACACAATGGGGAAGTAACAACTCTTCTCAATAATCATATAAAAGCCATTACTTATCATGAAAAGACTCTTATTAATAGCCTGTGTACTTAGTTGTACGCTATTGTCCCAAGCCAAAGATTGGACGCAGTATGTCAATCCGCTGATGGGTTCCCAATCTACTTTTGAGTTATCAACAGGTAATACCTATCCCGCCATTGCCCGTCCCTGGGGTATGAACTTCTGGACTCCACAGACAGGCAAAATGGGAGACGGATGGCAATATACCTATACTGCCAACAAAATCCGCGGGTTCAAACAAACACACCAGCCCAGTCCGTGGATCAACGATTATGGTCAGTTCTCGATAATGCCGATAGTAGGTCAACCGGTGTTTGACGAAGAGAAGCGTGCAAGCTGGTTTTCACATAAAGGAGAAGTGGCAACTCCTTACTACTACAAAGTATACCTGGCAGAACACGATATTGTCACCGAAATGGCACCGACGGAACGTGCCGTGCTTTTCCGTTTCACATTCCCGGAGAATGATCATTCTTATGTAGTCGTAGATGCCTTCGACAAAGGTTCTTACATCAAGATTCTTCCGGAAGAGAATAAAATAATCGGTTATACCACACGCAACAGCGGAGGTGTTCCCGAAAACTTCAAGAACTACTTTATCATCGAGTTCGACAAGCCTTTCACCTATAAAGCTACGGTAGAAAACGGAAATCTTCAAGAGAACGTAGCAGAACAGACGACCCATCATGCCGGAGCGATCATCGGATTCAAAACCCGCAAAGGGGAGCAGGTAAATGCACGCATCGCCTCTTCTTTCATCAGCTTCGAGCAGGCGGCCGCCAATATGAACGAACTGGGCAAAGATAATATAGAACAACTCGCCCAAAAAGGAAAAGATGCCTGGAATCAGGTGCTGGGGAAAATAGAAGTAGAAGGCGGCAATCTGGATCAATACCGTACATTCTACTCTTGCCTGTATCGTTCATTGCTTTTCCCGCGCAAGTTCTATGAACTGGATGCAAACGGCCAGCCCATCCATTACAGTCCGTATAACGGACAGGTACTTCCGGGATATATGTTTACCGATACCGGTTTCTGGGATACGTTCCGCTGCCTCTTCCCGCTATTGAATCTGATGTACCCGTCAGTTAACAAGGAGATGCAGGAAGGACTTATCAACACGTATAAAGAAAGCGGATTCTTCCCCGAATGGGCAAGCCCCGGACACAGAGGTTGCATGGTTGGAAACAACTCAGCATCCATCCTTGTAGACGCTTATATGAAGGGAGTAAAAGTCGATGACGTCAAAACGCTGTATAAAGGATTGATTCACGGAACGGAGAATGTGCATCCGGAGGTTTCTTCCACCGGACGATTGGGATACGAATATTATAATAAGCTGGGATACGTACCCTACGATGTGAAAATCAACGAGAACGCCGCACGCACGCTGGAATATGCATACAACGATTGGTGTATCTACCGGCTGGCAAAAGAGCTGAAACGTCCGAAGAAAGAAATCAGCCTATTTGCCAAACGTGCCATGAATTACAAGAATCTTTTCGACAAGGAATCCAAACTGATGCGCGGGCGCAACGAAGACGGTACATTCCAGTCTCCTTTCTCACCGCTGAAATGGGGGGACGCTTTCACGGAAGGAAATAGCTGGCACTACACTTGGTCTGTATTCCACGACCCTCAAGGACTTATCGACCTGATGGGCGGAAAAGAGATGTTTATCACAATGATGGACTCCGTATTTGCCGTACCGCCTGTCTTTGACGACAGCTATTACGGACAGGTAATTCACGAAATTCGTGAAATGACTGTCATGAACATGGGAAACTATGCACATGGCAACCAGCCTATCCAGCACATGATTTACTTGTATGACTATGTCGGTCAGCCTTGGAAAGCCCAATACTGGCTGCGTCAGGTAATGGACAGAATGTACACGCCCGGACCGGACGGTTACTGCGGAGACGAAGACAACGGACAAACTTCTGCCTGGTATGTATTCTCTGCATTGGGATTCTACCCTGTCTGCCCGGGAACGGACGAATATGTGATGGGAGCTCCTCTGTTCAAAAAGGCTACTCTTCACTTCGAGAACGGCAATAGTCTTGTTATCGACGCACCGAATAACAGCAAGGAGAATTTCTATATTGATTCCATGAACTTCAATGGTGCAGGCCATACCAAGAATTATCTCCGTCACGAAGACTTATTCAAAGGTGGCACTATCAAGGTAGATATGAGCAGCCAACCGAATAAGAACAGAGGAACGAAAGAAGAGGATATGCCTTATTCTTTTTCTAAAGAGTAATAATCCTTTCTCTATAAATACATAGTTAAAACATTGCCGGAATCCATCTCATTTCTCGCTGAGGTGTTTTCCGGCAATTTCAGTCTACCCTCCAGTTTATTGCGGACATCATCTGCATAAAAATTCTTCAATTATCTTCTGTGACAGAAAATTCTTCGTATCTTTGTTTTTATTCCTATTATAAAAGCAGAGATTATGAGTAAACTTTATCCAATCGGTATCCAAAACTTTGAAAGTCTCCGAAAAGATGGCTACTACTATGTAGACAAAACAGAGATAATCTACAATCTTGCAAAAACCGGACGTTATTACTTCCTCTGCCGTCCCCGTCGCTTTGGCAAAAGCTTGTTGATTTCCACCCTCGAAGCTTACTTTCAAGGAAAAAAGGAACTCTTTACCGGACTGGCAATGGAGAAACTGGAAAAAGACTGGATTGCCTATCCCATCCTGCATTTAGATTTAAACACCGAAAACTACAGTATCCCCCAAAACCTGGAACTGAAATTAGAACGTGCCCTATCCGCTTGGGAACAGCTCTATGGAAGCGACCCGGCCGAAAAATCATTAGCATCACGATTTGAAGGAATCATTCAACGGGCATACGAAAAGACAGGCCAACGTGTAGTTATCCTCGTTGACGAATATGACAAGCCCATGCTTCAGGCTATCGGCAACGAGGCGTTGCAAACGTCTTACCGCAATACGCTGAAAGGGTTCTACGGAGCACTGAAAAGCAAAGACGGCTGCATCCGTTTCGGGATATTGACGGGAGTGACCAAATTCAGCAAAGTCAGCGTATTCAGCGACCTGAACAATCTGGACGACATATCAATGTGGAACGAATATATCGAAATCTGCGGCATCAGCGACCGGGAACTGGAGATAAACTTCAAGGATGACCTGCACAAACTGACGGATGCAAACTGATGGGATTCTACACAAAAGTGGAATATCACACAAACGAAGGACGCATCGACCTCGTATTGCAAACAGACCAGTACATCTACATTATGGAATTCAAGCTGAACGGCACTGCGGAAGAGGCTCTGCAACAAATCAAAGAAAAACATTATGCTCTCCCGTTCGAAGCAGATTCTCGAAAGTTACTTCGGATAGGGATAAACTTCTCCAGCAAAACAAGAAACATAGAGAAGTGGCTGGCGGAAGATTAAGATTAACATATTGATTAAACAACCTATAATCATGGAAGAAAAAATAGACTTCGAAAAAGTCCCTTATCAGTATGCAATGTGCCTTAACCGGGAATGTTCAAAAGCAAACACTTGTTTAAGACAACTTACAGCACAAAGCGCACCGGAAAAGATTGAATACTGGGTTATCGTCAGTCCCAAACATCTCGCTGCACAACAAGGGAATTGTCCTTATTATCGTTCTAATGCCAAAGTACGTTATGCTAAGGGATTCATTAGAATGTTAGAAGACCTGCCTTATAAGCAAATGCAAACTGTCATATCACATTTAATGAGCTATTTCGGTCGCAGAACTTACTATCGCTCACGCAAAGGCGAACGCCTTCTCTCTCCCGCCGAACAACAACACGTATTGAATATCCTCAAGAACTGCGGCGTCTCCACCCAGCAACAGTTTGATGCATACGTCGAAGACTACGACTGGTAATCGTATTTCCCAACTGACATAATCGCCACATTCGGGCGACACAACTGTCACATCCTATTGACACAAGTGTCACATAGGGATGAAACGACTGTGCCAACGGCTTGGCACAGTAATGACACCTTGGTGGCACAGTTGTGCCAAGCCGTTGGCACAAACATTAATCAAGGCAATATAATGTTAATGTAGTTGACCTAATATCCTCATACCACTATCTTTTTTCACTATAAATTGTTTATATTTGCTCAACAGATGAAGTATCTTTCAATGGAGATTAAGAAATACAAGCAGGCGGAGAAAAGAGGGGGGATGAGGTTTGTTTTCTAAATAGATATAATGAAGGTAGCAGTTGAATAAATTATACATTTAATCAACTATTGAATTATAGAAATACAAAAAAAGAGCCAGGCTTTCTGAATGAAGCCCGGCTCTAAAATTAACTTATCTGCTAATGACTAGACCTTACTGAGCGTTGTAGACATAAACTTCAGTTACATCAATATATCCATTATAACGTTCCGCTAGTTCAACCTTCACATAGCGAATGTTTTGAGGAGTAAAGAATTGGAAATAATGGTTATACGCCTGAGGAGTATCAACTGTACCTTGTGTAACCCATGTTTCATTATCTATTGAAGTAGAAATAGTTACCTTTTTAGGAGATGATGCCGAACCACTATTTTTATAATAATCAATGCCTAAACCTGTCATAGTCTTTTCCGACTTCATATCAACTACAAACCAAAAATCACCGGTTTTATAAACATCATTTCCATTGCTTCCACCTTTACCGTCAATAAGCGTATTGCCATTCCCACGAGCACTCGGATCCAATTCTACCGACCAACCGGTTTTATCCAGCTCAATCCAATTAGCAACCTTATCAGATACATATCCAAAGTTTCTGAATACTTTACTTACATTGAAAGTAAGGAAGTTTTCCTCCTTGTTATCTCCCACAACAGGGTCTTCACTTTCTGCCGAAGCAGTCACCACCAGCGTATAAGTTTCAGGATCAGCAGTTGTCAACAAGAAGTCGTCGGTAATAGACCATGTAATGTCTGCTGATTCTCTCTCTCCGGCAGGTATGATGATTTCAGCAGGAGTAACAGTGATATCATTCATAAATTGTTCGCCCAGCCCTGTAGTGGCAAGTTTCACCTTTACATCTTTTCTTGCCGGCTTATCCAACTTCATCTTGAAGGTATAGGATATAGGATCAGGGTTGACAATCGTTCCTTGAGAGAAAGCGCGTTCGAATGTTGCACTATTTCCATTCTCACCAACCACATAGCATGAAGCGGAGTATGCCTCCTTCTCTATTACTACTTTAGATTCTATTGGTTCAGTTCCTATCTTATATCCTTCCACACTGGCTTTCACTCCCAATTCATAAGTAGTCGCATCATAATTGGATGCTGCAAAGTTAAAATCTTCATCCTTCAAAGCCACAGTGACAGAAGCATCTGTTGAACCGGCAGGAAGAACTACTTTAGTGGCACTGATCTCTATATTTTCTTTTGGGATATTAGTATTTATAATATCAAAAGTCACTGTAGCATCTTCCGGTGATGCAGCAAAATGGAATGTATAAGTTCTAGTGGCAGGACCATCCAATTCCAATGTACCATCAGATTTATAAACCGCAGTCAACGTCGCTTTGGACGCTCCTTCTGCACCGTCAATCGTTATAGCAGGCTGATTCACCGGATATTTAACCAAATCCACCACCTCATCATCCTGACATCCGGCAAAAGTAACGAATGAACCTATTGCCAGAGATAAAAAGAGTTTATAATGTGCTTTCATATTCTTGTTTTTTATTTGTTTTTATTTCTCCATAGCGATTGAGATACCAATCGCTATGGAAAGCTTTACATTTACCATTCTTATCGAAGATCATCCGGATATTTGTAAGGCGTCGGATCATCCTTTTTATAGAATATTGTAGGTTGTTTTATTTGAGATCCATACAATGTTTCAACACCAGTCAAACGGTTAAAAATACTTGAATATTTTTCCGGACTCGGAGCAAATCCCATATACCAACCATATCCATTATTCATCAGGTTCCGAGCCGTTGACGATGATAAATTACCACCAATACCTAAATGAAATTCCATTGCTACACCTGCGCATTCTTTATTTGTCAAATTTCCTATCGGGCGCGCACTGCTACCATAGTTAGGAACGACAATATCAATCCATTCACTTACATCAACACCATCCACAGTAGACACTCCATACATTTGACCATACGCAAATACTGTTACTAACTTATCAGGCATTGCCAACTTGGTTTCATAACAAAGACGAGCCGCTGCGGCTGCACTCGGAGTAGTAAGAGACGGGTTACTCAAATCCGGAGATTTTGAATATTCATCATCATAATTTACCCCATCCAAATTGTATGCTTTACAATATTGAGCCACTTCGCGGGCAAAGTCTTTTGCACCCTGATCAGAAAGTTGAGCTAAACCCGTAATGTCATGATTTCCAAGTAACCCTAACAGAACCTTAACACCCCGTTTACGAAGAGGCTGCAAAAAAGTTTCATTGTTATCCAACAGATATTGTACATTCGGATTACACTGTACACGTGGACGTCCTGCTTCAGAATCATAATTAATATTAGCAGCAAACAACACAACAACATCCCATATCAGTTTTCCGTTTTCTAACTGGAAAGACAAAGCATTCAATGGATTAACGCCATTTACCTCGAAAAACAAATATCCCTTTATCGCATTTTCACCTTTATAAGTATCACCGGCATTTCGCATATCTTTCACCAGATAAATACAATGTTTTGCATCTTCATCTTTAATAGTGATATCACTGCTCTGATCACTGAGAGCTACCGGAATAACATAAGTTTTATCTTCCTGCAAACCTTCTCCTGCCCGAATAGTCATCTCTACCTCCGCCGATTTAGTATTAGCGTTCACAGTCAGTATTCCTTCATCAGCAAAGGTAACCAAGTCCTGCGGATACAATGCAAAATCAGTATTATGTGCTTTATTATACGTTTCCAAATAAGCAGCATCAATTTTCACTCTTGCCGATGTAGCTGTATTAGGCGTCTTGCTCAACCCCATTTTTACGGTAGTGGCATAAGTCTCACCGTGTAATTCGACAATCTTAGAAACCAAGTTCGACTTTCCATCACGCAGATATGCATTATTTTCATAAATGCCACTGTAGACCGACTCATCAATATTCTTTCCAACCTCAAGTTCATCAGCACAAGAGGTCAAGAATGCAGTACTGCTCACAATCATGGCAGCCAACAAACCCGAAGTTATATATTTCATATTCATAATGAATTCTTGAATAAAAGATTAAACCAACAATTAATTTATCTTAGGGATTTCTACTTGTACCCAAGTAGGATCGCCCGTACCTACAATATCATTGCCATGTCCGGTATGGTCTGTAATAGCCTTTCCGGCACCTTCATTAAATTTCCAGTACGCAACCAGTCCTTCACTGGCAGGATCTACTTCATAAGGATTAGTAGCAATCTGCTCTGCCGTTCTTTGCACTGACCACACACGGACTTCTGAAATATCTCCCGGCAACCAACGAGTAGTATCCCAAGCGTAACCAATATAGCAGCTACTACGCAAAGATATATTGCCCGAAGCCGCTTCGTCTTTATAAACAAGCACACCATCTTTATAATAGATTCGTTCTTTCGTCGTATTATCATAAACAATGGCAATGTGTACCCACTCATTAACCGGTAAACCCGGAACAACATTCGGACCTGGGAAATTACCACCGGGAGCTACTACCTGAACTTGATCACGCGGACGGTCGGCGTCACCAACACGTACAAGGAATTTACCTTCAATACCGAAAACAGAACTTAGGGCATTTTCACGTCCTGCTACCCAGTCTTCACTACGAACCAAAGCTTCAACAGTAACAGTGGAAAGATTATTCACACTGCTCTTCCAGTTAATCGGGAAATAGATCTGTTTGATATTTGCCACTACATTAATAAGGGCAGCACCCTTAAATATGAAATAAGCAGTACGGGCACTTTCGAGTACATCAATATTGGATGCATCTATAATGGTGACAGGCAATACATATCGTTTTGACTTATCCAATTCGTTGGTATTCTTAAAGTCAATCACAATATTATCACTGGAAATATCCCCTGCCTTAATAGTAGCAGTTTTTGTCGGTATATTATAAAAATATGAATCCAGTGCAGTTGCATTATCATTGTAAATCAAATTATATGCTGCTGTCATAGCGGGAGCCGCATCAAAACTTATTTGAATATCTTGTTCTGCCGGCGATGCTATACGATAGCTAAGTTCACGGGTAGCCTCTGATACATTAGATTTAATCAACAAATCATCGCAAACAGGAGCTGAGCTAACATAGAGTTTATTGTCATAATGATGCTCTTCATTGATATCTTCATTCTTACAACCACTCACTGTGACTGTTGTAAGAGCCAAAAGCACAAAACAATATTTATAGAGTTTCATTTCTATTCTTATTTATTAGGATTCATAATACGAATAACTTCACGCACATATCCATAGGTATTGTTATAATAATCATTATGGACATTCATAATAAAGATTCCTTTCCGGGTGTAATTAGGAGATGCTTCAACCATCCAACGGGCTGCTCCCGGAGCTGCTATTAGTTTATTGCCATTTGCATCCACTGTACTCCAGTAACCCTTCACTTTATCCTTATCGTCAGCCTGCGGCAATTCAACACAAACGATAAAACGATCAGCCGGAACAGGATTCACTCCTCCTTCTATACCGCCTACTGCATCCATACCTGCCTGAATAGCCAAATATGCTTTCAAAGCAAGATCATCGGCATTGGTAGAAGCAGCAGTTTTCAACAGGATGTAATCAAACTTGCTTAACATATCCATATTCTCCGGCACTAAATATTGTATATTTCCGTAGAACACCAAAGTCTTGTCATCATGGTTGCTTTGCCAGTTCATCACCTCGCCAAAGAACTTCTGTTGACGATCATTATATTCTTTCAGGGCTGCCTCCGGAAGGCTCACCAGTGAACGCCCCGTATAATCAGCAATAACACCATCAAAGTTATATTTGTCACAAAGTGCCAACATCTCATTGGTACGTTCAGCGATATACTGAAGAGCATCCTCTTCTGTCAACCCCGGTTCGGCTTTTGCCTTCTCCTTCCAGGCATTTTCAATGCTGGAATAGTCAATACTGTAAATCGTACGCATTCCTTTCTCGCGTATCTTGACCATCTCTGCCTGTACTTCGGGACTTACTTCCGGATTATTCAAACAAATGAAATCAACGCTATCTGGTACGACCGTCAGACGTTCAGCCTGCTTGCCGGGAGCTCCCTTGGGGTTCTCGAAAGAAACAAAAGTGACCTTATGATCTTCAGACTTATATCTGTTCAAATCCTTCAGATAGTCGGCATACAATTGAGGATTCTGTTCTTCGAATGTAGGAGAATTCAATTGGAGGCTTTCCACATCCGTCCAATCACTACATGAAGTTATTGTCAGGGCTGATGCCAGAAACAGCAGAGCAGACAATCTATATTTCAGGTTATTTTTCATATATACTTTCCTTTAAGTTTAATGTTATTTTTTAGAAGCCCACCATACATCTGTAGCCATATTATCTGCACCGTGCAGGTAGTTGGCAATCGCATATTCTACATTTGCCTTGTTGCTGACAAACTCATCCAACGGATAAGGCATACGACGTGCACCTTTCTCTGAATCAACTACACCACCGCTCTTGTTTTCTTTCACCGGGATCAATTTCGGATATCCGGTACGGCGGAAGTCAGCCCAAGCTTCATTACCCAATTGCCAGTTGGCAATCCACTTCTGCACGATAATGCGTTCTTGCTTCTCTTCTTTGTCGGCACTATCATTCCATTTAATAGTGATATCAGACAGAGCATTCTGATAAGTATTCGTACCTGCCGGGTCTGTATATGCAGTCGGTCTGTTTACGTTGTCTTTCAGATAGTCTTCTGCACCGTCTGCACCCCATTGTTCAAATGACAAACGGATACCTTGATTGTAGAATGATTCGGCTGTACCACCCATGTTGAAGTTGAAAACAGCTTGTCCTTCAGCACGTAAGAAAGCTACTTCGGCTGCATTCATCCAATAAAGCGGAGAAGTAGGAGCAATGTTCACACCAGAGTATTTGTGTCCGGTTGTCTTCAGTTCGGGGATGACAATACCGCGACGCATTCCTACATAGTCCTGTCCTATCCATTCGGATTTAGTGAAGAACTTCTCACGTCTATTATCTTTGTAACCGTTCATATAGCAGATGATATCGGCAGCAGCATGCGTATCACCACCAGTCAGACAGGGGTCGCCACCGTGTTCGGAAGTTTGTACCTGATTGTAACGGGTAGCTACATAAATAGGATTTTGTGAAGTCTCAAAGTAGTTCCATGCTGCATTGTCCGCATTCGATTCGATGACACCTCCGTTTGCAGGATTCACAGCTTCTTCAGCCATCTGCTGAGCTTTCACCGGATTGGCATAAGCTATACGGATAGCAAGACGCAACTTCAGTGAATTGGCAAATCTGATCCATTTCTTTACATCGCCTTTGTATACATAGTCGGCTGTAGGAACAAGCTGTTCGTTAGAATGCTCATTAAGTGTGGCAATAGCTGCAGTCAACTCATCGAAGAATGTATTATATGTCACTTCCTGAGAATCATAAGGAGTAGCAATCTCGCCATTCGCACCAATCTGAGAATAAGGTATCGGACCGAAAGCATCAGTCACACGATGCATGGCCGCCACCTTTATCACTTGTGCAATGGCATAAGGAACCGGATCATTCGTATTCTGTGATACCAGTTTTACTTGTGTCAGATTAGAGTATAATGTCGGAATAATCTTATCACTTTTCAAAAACACACGGCTCCAGTCGTCTTTGGGATTAAAAGTGGAGATGGCCTCTGTAAATCCGGCATTAGAATCAGCATAATATCCGCCCAAAGGTCCACCCAACAAACAGTCAGTGAACTGAGCTGTATTTACGTCCGGCGATACCACGCAACCTGCCAGGTTATTCATGGCAGATCCCAAAGCGTATCCATCCGCTGACAAATCAGGAGCTTCGTATGGGTTTGAATTGATATCCTCATAGTTACCGATACACGAAGATAGAGCAACGGTAAGAGATCCAAGTACTATTTTGTTTATTATATTTTTCATACCTATCTTGATTTATTTAGAATTTAAAGCTCAGATTAAAGCCAATATTACGCAATGAAGGCATCATAAAATAGTCAATTCCCTGATAGAAGTTATCAGTAGATGCCACGCTTTCAGGATCGAAAGGAGCCTTGTTGTAGATCATCCAAAGATTACGTCCGATCAATGAAACTTTGATATCACACACATTGCCCAGCCATTTTCTTGGAATAGTATAACCGATAGAAGCTTCCTGCAAACGAATATTAGTAGCGGAATAAGTGTAATACTGAGGAACAGCCGTACCACCGGCTACTACTGAATACCAGCCTTCCGGATTTACACGGTCGTTTCCATTTACTGATACATAACCTTTGTCACGTGCAGCAGCAGATGCTTCAGAAACTCCGAAGTTATCGAGAACAGCTTGTGTACGTGAGAACACAACTCCACCCAAACGAGCTGAAACAAGGAATGCCACATTAATATTTTTCCAACTGAAATTGTTGCGCCATGCCAAGTTTCCTTTCGGCAATACACTACCTAATTTGATGTAATTATTAGCTTCCAGGCTCTCCGTTACAACACTGTTGGTCTCATCGATATAAACAGCTCCATTGGCATCTCTCTTCAAATCCATCAAGGAGTAAATGTCACCCATGCTTCCACCTTCTTTCAGGATGAAACGGGTGCTACCCAAACCACCCATATTCAAAGAAGAAATAGAGAATTTCTCGCCAGTGATAGGATTGATGGCATTATCAGCTAAGGTAAGAATCTTATTCTTGTTCATTGAATAAGTAACTCCTGTATTCCAAGTAAAATCTTTCCATGTATTATTGTAGTTCAACGCTAACTCAAGACCTTGATTGCGAACTGCACCTGTCTGAATATAGATACGCGCATATTCACCTACTGGCAACTCAGGATTGAATGTCTGATTCATTGTCTTGGCGTTATAATAAGTCACATCTAGTTCGAAGTTCTTGAGGAAACGCATATTCATACCCACTTCAAAAGAATTGGTACGTTCCGGTTTCAAATTATATACCGGGAAGTCAGTCAGGTTACTCCACTGACCAATACTAGTATTCCATGTAAACAGAGGATTAGCTATATATCTTTTGAATGCTGTACCCACAGAAGCAAAAGAACCGCGTATCTTCCAGTAAGACAGATAGTCCTTATTCAATTTAGGCATCAACTCTGACAACACTACAGACATACCTACCGAAGGATAGAAGAATGATTTATTGACGGAGTTAGGACCTGCCAACTGTGAAGGCCAGTCATTACGACCTGTCAATGTCAGATAATAAGTACTTTGGTAGCCAACTTCGGCAGATGCATAGATAGACTGAGTCTGTTCACGCCATCCTGCCTGCATTTTGCTTGTCTTAGTCGTACTCAGGTTCTGAATATAGAAGCCATTTGTCAATCCGGCTTTTTCACCGGCAAATGTTTGTGAATTATCAGCAATAGGTCCGCGTACAGCCATTTCATCATATCGCATATCAGTAAACGATCCACCCATATTAGCCTGCAAAGACCATTTTTCGCCGAATGTTTTGTTCACACTTACCAGGAAGTCTGCATACAACTGCTTTTCGTAGCTTCTGGAAATACCATAAAGACCACGATCAGACAACTCTGTCAGCTGAGTATTTGTACTGGCATAAGCCTTTTCCGTATAATCATTGTTAGAATTATCCAAGCGGACACGTCCGGAAACACTCAACCAGTCAAGAATCTGATAATTCAGACTTGCACCTAACATATAGCGGTCTTTCTTATTTTCACGCAAGTTACGGTAGTTCACCCAATAAGGATTCTGCATAGTCATATTACCATCACCTGTCGGCCAGTACTGAGTGTAAATCTTACGTGCAACGTCATAGCGTTCGTACATTTTAATATCTTCCCAATCATTGCCACGAGGAAATAGGTAAGCTCCAACCAATGGATTGTTATAAGTCCCCTGGTTCACCATATTGCGGTCTTTCTGTAAAATGTAGCTGGCATTTACATCCAATGTCATTTTATCATCAAGGAATGAAGTAGTATTACGCACGTTGAAATTATAACGGTCATATTTGTTGTTAGGAACGATACCTTTTGAATTAACCGCTGCAGCAGAAGCATAAGTCTGGTTCTTTTCCGAACCGGTAGAGAATGATACACTCTCTGTACCTATAACACCAGTCTGAAAATAATCATCACGAGGATTATAGCCGAAATATCTGGCTTCTGTCAGTTTAGGACCCCAGCTACGACTGGAGTTATCATCTTTCACACCACCAATACCTGTACCATAACGTGTCTGGAAACGGGGCATTACCAAAGGAGCGTTAAACTCAACACTACTGTTCACTGTGATATTCACACGACCTTCTTTTCCTTTTTTAGTAGTAATGATAATCGCACCATTGGCAGCATCGGAACCGTAAAGTGCAGCTGCTGCCGCACCAGTCAGCACGGACATTGATTCAATATCTTCTGGGTTAATGTCGGCAATCGGCTCAGTATTTCCTTTAGAAGAAAACTCCGTTCCATTCACTTTATTGGCATTGGAGTACATCGGAACACCGTCTACTACATACAATGCATTGGAAGACTGCATGATAGATTTTGTACCACGCATCACTACCTTGGACATACCGCCCACTCCGGACGAAGAAGCATTGATATTAACACCTGCCACTTTACCACTCAATGAATTAATAAAGTTAGGGTCTTTATTGGCAGTCACCGCATCAGCGTTTACTTGCTGTACATTGTAAGACAGCGCTTTCTCTGAGCGTTTGATTCCCAATGCCGTAACTACGACTTCCTCCAAGACTTGAGCATCTTCTTTTAAAGTAATATTAATAGCAGTATTGCCTGCTACAGTCCTCTCCAATGTTTGATACCCAACATACGAAAATTGCAAAACTGCATCTGAACCTGTAACGACCAATGTATAATTACCATCAAAATCAGTAATAGTACCATTAGTTGTTCCTTTTTCCAAGACGGAAACACCAATCAGAGGTTCGTTATTGGCATCTACCACCTTACCTGTTACTTTCTGTTGTTGTTGAGTCGACTTTATCGAAGAAGATGCATTTGCTTTCGACAAATAAACAACGTTGTCATCAATTTTGTAAACGACATTTTTCCCCTTCAAAGCCTTGTCCAGTACTTCTACCAAAGAAACATCTTTAACATTCAATGACTCTATGCGCATTGAAGCCAAATTGTCATCATAAAAAAATTGATACTTAGATTGGGACTGGATTTGCTTAATCACAGTTCCTAAAGAAGAATTGGAGATCCTAATTGTCAACTGTGCTATTGCAGATTGTGCCGGAAGGGCGAATAGCAACAAGATCAACAATGCCCGAAAAATCTTCGAGCCTCTACACGAGTCATTGATTCTCATACATTTGAATTTAAGATAAAACATTAGTTTTTAAACAATAATTAGAATCGAAATCCTATGTATTATTTTCGATTTACGCTTATATAACAACACATACATTAAAAAACACTTAGAGGATTTTGAAAAAAAATAAATATAATCCCATATTTACTTTTCCACAACGAGTTTCTTTTTCTTTAATAGCAACTAAAAATCAATCACTTACAAAGGAAAAGAGACTTTTATAAAATTTGGAGCCTGTTCAAATTTTATAAAATCATAAAGACTGCCAATAAAGACATCATACCAATCCTTATGAATATACAAGGAAAAACCGCAATCTTAAAGTAAGCAGACATTAATATTGCGGTTTTCATTTTTTAATTGACGTGATGGTAAATCTTACTATCTATACACATATTTCAACCAATATTCAAATGCAGGATCTTGAATTTCAATGATATTTCCAGACAATACATCAATTAAATCCTTTTCTAATGTTGCCTTACGCAAATTTTTAATATTGGCAGATGTACCTAATTTATATTTGTTCAACACTTCTTTTGAAGAGAAATTAGAAACCCCATCAGCTACTGCAAGCAAAAAATTAATTTGTTTGGGGGTTAAAGAATCAATAACATTAGCAAATAACAAACTCAATTGAGCAATCAAGCTATTAAAAGCCTCTTCAACAATTTCTTTCGTACAACCGCTATCCGGCGTACGAAACCAAACTTGTTGACTTAATTGTCGAATATAGTAAGGATGATTTTTCATCTTATCGGCAATAAGAGCCTGTTTAAATTTTCCTGAGATTATGTTAGATAGGCTTTACCGACCTG
>ERZ777306.107-NODE-107-length-160565-cov-11.452296_pt1 | contig 160565 bp, 143 predicted proteins | sample MGYA00374966_ERZ777306 | MGnify/ENA primary metagenome ERZ777306 (study PRJEB29329, sample SAMN06343882) | mouse gut metagenome | isolation source: Mouse cecum | place: Austria: Vienna | collected 2014-11-15 ... | reverse complement strand
GTAATACCAAAACACCCCCAAAATAGGCTTTATGTCCATTTGGCTTGTTAGAAGGTATGGCGGAATACTACTCCGCCGAGCTTGCAGAAAAGGTTGTGCGTGGTATGACTGAAAACGTACTCAAAGGCATTAACAACGGCGGACAAATTACTTTTGGCTATAAACTAAATGCGGAAAGAAAGTTCGAGCCGCACGAAACCTATGCGCCTATTCTTCAAGAGATTTTCACTATGTACGCCGACGGGTATACAATTAAGTATATCGTTGACTATCTTGACGAAAAGAAAATCCGCTCTTATCGGGGCGGCAAGATAAACGGCACGGGCGTTCAGCGTATGCTTTCTAACCGCAGGTATTTAGGCGAATACAAATTTCGTGATGTAACCGTACCGAACATTATTCCACCGCTTGTATCGGAATATGTTTTTGAGAGAGTGCAACAGCGTTTGGCAAAGAACAAGAAAGCACCTGCAAGGCACAAAGCCGAAGATGATTATTTGCTTACTCTAAAATTTTTTTGTGGTAAATGCAATACTCATATGGTCGGCGAGAGCGGTATGGGAACTTCAAGGGTTTACCGTTACTACAAATGCGCTAACACAAAGAAAGTACATATTTGCGACAAGAAAGCCGTGCGGAAAGATTGGATAGAAGATTTGGTAGTTGAAAAAGCTATGAAAATTCTGCACGACGATAAATTAGTTGAATACCTTACCGAAAGAATTTTCGCATTGCAAGGCGAAGAAAATCCGAGAATACCGCACTTGAAAGGACAGCTTGCCGACACCGAAAAGCGCATAGAAAATCTTATGAACGCTATCGAGCAAGGCATTATCACGGACACGACGAAGGACAGACTTGCACAACTTGAAAGCAAAAAGAAAGAAATCGAAATTGCCATTTTGCAAGAGAAAATAAAAAAGCCCTTCCTTACGAAAGAACAAATACAATTCGGTATTGAACGGTTTAGAAACCTTGATATTACCACGCTTGAAGGTAAACGTCGGCTTATAGACGGGTTCGTAAACTCAATTTACCTGTATGACGATAAGTTTACCATTACTTTTAACTTCAAAAACGGAACGCAGACGGTATTCTTTTCCGAGCTTGAAGCAACAAAAAATTCGGATATTAAATCACTTGGTGCACCAAATGCAACCTAAGTCGAACGGCTTAGGTTGCATTTGCATTTTTTAGCCAACAAACATAAAAAACACGTCGAACCCGAAATAAATTCGGGTTCGACGCTTATAATTTGGAGAAAAAATGAATGAGTTAGTCTTCTGTGATCTGTTCGCCGTCGCTCACGGTTAAAATTTCCGCGTCCTGCTTATTGACTTTACGAAGAGCCATAAATATCCAAAACGCCATAAGTCCGGCTGCCGTAACGTCGATTATTATAATTAAAGGTACCCACCAAGCGAACACTTCTCTCGTTTCGCCTATGAGCGCACCGCTTTCAAGTCCCTGTGCGGTTTCGGCAAAGTTCTTTGTTTCGGCATAAGAAAAGAGGATATCTTTAGCGCTCTTATGGATATAGTACTTAGCGGTATTGCTTGAAGAATCGTCAAACCAGCTCTTTGCTCCGTCGGGATGAAGAACCTGACTGTTTCCCGCACGGATACCTTCGTCTATATCGTTTACGATGCCCGACTGATAGTAGTCGGTAATTACTGTGCCGTTGAAGCCCCACTCGTTGCGAACAACTGCCGTAAGCATAGCGTACGAGCCTGTACCCCTTGCTCCGCCTACGCGGTCAACCGAAGCCATAAGTCCGTTGCTGCCGCCGATTTTTACCGCTAGCTCGAATGGATAGAGATAGTTTTCGCGCAAGCTCTGTTCTGTAAGCCACTTATAGGCGCCGTTACGTCCCGTATCGCACTCGTTGGGGCCGATATGCTTGATATAGGATATAACGCCCTTTTCCTTAGCGCCTAGCACATGGTATGCGCACATTATACCTGCGAGCTGAGGGTCTTCCGAATAGTACTCGAAGTTTCTGCCGCCGAGAGGAGAACGGTGCAGGTTAGCTCCGGGACCGTACCAACCGTCAATACCGAGCGCATTGCCCTCTATACCTATTGCAAGCCCTACCTGATAGGCCATATACCAATCCCACGTCTGAGCAAGAACGGTAGAGCTGGGATAGCATACAGCCCTAAGTCCGTTGCCGCCCGTGACGTTGGTGTTAAATCCGCTGGGCCCGTCGGTATCGTAAGTCTTGGGTTTACCTATCGAGCTTATTTCAATAGTACCGAAGCCGGCTCTTGTAATAAGCGTGCAAGCCGTATCGAAATCGAGCTGGCTGACAAGTTCGTTCCACATATCGTCGCCGTAAGGAACTCCGAACAAATCCTGAATAGTCCAGGAAGTTTCCTTCGAGCCGAACTTGGGCGCGACTACGCCCTCTTCTTCAAACTTGACGTTCGATAAATCGTGCACGTCGGCTTTGACGTTGCCCGCATTCTTTGTAAATGCAATATTTTCGACTTCGGGGAAGGTGGTGACAAAGTTTTCACGGGTCATATATGTGATTTTATCCCCGCTGTTGTCCGCGCCGTCAATCGAATGAGGTTTGTTTGCGAACGGTTCGTTTACCGTGCTGCTTGCACCCGAAGTAGTGTTAGTATAAGTCGTAAATTGATTTGTAACGGGCTTGCCCGTCGTCGTGTCGTTTTCGTATTTAATGTCGCTTGCCACGTTGAGTTTTATTGAATTTACTCCGTCAAGCGTTTCTTTTAACGTATGAACGTCCGTTCTGAGGCTGATTGTATAATCCCCTTTTTCAAGCTCGTAACCCATAAAACCGTTGTTGTTTTTGTCATAGCAGTCATAGGATTTCATTGTTGAAATATCCATTTCCAACTTCAATGTCGCAAACTGCTTGGGTTGAAGCAAAGGAGTTTTTGCAAAAGTGCCAAGCTTGATTGCAGATTTTTCGATACCGCCCTTTGTATAGGGTGCGGAATAGTAAAGTTCTACAACGTCCTTGCCGGCAACATCTCCGGTATTGGTAACGTTCACTTCGATTACAAGTTTGTCGTCCTTTGCAATTGTTGCTCCGTTGGTAACATTATCGTTTACAACAGTGCCCTTTCTTACAAGCTGAACCGAGTTTACAAGCCAATCGAATGTAGTGTACGAAAGCCCGTATCCGAAGGGGTACTGAACTACGTCCTCATAGCCCTTTGAAATGCCCCAACGCTCCTTTGCATACTGAGTATCCCAGAATCCCTCTGCGTCGGCGGTTTCATACCACATATATCCCGTATAAATATTTTCAAGATACTCGGAATACTTGTTCTGTCGATTGTTTAGCGAAGTATCGCTCGAAATATCGGTGTAGCTGCCCACGCCCTCTCTGCCGGAGGTTGCAAACGAAGCCGCCGTGCTGAGGTTATATGCCCAGGTATCCGCAAGCTTGCCAGAAGGATTAGCTTTGCCGCTTAACAGATTGGCAACGCCTATCGTTCCGCGCGTACCGGGCGTACCCATATGCAAAACCGCGTCGATTTTATCGTCGTCGGCAAAACCGAGCTCCATAGGGTTGGTGGTGTTCGTTACTATAATTACATTTTCGAAATTATCGGTAGCCTGTTTGATAAGTACTTCTTCGAGTGCGGAGATACTCTGCAATCTTCTGTTGCGGTCGTCCTCTCCGCGGTTTACATACTGATAGTGAGAATAGTCGTTGCCTTCACCGAGAATTCTGCCGAGCACGACGATTGCTGTATTTGAATACGCCTTGGCGTTGTTCATAAGCTCAGAGGTATAGAAGCTTTCGGGCGCTTCCGTTACGCCGTAAAACTTGTGATAAGCCTCTTCTCCGATAGCTTCGATAACGTACGAGCCGCCCTCTACTCTCTTCCAACCGAGGTTGTCGTAAGCTTTTGCAAGCTCTTCGTTGTACTCTATGCCTGCGGCTTTAAGTCCGCCGAGGAAAGATACAAGGTCGTTTCTCGAACCTGTGCCCGAGCCCGTACCCTGAGGAATAAATCCGCCGTCGCTGCCAGTCCAGCCGAACACGTTTACCTTGTTGGTTTTAAGGGGCAACGCGCCGTTATTTTTAAGCAATACCGCGCCGTCCTCTTCAACGTCCTCGGCAAGAGCCATACCGCTTTCGCGCGCGGCTTTTGCCTCTTCGCTGTTTTCGTCGAAACCGTAACCGCAGAGAAATGCGGTAACAAGGTTATAGTTGACGAAGCAAAGCGCGTTTCCTACAATGAGCGCAACGGCAAGTATAAGGCTTACTACGCCGGCTATTATGGGATGAATGTACTTTTTTAAGTTAAATTTCATTTCTTTTTTCCTTGTTTTTTATTTTTCGGCGTTCTCCGTCGATAGGCGGAGAACACCTTTTTTTAAATCTTTAAATTATTCCTCAGTGTTCTCTTCGGGAAGAGCGGGAACGTCGGGATTTTCGGGTATTTCGGGAATTTCCCCGGGTCTTGCCTCTCCGTTGTACGAAGTTGTCTTGAAAATAATGCTGTTGAGGTCGAAGTGAGTTTGCAAAACTTCGATACGGAACTCGTGCACGCCTGCGGAAAGCTGTACTCCGCGAAGAGCAATTTCCTCGTGCCAACTGTCGTTGGGGGTCATAGTTGCTTCGGGATCAGCCATTTCAACTTCGACGTCATCGATATAGAACTTGAAGTTCTGACCGAAAGTTTCCGTCTTGTCGCTGTGAAGCTTGAGGAAAATGTCGACTACGCAGTCGGCTTCGGCCTTCAAAGCTACTCTGAACTTGGTGCCGCCCGTGAATGCATATATACCGTCCGCCCCTGCAACAAAGCCCATACCGCCGCCGAAGTCGGGGCGCTTTACCGCTTCCGAACCATCGAGTGTTTTGGCGTCTTTTACAAAATCCCCGTTGGCGTTTATAGTCGTATCTATTAAACCGTCATACTCGGAAACTTCAAACTCGAAATAGTCGGTATTGGGGCATTCTTTTTCAACGTGAATCGTCAAAGTATGCTTACCTGCTTCGAGGTCGAACGTACCTACTTCAACCTTCTTCCAGTTATACCAATCGTTGCCGGGAGCCGTACCGAAAGTGGTGTCGGGGTAAATTTTTTCCTGACTGTCGTCTACCGTGAAGTATGCGTTGTTCAACAGTTTGAAATCCGCCTCATACTTTGCCATATAAGCCGAAAGCGCAACTTTCGCGCTGCCTTTAAGTTCGAAATTTACTACAATCTTATTGCCTGCAACGCCTATACCTGCAAGGCACTTGCCGTTGCTTCCCAAATCTCCGCATTCCTCGATAAACGAGTTTTTGCCGTCCTGATACTTGTTGCCCGTCATATTCAAGTTTTCCGCTTCGAGTCTGAACGTGCCGTCCCTGCGAAGAACGATATCGGGGCAATCGCATTTCGAAGCGCACACTTCCTCTTCGCAGACAACGTTAAGACACTTGTTGCAAGTGGGGCATCTGTCTTCACAGTCGTGTATGGAAACCTGTTTGTCGAGGTCATATCCGTTTTCGTCGTACGAGCCCGAAGTTATTACGTTGAACAGCAAGCCGTCGATATTGCACGCGCCTCCCACGTTTTTAACGCTGAAGAAGTGATCTCCTGCAGGTAAGTTATAAGTTCCGAGCAAAACGTTCTTCCAATCCCAATAAGCGCCCTGACCTGCGTCACCGCCGACGATGTCGGTATTTTCGACCATTATTAATTTAATGCCGTCGATATAGAATTCCCATCTGTCTTTTACGATATATGAAGAAATGCTTGCGCCCTTGAAATAGATCTGAACTGTGGAATCCTGCGCGACTCTGAGCGTTGTGGAGAGCTCCGAACCCGATTCGAGCGCCGCGACAGAAGTACCTCTGCTTGTGTTTTCAACCTGTTCGGGGTGGGTTACGGGCTCGAGTCCGAGTCCGTTGACAATCTTGTCGGGATTGGCGTCGGCCCAGTCCTTACGGGTTGAAGCATATTCTGTATCGAAGTCCTCCAAATCGACCATTTTAGGCTCTTCGGTAACTCCGGGAAGCTCGACAACCGACGAAATGTAGCGCATTCCGACGTAGAAGTCGATGTAGTCGATATCGGGAACCATTTCGCTCATCGTATCGAACGTAAGCACGTTTTTACCTTCGGGTATTGTAATATTTCTTACAACCACGTCCCTCCACTCGCATACGCCCGCGTCAATGCTTGCGGAAATAGGAATTTCACCTACTACCTTGGTTGCTCCCTCTTCCTCGCTTTCCTCATCGGGAACAACCGCGCGGTTGAGATACAGCTTCATATTGTCGCCGAGGTTTGCCATATTCGACTCGTTGCTGTTTGCAAGGCGCAAAACCATAGTTACGTCTTTAAATTCCTTGGCTGCGGTAAAAGTAAATCCGAAATAGTTGTATTTAACTCCGTATGCCGTGACGTACTCGTTGCCGCTTGTGATTGTTTCGCTCTCTTCGGGCGCCGTCGCTACAAACGACTCAACGCCGTCGGGCTTTGTAAGATGTTCCAAATTCATAGCTTCGGCTTCTACGCGGTAAGCGACGCTGTCGTTCTCTTGGGTAATATCCAAAAGCGAAGTTTCCGAAATAGTCGGCAACACCCTTTCGAGCACGGTTATCTGATAACGCGCCGATTTGCCGTTATAGGTAACGTTTACGTTGCGCTTGCCGGCAGTTTCCATATTGGGCGTGCTCACCCTGCAATCTGAAAGGGGAATATCTTTCTCTGTGTTATCGCTCATTTTTGCGGTAACTTTAAGCCCTTCATAGCTGAAATTTTCACCGAACTTAAACTCTGTCTTTGCCGCGCTTGTATCAAGCGATATGCTTAAAATTTCCACTTCGGGCTTTGTTATGTCGCTGTCACCGCCGTTATCCCCTCCGCAGCCTGCAAGCGTAGTTAGCGCAAGGGGCGTAATCATACACGCCGCCATTGTCGCTGCCACAATTTTTTTAATTGAGTTGCTTTTCATCAAATTTCTCCTTTATTTTTTTGCGGTTTTTGATTTTTTACCGCTCGTTTTTAGTGATGTCATATTACAAATAATGTTTGTATTTTTCAACAACTAATTCGTAAGCTTGCATTTTGAACGCATAACCTTACATTTTGACAATAAAAAAAGACTCGTTTTCACGAGTCCTTAATTAGTATTTAGTTTGTCGCAAGCGGAAAAAGAATATTTACGGTAAACACATTATTTTGCGTGTTTATAGATAAATCTCCTCCGTATTTATCGCAGACGTATTGTATGCTTTTCAAACCGAAACCGTGGTATTGCTTATCCTTTTTCGTGGTTTCGGGAATACCGTTATCTAAAGTCAGCTTGTTTTCGTAGTAATTGTGGGCATTTATAGAAAGCAAATCCCCCACTGCCCTGACTCTAAGTCCTATAATCCTTTTGCCGTCGTCCAACGCACTTACCGCCTCTATTGCGTTATCCAACAAATTTCCGAACAGTGAATATATGTCCGAGTCCTTCATAAACTTCAACCTCTGTCCGTCGACTATACAGCTAAGCCCGATATTTTTCTTAGTACAGTGCAGCTTTTTTTCAGTAAGTATTACGTCCAAAACTTCGTTGCCAGTGCGAACTGTCGAGTCGTAAATGGAAATTAGGTTTTCGATTTCTTTGACCGAATCCTCGCTTATCGAACTTCTGCTGCCGATACTTCGTATCTGGTGCTTCAAGTCGTGGCACTTAATATTAATAAGCTCTATCGTTTCCTTGCTAAGCGCATACTGTTCCTTTTCCTTATGTCTTAAAAGCTTTACGGTGTTTAACGTTTCCTCCAGCTTGTACCTCAGCGACAGCTCAAACTGTAACACCAATGCGACAATACAGCACACGCTGTTATACACACCGACTATTATAAGATACGCTCTGTTGCCTTCGGGAGCAAGATTGTGCACCACAAACGCGTTTAAAATTATATCTACCGCGACAATCACAAGCACAAGCATAAACATAAATATGCTTTTTATCTGCAATTTTTCTCCGCGCTGAATTCTGTTGCCCAGCAAAAACCAGGCAAAATAATAGCTTACTATATAGATATAAAAATATACTATCGCTATAAACGCGTTCGGGAATATATTCAAAGCCTGACTGCCGTACTGCCCCATAGGCGAGTCGGCGTTTACGTTCATAATATTGAGCGAAAGGTTGTAAAACTCGTAGGCAAGGTGTTGCAGGGTATAGCCGGCTATACAGCAAAAAACTATTTTAAGCCACGACTCATTGAAAATGAACACCGCAACAAGCACGGTAAACGCGAACAGTACGAAGAACATCATCGATGTATAGAACGCGCTGTTATATACTAAAGGGAAGAAATATGAAAAGACGAACGTCAAAGCGACGCCGCCCATTATCCTGAATACGGCAAACTTGCGAAGCGAAAGGTTATATAAAAATATGCCCTCGGCAACAAGCAGCTCGATAATAAATTGAAAGGACTTATAAAACTCGAATTGAGTCATTAAAGTTTTTCCCCTAAATATTCATTTAAAGCGCGGCGGAAATCCTTGCGCTTGGGGTGACTGATAAGCAATTCTTCTCCGTCGACGGTGACCGTAAAGCCCTTTATAGCCGTGACGTACCGCAAATTGACGAGATAGCAGTTATTGCAGCGCGCAAAACCCAGCTCCGAAAGCTTTTGTTCGTAAGCTTTGAGTTTTCCCGTAGTAGAGTAGTTGCCGCCCGCGGTATGAAAAATAAGGTTGTGCCCCGTTACTTCGATATATTTGAGGTCGGCTGTACTTATGCACATAATCGCGTCGTTGACGGGAATATTTATTTTGAGTGAGTTTTCGCTCTTTAATTTAGTAATGGTTCGCTCTAATTTAAGCGCAAAATCATAATAGGATACGGGTTTTACGATATAGTCGAACGCGTTTACCTCATACCCTATTACCGCAAACTGCGCCATATTGGTGACAAAAATAAGCGCGACGGTATTATCGAGCTGTCTTAACTTTCGGGAAGCTTCTATTCCGTTAAAGTCGGGCAACTCTATATCCATAAGTACAATGTCGAAATTGGGCGTGTATGCCGTCAAAAAATCCACCGGATTGCCGTAACATACAACGTGAAATTTTTCTCCCTTTTCCGCATTGTATCTGTCGAAGTAAGAAACCAGCAGCTCTTGATACTTTTTCTCATCCTCGACTATCGCTATATTTATCATACTTATTCCTCGTCATTAGTATTATAACCATTAAATGTATTTGTTATATCGGTGAAACCGATATAACAAAGGGTACCCTTTGTACTTTACGGCTCTATTTTTTGTATCCGTTGGGGTTTTTGCTCTGCCAATTCCAAAGCGATTTGCACATGTCGTCAATGCCTGATTTTGCCTCCCATTTTAATTCGCGTTTAGCCTTGGAGGGGTCGGCATAGCAAGCCGCAATATCTCCCGAACGGCGCGGCTTTATGGAATAGGGCAGGGAACGACCGCAAGCCTTTTCGAACGCGTGAATAACTTCAAGCACGCTGTAACCCGTGCCCGTACCTAAATTATAGATATAAACTCCCGATTTTTTAATGTTGTCAATGGCAGAAACGTGCCCCTTTGCAAGGTCGACGACATGAATATAGTCCCTCACACCCGTGCCGTCGGGTGTGGGATAGTCGTTGCCGAACACGCCGATTTCCTTCAATTCCCCTATCGCGACCTTCGCAATATACGGAGTTAAATTGTTGGGAATGCCCTTGGGGTCCTCCCCTATAAGTCCGCTCTCGTGCGCACCGACGGGATTAAAATATCTTAAAAGCGCCACAGTCCATTCGCTGTCCGCCTTGTGCACGTCGGTAAGCATAATTTCCTGAAAATACTTGCTGGTGCCGTAGGGGTTTGTAGTTCCGCCCGTTGCGCACTCCTCGGTAAGCGGCAGAACTTCGGGGTCGCCGTAGACGGTTGCCGACGACGAAAAAACTATTTTTTTACAGCCGTGCTCGCGCATAGCCTGCAAGAGAACAAGCGTGCCGTAAAGGTTGTTGTCGTAATATTCTACGGGTTTTTCGCAGCTTTCCCCTACGGCTTTGAGCCCGGCAAAGTGAATTACCCAATCTATCTTATTTTCATTGAAAATTTTATCCAAAGCGGACTTGTCGCGCACGTCCGCGTTATAAAACTTTACCTCTTTACCTGTAATTTGCTCAACGCGCTTCAAGCTTTCCTCGCAAGAGTTGGACAAATTGTCGACAACCACCGCACCGTAACCGCACTGTAAAAGCTCCACAACCGTATGACTGCCGATATATCCGGCACCGCCCGTAACCAAAACGTTTTCTTTCATTTTATACCTCGCTGTTCTAATAATATAACATAAAAAAAATAAAGTCAACCCCAAAATTGAAATACTTTTTTGCCAATTGTCGATTATAGGCAATTCAACCCTTGCAAAATGTGCGGAAAATTGATATAATATATATGAATATATTGCCATAGGAACATAAATGATAAAAGCGTTACTGTCAAAACTTAAAGAAGCATTGATATCCGTTTTGCCTGTCACGGCGATAGTGCTTATCATCTCTTTTACCCCTCTCGTCGATTTGACTACGACTGAAATCACGGCGTTTGCCGTGTCCGCCGTATTCTTGGTATTCGGCATAGGGCTTTTCAACTTGGGCGCGGACCTTGCCATGACGCCTATGGGAGAACACGTCGGCGCAGGTCTTACTAAATCGAAAAAACTTATAATTTTAATTTCGGTATGCTTTATAATGGGCGTGCTCATTACCGTTGCCGAGCCCGATCTTTCGGTGCTTGCCGGTCAGGTAAGCGCGGTTATAGACGGCACCTTGTTGATTGTTACCGTCGGCGTGGGCGTGGGGCTGTTTCTCGTGCTTGCAGTCGTTAAGATAGTGTTCAGAAAAGATTTGTCGCTGTTTTTAATGTTCTTTTACCTGCTTGTGTTTGCGCTGTGCGCAATACTTATCGAGTGCGGCAAGGGTGACTTTCTTGCGCTTGCTTTCGACTCGGGCGGCGTAACCACGGGCCCCATAACCGTTCCGTTTATAATGGCTTTGGGCGTGGGTATCGCAACCACCATAGGCGGCAAGGGCGCAAATGAAAACAGCTTCGGCTTGATTGCACTTTGCTCGATAGGCCCTATGATTGCCGTACTTGCGCTTGCAATGACCTCGCAGGGGGAAATTGTTTACGAGCTTGCGGAATACTCGGTCGACGCATCTCTTGCGCGCTTCGGAGAAATACTTTCGAAACACTTCATTGACGTTTTGGAGGCGCTCGGGCTTGTGGTGCTGTTTTTCCTCGTACTTCAATTTTTGATTTTGAAACTGCCTAAAAACAAGCTCTTGCAAATTGCCGTCGGCATAGGATACACGCTTCTGGGGCTTGTGATATTCCTTGTCGCGGTAACGGTAGGGTTTATGCCTATCGGCTTTAAAATGGGTCGGCAAATTGCCGAGTTCAGTGAACCGCTGCTTGTTGTGTTCGGCTTTATTTTGGGACTTGTAGTCGTACTTGCCGAGCCCGCCGTTCACGTTTTAAACAGGCAGGTTGAAGAAATCACGGGCGGCGGAGTTAAAAAAATCGAAATGCTTCTCGCGCTTTCGATAGCGGTAGGCGTGTCTATAGGGCTTTCGCTCATAAGAATGATTTTTAAATTTTCGCTGCTATACTACATAATCCCCGGCTACATAATTTCGCTTGGGCTCTCCTTCTTTGTACCCAAGATATACACGGCTATAGCGTTCGACTCGGGCGGCGTTGCAAGCGGACCGCTTACTTCGAGCTTTATTCTCCCCCTCGCGATAGGCGCTTGCGCCGCGATAGGCGGAGATATTCTGACCGACGCGTTCGGCGTGGTGGCAATGGTAGCAATGACGCCGCTTATAACAATCCAATCCTTGGGCTTTAAAGCGGTAATGTCGTCAAAGATGCGCTCGCGCATTACAATGAAGCGCATACTTTCCGCGGACGACGAACAGATTATTTATTTTAAGTAGGTGCCGTATGTCGGATAAAAAATCGATAAACAAAGATAAACAAACCGCGCCGCAGAAGCTCAAACTTATGGTTACGGTAGTCGCGCGAAACAAGACCGAGTTCTTTGCCGACTTAATTCAATCGTTTGAAGTAAATATGCAGATGATACTAATGGGCAACGGCACGGCAAACGAAAAAATGCTCGACCTCTTGGGTCTTGCAAACTCGAATAAATCGGTAATTTTAAGCGTGATACAGGAAAGTAAAATTCCCGATGCACTGCACACCTTGGAAGAGAAGTTCAACACCATAAAGGGCGGCAAGGGCATTGCCTGCACCGTTTCGCTTTCAAGCGTTATAGGCACGTTGATATACGGATTTTTAAGCAACAACAAAATGGCGGTAAAGGAGAACAAACAATGACAGGCAGCAATTATGAAATGATTTTGTGCATAGTAAACACAGGCTTTTCCGAAACGGTTATGGACGCGGCAAAGGAAGTCGGCGCACGCGGCGGCACAATAATTCACGCGCGCGGCACGGCAAACAAGGAAGCCGAACAGTTTTTCCACATCTCCATTCAGCCCGACAAGGAAATTGTTATGATACTTGTGCCGTCGGAAATTAAGGACGACGTACTCCACGCCGTTTACCGTCAGGCAGGATTAAAGACCGAAGGTCAGGGCATAGCCTTTTCGATAGCCGTTGACGAGGCAGTAGGGCTTGCGCCTATACCCAAACAGGAAAATTAATTTATATAATAAAACTGCCGCAAAGTTTAAAGCTTTGCGGCAGTTTTATTATATGGTATTTCTCTTATCTCTTATTAAATTTTTGATTGCAAACAAAGTCTGCTGCACTTCGGGTCCGCCGCTGAACTCAAAACTTACCGTTCGGCTGTTTAAAAACACAAGTTCGAGCATATAGCAATTCGGACGGGAAGCGTCCGTTCTTATATTCGAGCTCATAATATCTCTGTAAAAATAATCGTACGACTCACAGACTTTTTCAAACTCGCAGATGAGCGAACACCTCACTTTATATATAAAAAATTGGTCTATACCGACGTAGAAATATGTGACCGAAATGTTCGAGCTCATTTTGTCCTTGACGTAGTGACGGTCTGCAATATCCTCGTCTATGTACTGCATAAGGCAGAGCGGATCGCCTGCTATATTCACCTGAGACGCGTCTATTCCGTTTGCATTCAACCCCTCCTGCTCGATTCCGCCGACTATTATTTGAATATTATTTTCCACATCCAACCTTGTAATTTTAGGTATCGACATTATCCTCATAACAAGCAGGCTCAGAACCGATACGACAAGCAAAACACCCAAAACTATTGCAAAAATTAAGCCCGAAGTTACCAGCGCGACGCCGATAAGCAGCCAAACAAGCATTGCAACGTAGTTGATTTTAGACGCGCCCGAGGTAAAAAACAGTCTGTTCTGTTCGTAAACGGACAACCTATGCAAATTGGCTTTGCCCCACATTTTGAAATTGAACATGCTTTTAAACTCTTGCCCCGTAATATCGGGAAAGGGCACAAACAACGCGGTAAGTATTTTTAAAAGCCTCATTTACACCACCTGTGAAGAAGTTATATATGCGTTGCGCCTGTTTAATTTTGTCAAAATGCTCTGCGAAAGTCTGTCCGCACCCTCGAAATTATCGTCGTCATATAAAATTTGCAGCATATCTATGTCGGACAAAATTTCAAGCTCGAGGGCGGCAACGCCCTCGTTGCCGAGCGCCTGACTGCCCCTCACTGCGTCGTAAAGTATTTCCACTTTTTTGCTAACGGAAATATCCGTAAGGGAACTCATTATCAGTTCGAGCTTTTGCGCCGCAACCCTTACAAACTGCAAGCGAGCGCGCTCCTCTTTGACGTTGCTTTCAATGGCTTTAACGCTGTTGAAATGAATTATAAAGTAAATTGTATAACCTGCAAGCAGGCACACGTTTACAAGTAACGGTACAAGATAGGTAATCTCCCTGTGGAAAAACGCGCAAAGGGTATTTGCAATAAGGTTGATAACCGTGTACGACAGCAATACAAAGACCAGATGATAGGTCAAAAATTCAGCCTTAATCTTTTTATCGACGAGTATCGTGCAGGTAGATTGCACCAGCACGGCAAGCGCCGCAAACGCGTATGCCAAAGCGAACACAACGGTATAATCGGCGTTGAGAAGAAATACAAGCAGAGAATACGCAACTAAAAACAAGACGTATATAATTATTTTGGGAAGCAGTTTCATATGTACACCTCTACACTTTAAATCCGCAGTTCGAGCAGAATTTTACGCCCGACGTCAAAGAAGCGCCGCAATTGGGGCAGACAGCCGCAAGCGGTTTGCCGCAGTTGGAACAGAATTTTGCCGTCTTTGCATTATCCGTTCCGCACGACGGGCACTTTGCGCCCTGCTGTTGAGGAGCCTGCTGCGAGAAAGCGCCGTTAGCCATACTGCCGAAAATATTTCCGGCGGCAAAGCCCATACCCATACCTGCGCCCATTCCTCCGAAGCCCTGATTGTTAGCCATATCGCGCAAGATGTTTGCCTGTGTGTCCTGCTGCCAGGTTATTCCCTCGATATTTCTCGAACCGACGCGCGCATACGCCTCGTTTATCTTTTGATAGTTGGGGTCGTCCTGCGGTATGGAAATATCCGAAACATAAAAGTTTACACAGCGAAGCCCGTATTCATCCAACAAGCCGTTTATAACGGGGTGAAGTTTGTTTGCGATATTCTCGTATTCCGTAGCCATATCGAGAATAGTCATTTTAAGGTTTTTCATAACGGTCGCAACTTCGACCTTTATCTTTTGCTGGAACGCCGTTCTGAAACAACTGTTTAACTCCTCCACCGAATACGTCGTCATATTTGTGCCGAGCATCTTTAAAAGAAATTTCTTTGCGTCCTTTACCTGAACGGTATAAGACCCCCTCGCGCGCACGCCGACGGCAAACCCGTACTGTGCGTCGCGCATGGGAATGGGAGATTGAGTTCCCCACTTCACGTCCATTGCATGCGTCTTGCTTATAAAATATACTGCGCAGTTGAACGCCGAAACACCGCCTGAAAACTTCGAAATTATGCGCCTTATAAAGGGAACGTTATTGGTGTTGAGCGTATACCTGCCGCCCGTGTACTCCTGAACTATTACTCCCTCTTTATAAAACAGCGCCACCTCCGACTCGGATACGGTAAGCTGCGAGTTGTTATTGAAGTCCTCACCCGGGTGTTTCCATAAAAGGCAGGGCAACGGACTTTGGTTTTTTATAACCGAATAAAGCGTCATATTCTACTCCTTAAATATCTATTCTTGTGTTTAAAAGCTGCTCGAGCGAAGTTTTATCTCCCTGCGGCACGCCCAATTTATCTGCTTCGGCCTTATAGTCCCTGCTGCTCGGGCTCGTCTTATAAAACTTACGCTCGTAAAAGTCCTTTTTTATAAAAGCGGCAAACAGATAATATATTCCCTTTCCGCTTACGGACAGTGCGGCGCTTAAAAGCTGTTCCGCCCTTTCGACGCTTTTAATATTTGAAAGAAAGGGTCTGTTGCCCTTGAACACGCATACCGCCGCACAGTAATATGCCTCAGCACAGTCGTACGCGATATTTACTACCTCTTCGAAGCTCTGCGCCGCCTTATCGTAGAGTTTTAATTTTAATTGACATAGCCCAAGCGCCATAAGCCGCTTTGCCTTTTGCTCGTCGGTTTCTCCGAATCCGCCCGAGGAATAAGACCTCATATACTTGTTTACGTCGGGAAAATTCATATTGAAAAGCGGATTGAAAGTAGTTATAAACAGCTCTTTTCCGCAAAACTCGCATATGTTTGTACCGGGTTTTGGGCTGCCGCCGCACCCCGGGCACACCGCCGAATAAGTCGAACCCATTTTAAGCGACCTCCTATTTATTGCTGTTCCACTTTGTTTTAAGGTCAATTTCGGGACTTTCCATATCAATCAGCCAAAGGAACGGGTCCTCGGCATTTTCCGCAACGTACTTGTTCTGTTCTCCGCTCCACGAGCTGGTTGTGAAAAACTGATAATTTTCAAACTTATCCCTTATTATATTGAGAAAGTTCATAGCCTGATACTTGTCAAGGAACTGCTCGCAGGCAATATTTTTAGCCCTATTCCATGTCGTTCTGTTCTGCCTTGCAAGCTCTGCGACGTACTCGTCACCGATTTGGTCTTTAATTAGCGGCAAGTCGCCCTTTGTAATAACTATCGCTACAAACACCTTTTTACACCTTTCGGGCGTAAGACTTTCAAACACGCCGAGGCTGTTTATCATATTTGTAACAACGTCGTTCATACTTCTGTCCGAACGCTTGTATCTTTCGAGATTGGGCACCTTTGCCTGAACGCAGTCGTCGTAAAAATCGTCGATAGACAGAGGGTCCAATACGAACAGCAAGCTGTTTGTAAAGTCGAAAACCTGCGTCTTTTCAACAATATTCTGCTTTTTGGCGTCGTAGACCTCTCCGGCAACGTCATAGACGTAAACCCTGTTCTTTACCTTTGCGCCCTGAGGAGAGAAATAGAACTTGTACGAGTCGAACTGCTGTTTATGAGTCTTGTCGGTGTTCCTCGTCTTTAAAATTTCAAGGTTTCTCTTGTGCCTCTGCTCGTCCTCGTTCGAGCAATACTCGAACTCCATTTTATTGTCGGGGATTTGGCAATATTTATTCAGCCCGTCTATACCTGCGTTTATAAGGCTTGTTTTACCCGAGGATACGCCGCCGATAATGGGAATACATATGGGACGTGCCGGCAGTATCTTCGATTTGAAAGCATAGCGGCAAGCCGGGTTAGGGCATATGGCGTCAAGATGCTGCCTGCCGTTAAAGAACGTTGTGGGCAGCTTTGCGCCGCACTTACAGGTACGCTTTGCAATGCCGTACTTGCCGGGGCGCAGGTTCTTATGTTGGGCGTTACATCTTGGACATATGTATGTCGGCAACTGATACTTGTTGTTGCACGCGGGACACACAAGCCCTATTCCGTGAATTTTTAAATACAAGCTGTCCACCACATAGCTGACGCCGCCGAAAATATAGTTAACCAGCGTAACAAAAAGTAAAACTATAATTACCAGCAACAGTACAAGACAGGTAGCCGGATAAATTACCAGAAGAAAGGGAAACACTACCACCCAGAGCAGGCGGAAAAATTTATTGCCGACAGTCGACGCCAAATCCCATACGTCCAAAAGAATTTCTTTGACGGTATAAAAAAGAATGTTGTAAATGGGAATCCAAAACAGTTTAGTCCTTGCAGGTTCTTCCAATCTTTGTTTTTTCATATTTTCTCCGAATAATTATAACCAATACATATATTTTGCACGTCTTATGATATTTCTTATTACTTTAATTCTTGTAAGACAGTAAACAACGCCGAGCAATAAGTATAACCCTATGAAACCTAAAATTATAAACAGATAATACTCGCTCATCAAATCAAGCAGTATCTTTGCGCCGAACACGGTGTAGCTTACAAATGCCACAGCCGCGGCAAGCCCGAGTGAAAAGGCGGCGGCAAGCGGCTGTCTGTTTACAAGAAAAGCAAACCCGACTACCGCTCCGAGCAGCGCGCCCGAGGTTGCTATGCCGTGAATAATCAAATCGAATAAATCATAGTCCCAAAGAACGATAGTGGTTAAATAGTACCAGCCTACAAGCACCGCAACAAGAACTACGACAGGTAAAAATATGCGGTATAAGCATTTAAACAACACACTGAATGCACTGCCGAGATATATATCTCCGTAACGGACGGACGATATCAGCGCCGCTATAATCGAAAATGCTGCGGCAATGAAAAGCAAAGTTCCGCTTATCAATATGACCCAAGCCAATATTGAAGTAAACGGACTCAAATCATTGACCATTATATCCCGTTCTGTATTAAAAAAATAATTGTTATACGCAGGGTCACTTAATGCGTCAACACCCAAAAATACAGGTTCGCAATAGCCGTAAATATAAACTATACCCGAAAGAGCCATAAAGCCTACCGCCGCAGGCAGCATAATTCGCACCGTAAAGGTTTTCAATCCGTCCAATTCAAACAATGCCGCAACAATTAAACAAACTACAACCAAAGCAGCCAACAAAACGACAATAATAAGCGACACACTGAACATAGCGTCCATACTGCCGTGATAGCATACCTGCATATTCCAGATAATTACGCATAACGTGTATATTCCGTAACAAATACCGGCTATTATACCGAGTATGATACCAAAACCAATTAAATAACCCATAGTTACCTCAATTTTTCCAATATTTTCTCACGCCGTAAGAGATAATACCGCGAATTTTTTCAAGCGACACAGGCAATATATAATCCCGAAAATAAAGCCTGCGGCAAAAAATTTACGGTTGCATAATAGTGCAATACACGCACTTATCACCAAAATCGGAACAGCAATTATAGAAGCAGGATCAATTTTTATATTTTTCCGCCGAAGCCGCAAATTTATCGTTCTTGCTTTTTGACAGCAATTTATTGAACTTAGCTATAAACTTCTCGTCGGAATGTCCGTAAAAATATTTTAAAAGACTGTTTTTGTAATCACTGTCCGCACAGCTTATATCCTCGCGCATAAGCTCGAGCATATACATAATCTGCGCTTTTTTGTCCTTTTTAAAATAGACGTCCCAAAGCTTTGCAATATACTCGTCTTCCAAGCCGCTTGCGTAGATGAGCGACAAAAGCTTTGACGGCTTTTTCTTTTTGACAATTACAAGCGAAACGCCCAAAAGTACGTCATAGTAGTAGGCGAACACTCCCGAACCGACCTTATCGTCGTTTGAGCAAACTGCTAAAATAAAGTCCTCAAGTTCAACAGCCGTCTTATATTTTCCGTCAAAGTTAATAAGTCTCGAAACAAGTTCTATTTCCTTTGAAACGCGTATGTCGGATATAGCGCAAATGTCCGAAATTACCTTTGCAACAGCCTTTCTGTCACTGTGAGAAATATCGAAAAGTTTGGCGTTTAGCAAGGTATATACCTTAGTTAAAGCGTTATCGTGCAGTCCCTTTACTTCGTTTAAAAGCCTGCCGTAGAACAGCCACTGCCGGGTGTCGTCCCCGAACTCGATTGCCGACATAATTCCGTCGTAACACTCGCGGAAGTTCCCCTTTACATAATACTTCTTTATATATCTCGAAATTACGTCCTCGTCGGTACGAATGCTCGAAATAAGAATATTTTCGGCAAAATTACTCCACTTACCGCGCGCAATTGCGCTTACGTAATCGTCTCCGTACTGCTCGGCAAGTTTGATAAACACGTTTGAAATGTTGCCCTGTAAAACTTCGTAAGTTATGTCGTACAACGCCCCTATGCGTTCATACTTCAAAACGTCGTAAAATTTAATAATATTTACCGCAGTATCCGCAACGGGAGATACGGCAAGCGCCGCGCGAAGCAGCTTGCAAATAATATTGAAAATTGCGTCCTTACAAAGGTTCTTTTGGTCGATTTTTTTAAGCAGAGCCAAAATGTGATTGCATATCTGAGGGTTTACAGCGACTACACGCAAAAGCTCGTCGCTGCCGACGTACTCGAGCGTAAGGTTTAAAAATACGTCGCGTATAGTTTCGTCGGCACAATTAATGCAGAAATCAAGCCAATATGCCGCGTGCTCGGCATTTTTACAGTAGCTTGAAAAAATCTTTTTAACGCACACGTTGAAATATGCGCTATTTTTTAAGCTCGGCAAAAGCATGCCCGTCAACAAATTCAAGTCACCCTTAGCCGAAATTCCGTTGAAGAGCAACGAATACAGCGCGTCAGCCTTTGCTCTGTCCACCTTTTCCGCACTCAAAAGCAATCCGACAACCAGCTCGAACACCGCGGTTTCAGAGATGTTTGACGACAAAAGATTTGTGTAAGTGTCAAGTTCGGCTAAAACAACCATTCTTAAATCGCAGCCGAAAACGCTCTTTAAAATTTCCGCAGCTTCGTCGGTTTTAAGCTCGACGTCTACAACCATTTTCAAAAGCTCGCTTGTGTAGTCGGTAAGAATTCGCTTATCTGCCGTAAGCTTATAAATTTCATTGAGCAGTACGCCGCGCTCCCGCACATCCGGCATATTTGCGGCAAGATATTCTTTTATTCTCGACGCCCTCGCATTTTGGGGCACGGTAGTTATGTACGCGTCCGATATTACCGATTTGAAAGTGTGCAAATCAAACTGCTCGTATGCTTCGGTGTACATAAAGTCGTATGCGTTGACAAGCGCCTCCGACGAAAAGCCGAGCGAGCCTTTCGTATAATTTTCGTAAAACGCTTTTAACCTGTCCAAATTAGCCGCGTTCGTGTACGCATACTCGACAAGCCTTGCAATAAACGCGTCGTCGGGAATGTGTTCGGAAAATTTATTTTCAATTAAATCGGCAACGGCTACATAGGTGTTTGAAAGCCTGTTTGAATAGCCGAATTCATCGCCCATATGGCAAATTCTGAACGCGCGCCCGTCCTCCTGTTCGTCGGAGGAGTATGTGGAAAAATAAGCGGCTTTTGCAAGCGAAACGGGCAAAAATGCGAGCACGGATTTTATTGCGTCGTAAGCCTCTTCCGTCTTGCAATTTAAAAACAGAGGCTTATTTTCTCTTACGCAATATAAAACAGAGTTGAGAATTTTAGTTAAAACCGCGCGCTCGAACTTAACCGTCTGCCTTGCCCTCTGCATAAGCTTGCCGTCGATGTTTTCCTCCCTGAGCTCGGGCGGCGTAACGCGCGCGTGAAACTCGTCGTCGGTGAGCTTTGTTTTAAAGGTAAAGTTTTCGAAAAAGTCGACGGGAGCAAAATCGGGCTCTTCATCCGATAATACGGCGTGAAAGTAAATGCTGTTGTAACGTCCGCTGAAATCGTAGGGCATAAGCGAAACCTGACACCAGCAGTACCTGCCCGTGGACAGCTTGAGGTATGCGCGCTGTTTGGGCGCGTACAGCTCGACGTTCTTTTCGATATTTTCCAAATCGTTCAACCTCGGGTCGTTGGGAACGGCATAGTTTGTGAACATTGCAATAAGCTCGTCGCGCTCTTCTTCGCTTATACCGGGCGTCATCGCAAACACGTCGTAACCGCTTGATTCACCCGTTACGTCCGAGTTGTATTTTTTGTAAGACGTATAAATCAACTGTTTATATCTCATTTTTTCAATTCCCCTTATTTTGTAGTCTGAATACGTTTGTTTATGCTAAGCAACCAAAGGAACGGGTCGAGCACCCTTCTCGGTTTGACCTTTTGACTGAGCTTGCCGCCCGTAAGTCCGCAGCCGAACGACGAAAACCCGAAAAACGAATATGTCTCGAAATTGTTGCGAGTAAGGTTCAAAAACCTTTCCGCCTCTTCCTCGTCGAAGTATTGAAGCATACTCATTATGTCGCTGTTGGTGTCGTCGTGTTCGAGCTTTGAATACTTGCCCTCGTCTATGTGCGACGACGGGCGCGTAAGGCAACTGCCGTCCTCCAAAAGTCCGCCGCTTTCAAGCGAGTCTATTTTACTGAACGCAATTGCAATGGGTATTTTGATTTTGTCATTGACCTTCATTTTGGTCTGACTGCGTATGACGCGAATAGCTCGCTCCAAAATTTCGTAGGGACTTAAACCTATGGCGTTCTTTGCCTCGGGCGGAATTATGCCGCCGAGCCTGTCTTTGACGTAAGGTATCTGCCACGGGTCCATAAGTATGATAAGCCCCTTTGCATAGGAGATATATCCGACGTACTCCTCGGTATCGAGGTCGCTCTTTTCCATATTTTCCCCTGCGGTATCATAGAATGACAGCGGAAATGTTCCGCGCTTACCCTTATTCAGTCCCGTGGTAAGCATAAATATAAGCGGCTCGCGCTTATTTTTCTTTGTTGCGGCGCGCGTGGTGGTAATTGGAACCTGACGCTTGAAAACCGGCGCTTCGTATTCCTGTGAATACACGGAAGCCGTCGCGGCGTTGGCTCTGATACCTATTCCGAATCTGTTGCCCTTAACCTGCAACTCGTGCACGGCAACGGCTATATAGTTGGATTTGCCCGAATACCTTGCCCCGATAATAGCTATGGGCAGGGGGTCTTTGCACTCCAACTCGTCCTTTTCAATAGAGTGTCCGCACTTGGGATTAGTGCAGGCATAGCGCAGGTTGCTGCCGCATTTGGGGCAGTTGCTCTCCTTTGCGGAAAACTTTGTGTTTTTTGTGTTTTCCTCGCAACCGTCGCTTATGCAAATTTTTTTCATAAGTTTAAGTTTTTGTTCGGTATAGCAATAGGGGCAAATAATTTTTCCCGACATTTTATCCTTTCCTCTTAAATATTATTCCTTGGTCGTTTTCGGCAAATACTGCGTAAACGTTGCCGCGATTACGTCCCTCTACGGACACTTTTATGCTTGCCTTGTACTCCTTGGAGAACAGCGGTTTTTTGAATTTTATTCCGTCAAGCACGGACACGCATTCTCCGTCGTTTACGTTTCTCGGCCGTCTGCCGACAGTCCCCACAACCCTCACAGCGTCAAGCTCCACAAGGTGGTCGCAGGCAAAATCGATGGAAACAGTGCTGTTTTTATTTACTTTAACTTCATACTGCACCACCGCCGACTTGGGGGAGGTATCGCGGTAGATATACTCGTCTCCCACCGTAAACTCGCTCTTTTGCACGCACACGGGGTAGAAGAACCAATCTCCCCTGCCCGGCAGCTCGAAGTTTACCGAAGTGGGCTTTACGTTTTTACACTCGATATCCGTAAGCCCGTTTAGCTTTGAAATATTGTAATACTCGTTGGATTTCAAGCCGACGACAGCCGTCTTTGAAGCGTAAATATCAAATTTACCCACAGCCAGCTCGTTGAAAGTTACGCAAAAAAGGTTGCCCTCTTCCTTTTTGAACCTGACGTTTTCCACAAACGACGGTCTTTCGTAGAACTCGAAAGTTTCGGATATTCCCGACGAGTACACGGGTTTGCCGTTTACAATGTACTCGCAGACAATGAAATAGCCGTATAATCCCGAACCGGGCAAAGTAGAATCGGTGAACCCGTTTTCGTCTACGGGAATTTTGGTACCGCTTGAAATGCTCTTGGGCGGCGTAGCGTCGTTTGAACGCACAACTATGACTTTACTTACGCCCGAAAGAGAGGCAAACTCTACTTTGAGCCCGTTAACAAGCACTTTACTGCTCTTTATAGTGACGTTTGCGTACCTTTGGCAAGAAGCTTTGGTGCAGGTTAGTGCAGAATCGCTGCCCAGCCTTGTTGCAAAAACGCCGTAAAAATAAGGTACTACGTTTTCGGCTTTAAGGTCGGTAAACGTAAACGCGCGCAGACCCGAAACAAGCAAATCTCCGTCGCTTGCGCTTCTCGGCGCCGCGCCTATTTTTCTGACTACCGAGTATGTGATAGTGTCGTCGGGACGAACGTTCCACTTTATTATATTGCCCCTTTCGCTCACGGATACGGTAACTTCGACGGGAGGTTTGGGCGGGAATTTTTTTATAACCGACTGCGCCTCGGAATAGTCAACGCACTTTTCGTAAAGACGCATATACTCGGGTATAATTCTTGCCTCGTCAGAGCCGAGCGCGCATATCTGCCTGTAAATTTGCTGAACCTCGGCAATGACGGCGTTTATTCTGCTCTCTTCCGCCTTAACGTTTGCGTCGGGAACGACCTGCTTTAACTGCCTTAAAAGATTTTGCGCCTCGAAATACTTTCTCGAAGTTATTGCCGCGTTTATTTTAGCAAGATAGTTTTTTGAAGTAATTTCCTTTTCGCGCTGTTTCGAAACAATGTCGTCGGAGGTCTTGGTTATTGCCGCCATCTCCCTTTCCACCTGCGAACGCGGCTGGTTAAAGCTTGAATAAGTGCGCTTGAACGCCTCGCTCTTTAACGCATACTCCTTGTACTGTCCCGACTGAAAAAGCTTGTTCAAATTTATAACTTCCGCCGCAAAGCTCTTTTGCAACGCCTCGCTCGCTCCGCACTTGCCGCAGACGCTTGTGACTGTCAAATCCATTGAAGCGCCGCAGTTCCAGCACGCCGAAACAAGCAATTTTCCGCAGTTGGGGCAACTTTTTGCGCCCTTTTTATACAGCGAACCGCAGAAACGGCAAGAGGACAGGTCGGTAATACCCATTTTGCTCTTTTCGGCTCCGTTAGCTGTGCCGCCCGTGACTATAAAGCCGTAGTTTTTTAAACCTGCGCCGAGCATAGTTTGCGCGTCGTCCAAGCGGATATTCAAAGCCTTCATAAGCTTTTCGACGAAATCTATATACTCGTTCAGCGAAATTTCCTTGCTGTACGCCTTTCTAATTTTGAACTGCGACCAAACGCTTTCACGCGATTTCAGATAGTCGTCGTACTGCTTTCTCGATACCGGCGTCTTGAATATCGTCTGAATGTTGCCAGAAAAGGCGTTTATGCGGTTCTTTTTTTCCTTGTCGCCCGTGTTTGCAAGCTTTTCGTTTGTAATTCTCTTTTCTTCCGACAAAATCTGCTGCGAGCTTGCCGAGTTTGTCAGCCCTAGATATGCGTATAAGTCGGCAAAGCCTTCAACCTGCAACAAATCGGAAATATCGTCGAACGCTATAAAATTTATGATGTTGGTTTCGTTGTCTATGTATTTTACGACCGAATCGAGCTTTTCGTCTTTAAACTTTTTTTCAAGCTCGGCAAATTCGAAGAACACGGCTTTCTTGTTTGCGTCTACGCACAGCTTTCTAAGCTCGGTCTTGTACATTATGCCGTTTGATTGGCACTTGACCCTAACAATAGTCATAACTTCGGAAAGCTTAAAGTTTTTAGCCCTTTCCCCCTCTTCCTTTCTTATTCCGCTCTTTGCAACGTACTGTCCGGAAGCGTCGTCATATCTTGCGTCGTTTACAAGTACCTGCTCCATATCCCCCTTTAACTCCAAAAGCCGAGCTAAGTAAGGGTCTTTGGGCGTACCCTGATTGGCCGGAAACTTCTTTTTAAGTGCCTGCAGTATTGTAGTAGGATTCTTTTCGTTGACGCTCAAATCGAGGACGATAAAATAATTATATTTAGACTGTTTTAATTCTTCTGCAGTTCTCGTTTTAACCGCTGCCATAAAATACTCCTTTTTAACCTGCTGTATTTAATATAAAATTACTGTTCGGTAGCAATTGACGACGCAATGTCCGAAAACGTCTTTGTCAACTGCGACAAATCTATTTTTTTAGCTCCGCCGGGGGAAGCGATTTTTTCAAGGAACGAGTAATTCGCTCCGTCCACGCCGACGGCATATATAATTACTCCTCGCGATTTCAAATTGTCCGCGTTTCTTATTGCCTCGTCGGGATAGAACCATTCCCCGTCAGTCAAAGCTATTATCACCCTCTGCTCGTCAACGCTTAAATTTACGTCGGAAAGATAGAGTTCAAACGGGTCTGCGCTGGTGCCGCCGTCCGCCGAAAGTCTTTCAACCGCCGAGTTGATTGAACCTGCCGACTTATCGTTTCTGCAAATCCACCTGTAATTGCTGTCGAAGCTTATTACCGACACGCGCGCGTACTTCAAATCGAGCTTTTCGATAAATTTTGTAATTGATTTTTTGGCTTCCCTTATGCCCGAGCCTGCCATACTGCCCGAAGTATCGATAGCAAACGTGACGTCGAGTGAACGCATACGGCTTTGAGCCTCTTCCCTCTCGCGCTTTAATCTTGCTATAATTTCCTCTATACTCTCGTCGACAATTGTCTTTTGCACGGCTAACGCCGCGCCGTTTTTAAGATTGCCCGTAACTTCAACTACGCCGTTCTGGTTGTATTGAAAGTTTATGGTAAACTCGTTTTTGGCGTTTTTATCCATTCCCGTAACTATGTATTTGTAGAGCAAAGTACATTCGTAGGGTGAAGTAAGCTCTCCCTGCAAAACATAGACTTCAAGTTTTTCCCCCTTGAAGTTATATTGCCTGCCATACGGAACGCCCGTAAGGCTGTTTTTCTTTATAATTATACTGTTTACAATATCGCCCCCGTCCTTTGCGAACGCCAGCATTCCGAGGCTGTGCGAGGTTACGTCCTTGATATTGTCGTTACTCAAAGTCAAAGTTGCTGGCGCGCTGCCGCCGTTTGCCGATGTCTTGACGCCGAAGCTCCGCAAGTTTAAAGTTATCGTGCCCGAAGTGCATAAACTTGCCTGCATAGCCGCGCCCGTCGCAACAATGGTATCCACCTTGTTGCCTATAATCTTGGGCGGTTTGCCGAAAACTTTTGTTATCAGCTCGGATACCTGAGGCATACGCGTGGAACCGCCGACAAGCACCACTTCGTCTATCGAGTGCCAGCCGAAGCCGCCGCCGATTTCCGAAAAGCAATTTTCGGACAGCGTAAGCGTCTCGTTGAGATAGGGTGCAGTTTTCGCGTCAAACTCCTCGCGTGTAACGGTATATCTGCCCTTATAACCCGAACAGGTTATTGAAATTGTAGTCGATGGAATTGCAGTAAGCTGTTTTTTTGCCCTTTCGCACTGGACTAAAAGTCCGTTATATGCCTCGGGATATTCCGCAAGCCTTATTTCGTAATCGTTTTCGAACTGCGACGTTACCATTTCGACAAGCGCGTTGTCCCAATCCTTGCCGCCGAGCTGGTGGTTGCCGTTGGTAGCTATAACCTGAACGTTTGCCCCGTCGATTTTTGCTATAGTCACGTCGAACGTGCCTCCGCCCAAATCATAGACCATTACGTTGCGCTTGCCGATGCCCGTAAGTCCGTATGCGATAATTGCCGCCGTCGGCTCGTTGATAATTTTAAGCACTTTAAGCCCGGCCGCCTCTCCCGCGCGTATCGTTGCCTGACGCTGCGCCTCGTTGAAGTATGCGGGAACGGTTATTACCGCGCCGCCTATTTTAACGTTATTCGCGCCCTCGACCGACTCTTTAAGCTTGCTTAAAAAAATTCCCGAAAGCTGCTCCGCAGTGTATTCCCGTCCGTCGAGATAGGGTTTTAAATCGTCGTTGCCCATCATATTTTTATAGAACGCGGCAACACCGACATTGCCTGCGGCTTGCTCGTCCTTTGCCTCGACGCCGATGAGCACGTTGCCGTTTTCTATGCACACGACCGAGGGCGTAGTTTCTTCCTCCAAGTGGTTTTTAAGTATTTTTACGCTGCCGCTTGCGCTATCGAACACCGCCACTGCGGAATATGTAGTTCCCAAATCTATGCCGACGTTTATTTCTTTCATATTTACTCTCGCTATATTTAACTTTAAAATAGGCTTATCCGCCGACGTCGTAAACGGGCGTCGGCGGAATTTTAACTTTTATACCTTAAATTATTAACCCAGCGTAATTTTTGCAGCTGCGTCCATACCGTTGCCTATATTTCCTCCGCCGATACGCTCGGGATAGAGCTTATGCGTTCTGCCCGTGTCCGTTTCGGTGAGAATAAGGGTAAGCGTACCCGAAATGTCGACGTAAAGTTCGACCGAAACCTTTGTATCCGAAGGAATGGGCGTATCGAATTTAAGGGGAGTTTCCTCGTAAATTTCAACGCACTGGTCGCGGCTTACTTCGTCGCCGTTATAATCGTTTTCCATAATAAGCAAGCCTATTTCGCTTGTCATTCCGCTTCCGTCACCGCCGCCTATCACAAGCCCGGGCAAAAGGAAAGCAGTTGTTCCCGTTGCAGGCTTGGGGGTGTCCTTCTTTATAAGGTTGACGTAAGTTTCCTGTCCGCCGCTGTAATATCTCAGACAATACGACTTGGTGCAGACCTCGAAAATACATCCTTCATTACCATCTTTATCCGTAAACTCGGTAGGTTCGAGGTTAGAAGGTTTTCCGGGGGTTGAGGGCACCGAACTGTCGGCATGGTCGTAAGATGAATTGCCTGCGTCCATACCGCTTGCAACCAACGCCGCGCCGTTTGAAACAGCCTTGTCGGGGTCGTACTGCATAATGGGCTTATTGTAAATGGCGGTAAGCTTTTCTTCAACCTGAGGCATACGCGTGGAACCGCCGATAAGTATAATTTCGTCGATATCTGTTGCAAAGTTTAAGTTTGCCTGATCCATCATCTGATTTATAAGCGTAATAGTTTCGTTGAAAAGACCGTCGGTAATTTCGTCGAAAAGAGTGCGCTCGATTTCAACCCTGTATTTTTGTCCGTCAAAGCTGGGCGTAAGCGTTGTTTTTGACATTTTTGTGAGCTGTTTTTTAGCCTTTTCAACGTTTTCGGAAAACCAAGCCTTGACCTCGAAGTCCTGACGCATAAGCTCGATATCGCAGCCCGTAGCGTTGCAGAACTCGCTCATAACGTATTCGGCAAGAGTATCGTCCCAGTTTTTACCGCCGAGCTTGTGGTTGCCGTTGGTGGTAATTACTCTGTATTCCTTCTTAGTGCCCTCGAAGTCGAGCTTCATTACGGTACAGTCGAAAGTACCGCCGCCGAGGTCGTAAATAAGAACTGTCTTGTGCATGTCCTCCCTGCGCGAGTTACCGTAAGCTATCGCAGCTGCGGTAGGCTCGTCGATTATACGCATAACGTTGAGTTTTTTGCCGTTGGAAAGAATTACGTTTTCTCCGGCTTTTCTCGTTGCGTCCTTGGCAACGTCACCGAAGTATGCGGGGCAGGTAATAACCGCGCCGTCAATCTCCTCTCCGCCGAGCGCATTTTCGGCGTCGGTTATAAGTTTTTTAAGAATAATAGACGAAACCGCGCTTGCCGAGTATGTAGTGCCGTGCATTTCAAGCTGGTAATCGGGGTCGTCCATAAACTGTTTTACGCGCTCTACAAGGAACTCGGGGTTCAAAGCACCTGCCTCTCTCGCTCTCGTTCCGACAACTGCGGTCTGCCCGTCGGGGTCGAAATATACTACCGAAGGGGTGGTCTTTTCTCCCTCTTCGCTCTCGATATTGACGATTGTGCCCGTTTCGTCAACATAGCTTACGACTGAATACGTCGTACCTAAGTCTATACCTACTTTTTTACCCATTGTGATTTTCTCCTCTTTTTTATTTAATATTTTTTATTCTTCAACTTTTTTGGGGACGTATTTATATACGTCTACTTTCGAGGGATACAAAATTTTTCCGTCGAAAAGGTAACAGTCGGTATGCCTTACGGCAACCGTTCTATCAAGTTTTTCATCGTCGCAATTTACAATTTTGACTATCTTGTTGGTGCGCATATCGTAACTGTCGGATATGTCGTACTCCACTGTAACGCCTGCCATTATAAGCAGCTTCCAGGTTTCGTCTATTACAAGGCTAACCGAGGAGGAATAACTCTGTACGAGATTGCCCTCGTTTATCCTCTGTTTGACATCTTCGACGTTGTCTTTCAGCTTTTCGTAAAAATTAGCTATTTCCCTGTAAAGCGGCAACAGCATAGCGTCGGTATAGTTCTCCTCGATAGACGCCGCAAGCTTGACGTAGCGGTCGAGATTTTCGTCGGCTTTTGCACAATCCGTTAAAAGCTGTTCCATCCTTTCCCGTCCGTAATCTATTTCGGAAAGAAGCGTATTGAACGAATAACTCTCCTTGCCGCACGTTTCGCTCTGCTCTCCTTCGTCGACGTTTTCGCTATTGCTTTCGATACTTTCGCAATTTTGCTCTTCGTCGCAAACGGACGCGGCTTTTCTCGACACGCAGTCGCTAAGCTTTTTTCCGTTCAAAATAAACCCGTCCTCTCCGTAAATAAGACCGTAAGTTGACATAAACTCGTCCACGTCGGATAAAAGATAGTCCGAATACCTGACTACGCTTTCGACGTCCTTGCAATATTTTTCGATATTTGCAAGCGTCTTGCGGCAATCCTCCCTCAGCGATATAAGCGAAACGCAAAGCGGTTTTACAATAGAAAGCGCAAATCCGCCCCTGTATTTCGTAACCTCGTCGCTGAGCTTTGCTATAGTGTCGTCCTTTGCCTTATAGGTCTTTATAAGTCTGGCAAATTTGTCGTAATATCTGTCGAGCGTTGCCTTAAACTCGTCGTAATTTACGTTTTCGACGGTAACGCCTATAACCTTATCGGGCTGCTCTTCTTTTAAATCGTTAATTTCTTCCGCCACACTGTTCTCCTTATCATTTTTTTGTACAACCTGTTTGTACACAAATTCTTTTTGATTATAACATATAATAGTGTAAATAGCAATAGTTTTAAAAAAATTATTTCACGAAATTTTCACTTTAAATAGGAAAATTACGCGATATTATACAGCGGCTCGGACAACGATAAGTTGTCCGAGCCGCTGTGTTGAATTATTGTTTTATTTTTATGTATTCCAAAAGACTTTTTACGGGGTTTTCGGTCTTATAATAAAAGTACTCTTTTATTAACTTCAAAGCACGCATTTCCCCGTCTGGCGTTATAAACTCGCGCTCGAAACTCTTGTTTTTAAGCTTTCTCAAAACGTTGTAGGTAACTCGGCTTACTCCCGCCCCCTTGCCGCAATCAAAGCATGTAAACGTGCCCGAATCCATTTCAAACCTTACTTTTTCCTCACGGCACAAGGACTTGCCGCAGACCCGACAGTCACCGAGAGAAATAGCATAGCCCGACTTTTCAAGCGCGCCTATAAGAAATTGCAAAAGCAGCGCTCTCTCGTCGCTTAAACACATATTTGTAAGCGTCTTTATACAGTCGTAAAAAATTTCGGCGCATTCTCCGCCCTCGAAAGTAAGCGCCGAAGCCGCCTCGACAACCGCGCTTGCCGCATAAAATTTGTCGATATCCGTCCTTAAATCGTAAAAGCTCTCGCACTCTGAACAGTTTATTACCGTATATTTTTCTCCGCGCTTTGCAAGAACGTACTCGGCAAAGCAAAATGGCTGCGCCGCGAACCTTAGCTTGGCGTTAGGCTTTTTCACGCCCTTTATACCTGCGGAAATTTTTCCGTTTTCGGCTGTCAAAAGCGTCAGAATTTTATCGTTTTCATTGTAGTCCGTCGCTCGCAAAACAAGCGCGTTTACTTTAATATCCATAAACGTTTGATTTATCTTTCGGTAAGATTTTTATACAGCATATAATAGCTCACGTTGCCCGTTTTTTCAAACATTTTCCAGGCAAGCTCGGCTGCGTCTTTGTCCTTTTTCATTTTACACCTCTTACAAATAAGGTGCGTACGTTTAAGAAAATTATACCTTTAACTTATAAATACGTCCTTTATAAGCCCCGGTCTGTTGCGCCAATCCTCTTCAACGCGGACGTATGTAGTCAAAAATACCTTCGCGCCCAAAAACTTTTCCATTCCCTCGCGCGCAAAGCCGGAAACTTCCTTAATGGCTCTGCCCTGCTTGCCGATAAGAATTGCTTTATGATTGGCTTTTTCGCAGATAATATCGAGGTTTATATCGTATGTGCCGTTGTCCTTGCGCTCGAATGCGTTTACAACTATAGCTATGCCGTGCGGTATTTCCTCGTCGAATTTAAGCAATATTTTTTCGCGCATTATTTCGGCAATCATAAACTTTTCGCTTTTGTCGGAAACAATGTCCTCGGAAATTACTCTGTGCCCTTCGGGCATTTTTTCCGCGAGATAAGCTTCAAGCTTTTTTATATTTTGATATTTTCTTGCCGAAACGGGAAAAACGTCGCAATCGATTGAGGCTTCATACAGCTTTTTAGCGTCTTCGGCAATTGCCTCTTTGGGCATAATATCTATCTTCGTATAGGCGATTGCCATGGGTATATGCCCCGACGAATAGCGTTTCATAAGCTGCAAATCGTTTTCCGAAATACCGTTGTGCCCGTCGTGAACATACAAAATAAAATCCACGTCCTTTGCGGTGTCGTCAGTCGCTTTCATCATCATATCGGTAAGATAGTTTGCGCTTTTATAGATACCTGGAGTGTCGACGAATACAAGCTGATACTCATCTTTATTTAAAACGCCCAATATCGAGTGGCGCGTCGTCTGTGGCTTAGGTGAAACTATGGCAACCTTTTCCCCGACAAGTACGTTTACCAGCGTGCTTTTGCCTGCGTTAGCCCTGCCTATTACACCTATAAATCCGCTTTTCATACTGATTGACCCCTATATATGCCTTAATTACAGTTATTTTAGTCGCGCGATAACGCCAATTTTTCCAGAACACGCTCTTCCCTCTCACGCATCTCGGCTTTGTCGCTATCAGTCATATGGTCGTAGCCCAAAAGATGAAAAAGCCCGTGCGTTACAAGGTAATACAGCTCGCGCAAGTAACTGTGCCCGTACTCTTCCGCCTGCTCTTTTGCGCGTTTTACACATATGGCTATGCTGCCCAAAAACAGGTTGTCCTCCTCGTCGATTTCGGTGGGAAAGTCCTCGATATTCAGCGTTACCCCCCTGATATGCTCGATTGAAGGAAAACTAAGCACGTCGGTAACGGCGTCAACGCCGCGCATTTCGCGGTTCAAGCGGCGTATCTCTTGCTCGTCGACAAACACAACCTCCGCAGCCAAATCACAGTTGCTTAGATACTCTCCCTCGAAAACTTGAGAAAGTTTTGAAAAATCGTACTCGTCGCAATAGACGTATAACATATATCTCCCCCTATTTGCGTGAAAGCTGAAGCTTGGGATATTTGACCCTCGAATGATATACTCCGGCAAGCTGATTGATTACCGTGCGAGTGATAAGCGTAAGCTCGCGCATTGTAATTTCACAGTTGGAAAACTGTTCCATATTCATACGCTCTTCAACTATATTTCCCACAAGCGCAGCGACGTTTTCGGGAGAGCGGTCGCGAAGCGAACGGCACGCAGCCTCCGACGCGTCCGCTATCATAATTATAGCCGCAATTTTCGTAGTCGGGGTGGGACCGGGGTATGAATAGTTAGCTACGTTCAACTCACCGTCGCTCATTTTAAGCGCCTTTGCATAGAAATATTTAATTGGCATAGTGCCGTGATGCTCGACGGCTATATCCGCGAAAAACTCGGGCAACCTGTTCTTTTTTATAAGCTTTGCCCCCTCGCGGGTGTGCGAGCGAATTATATCCACCGAAAGCTCGGGAGTAAGCTCTTTATGCAGGTCGAACTCGCTTTGGTTTTCGGTAAACATTTCGGGGTTTTTGAGCTTACCGACGTCATGATAGTACGCGGCCGCCCTTGCAAGCTCGGAATCCTCTCCTATTGCGGAAGCGCAAGCTTCGGCAAGCTGAGCCACCACTATGCAATGATTGTAAGTACCAAGCGCGTTTTGCTTCATTTTTGATATGAGCTTTGCTCCGTCGGAAGTCAACTCGCGCAGTCTGAACGGAGTAAATTCCCCGAACACCGCCTCCACTATCGGCAAAATAGCCATAAACAGCAACACCGAGAACATACAGTCGAACGCGCTGTACAGGAACACTTCGATGACCTCGAAGCCCACGTCTCCGCTGATAATCGTAAGCTGCATAACCACGTTTATGAGCACGGTGGGAATAAACAGCACCACACCGATAAGAACGCAAGCAAGGCGCGTTTTTATGTTTTTAAGCATAAATATCGCAACGACGCCGCCCGCAAATACGGTCAAAAGGCTCGAAAAGCTCTCTATTAGCTGAATTTCTCCGCTTACGATATCCGCACTGTTCAATAGCCTGTTGAAAATGAAGAGAATAAGCGCAAATACGCTGTTTACAAAAATTGCTTCGCGGCGGCGCAATATCATTGCGGTCATAAGCGAGTAAAAAAGCAACGGGCGCGCCGTAGGCGCGATATACTTAGCAATTGTTCCGCAGATAATAAATGCAATGTACATCAACAAGAACATTTCTATTATCTTAGAGGGTCTGGCAAGCACGTTTTTATTTTCTATAAAGAAATAGAAATACACGACTAATGTAAGTATTGCCGAAGATACCGTCACGGTTATGACGTTGTTCACTCTCTCCTGAAACAGCGCAAAAACCTGATTGCCGTTGTTTATAAAAAACATTAAAAACATAGAGAGCATCAAAAAGACATAGGCAAATATAAACATAAACGCGCTTATAACTATCTCTTTTTTACTCATTTTTATCTTTGTCATTGCTCCTCCTCGACGCGTCCGCCTCGTACGCCCTGACTATACTCATAACCAAGGGATTGCGCACAACGTCTTTGTCAGTAAGGTAAATTACAGAAATTCCGTCCACTTCCTTCAATATAGCAACGGAATGTTCGAGTCCGCTTTTTTTGCCGTCGGGCAAGTCAATCTGCGTAACGTCGCCCGTCACCACCATTTTACTCGAATCCCCAAGCCTTGTCAAAAACATTTTCATCTGTTCGCGCGTGGTGTTCTGCGCCTCGTCAAGAATTATAAACGCATTTGAAAGCGTTCTGCCGCGCATATACGCAAGCGGTGCAACCTCGATAGTGCCGCGCTCCATAAGCTTTAAATATGTTTCCGTACCCAGCATTTCTTCGAGCGCGTCGTAGAGAGGTCGAAGATAAGGGTCGACTTTCGTCTGCAAATCTCCGGGAAGAAAACCCAGCTTTTCCCCCGCCTCCACCGCGGGTCGGGTTAAAATAATTTTATCGACTTGCTTCTGTTTATATGCCTGTACGGCAAGGCAGACTGCAAGATAGGTTTTACCGGTGCCGGCAGGGCCGATGCCGAACGTGACGGTTGTTTTGCGTATTGCGTCGACGTAAGTCTTTTGCCCGACGGTCTTGCACTTTATGGGCTTTCCGCGAGATGTAATCGCAATCGCACCCGACGACAGCTTGTTTATGTCGCGCGCCTTTCCCTCCTTGGCAAGCTCGATACAGTACGCAACCCTGCCCCTGTCGATATTTTCACCCTTGGCGGCAAGCTCCAATAAACTTTCCGTAACAGACGTGGCGCAGTTTACTTTGTCCTCCGCGCCGCTTATGACTACTTTATCCCCGTCCACGCGCACAATGACGCCCAGCTCTTGCATAATCAAATTGACGTTCTCGTCGAACGTCCCTAAAAACTTTTGCAATGTATCGGCGCTTTCCGCATTTATTTTTCTTATGCTCTTATCCATAATTAATTGAGATTGATACTTAATTTGTGCAAACAGGTAAATTCTATAACGTAAATAACTCCGCCCTCGGTAGGTTTTACCGTGTGCTTGCGCTCGGTTATCTGCTCGTTTTCTATAAGGCAAGAAGCGTAAGCTTCCTTCAAGTTCTGCTCGTTATCCTCGTCGGCAAAGTATTCCACGGTGCGATAAAGCTCTATCTCGACATATCCCACCGCAAGGCAGCTTTGTTGTTCTTCACCTATAACGGTGTGAGCGTAAATAAGCGCGTCTCCGCGTTTTACCGCGTCCCCGACGTTTACAGCCGGAGTCCCGCACACCGCCACTATATTTTTAACAACCCCGTCGCAATCGCTCAAAAGGCTGCCCTTTTCCTGCGAAGCGTAGTGCTCTTCGTCAACCTGCACGTCGACAATAAGCACGCTGCCCTTTTTTAAAATGTTGCAGTAAGTAACCTGAGGAAGGGCAAGGATTCTGCCCGTAGCCGTCGCGCCGTTAAAGGCGGAAAAGCTTTTGAACTCTGCCGCGCCTTCGTCGAGAACTATGCGCCGTATCTCGGGCTCCAAATAACTGCCGCTGCCGCTCACTTCGATTTTTAACACAAACGAGTTGGAAACGGCGGCAAGCGCAACAAACGCGATTGCGCCGACCAATAGCCCGACTCTGAGTGCGACAAACGACAAAATACGCCGAAATAATCCGTGCTTTTTTACTTTAATATTATAGCACGGTTTATTGAAAATTGCAAAAACTTTTTTAATATCTTTGCTTTTTATGGAAAATATAAATTCCGCGCCCTCTTTTTTGCAGTTAAAAACGGCTACTTCTGCCTTTTTAAGTCTGTTTAGCGCGTTTTCCGCCGTGGAAACAATAGAAATTACAGTAAGGTCAGTCAACGTTAATCACCTTAATGTTACCCTTTATAAATATGTCCTGTTCGAAATATTTGCCTATTTCGAGCTTTTCCCCCTCGATAGTAACCACGGTTTTTTTGAGCACAAGCAAAATTTTTTGGGGAGAATACTCGGCAATGCTTCTTACGCTTTGAAAATATCCGCCGAAAGAGGGTATGACGGTAAACGACTTTAAAGTGTCCGCACCGAGTTCGTTTAAAATCTGTTCGAGAAGTTTCATATAATATGGTATGATTTGACCTGTGCTTATATACATCACAAACTTAGCGCTTTTTCGACGCAAATAGTGAAATTTTTCACCTCGCGCGCGTATAAAATCTTGATTATGGCAAAAAAAATTTTTTTTACAAGCTTTAAAGGCGGCACGGGCGTAACTACCTGCTGCGTGGGAGTTGGCCGCGCGCTTGCCGAACTTGGAGAACGCACCCTTATCTGCGACGGAGACAGACGAGGCGCGGATGCGCTTATTATGGGTGACGTGCGAGATATGCTTGTGTACACCCTATCCGACTACGAAAAGGGGGCGTGCCGAGCAAAACAGACAATAATCTCTCACCCGAAATATTCAAACCTGCACTTTATGTCCTCGCTGGGTTTAAAGGACGAGGCCTATGCAAAAAGAGCCGTCGAAGATTTAGAAGGGCTGTTCGACTATCTGCTGTTGGATAAGTTTGCGCCCGAAACTTGCGACAGCGCAGTAATAGTAACCGACCCCTTCCCATATTCCGTAAAGAGTGCGGACGTCTGCCGCTCGGCGCTTTGGGACGGCGGAGTAAAAGATATTAAGCTTATGGTAAACAAACTCAGCGCCGCGCTTATACTTAGCGGAGAAAGTATGACGGCAAAGGAAATTTCCACCCTTATACGCGTCGAACTTGCCGCAGCGATACCCGAAGATTTATCGCTGCCCGTCGGAAGATGGAGAGCAAACACGCTTGCGGCGTTCAAGTCCGCCGCAGAAAACCTGACGGGCAAGAGCAAGGACGTGCACGACGTTTTAAAAAATTACAAGGGACTCAGAGGATATTTAAAGAGAAAACTGAGGGAGCATGTATGAACAAAGTAATTTTAGACAGGGACGATATGTCCGAGTTCGAGCGCGGCTTGTTTTTAAAGGATTTACAGCGCGTAACCGACGAGTACTTTGAAAGAAACGACGACGCGTCGATTGACGTAACCCGAACCGAGGAAGGATTTTTGGTGTGCGTAATTTTTTCGGCGCGCAGAATTAAAACAGTTAAAAAGCCCATATAAAAACCCGCCTTGCAAAATCGCAAGGCGGGTTAATTTAATAATTTAACTTGTCGTCTTTTGCACAACGCGTTGAAGTTCGGTATCCTCCCTCGTCACAATCCAGTCCGCGTCGACCAAAGTTACCCCGTCCCTTTCGGAAAGCGCCACGTCGTGAATGCACTTGTCGTTCGGCCAATAGATGCGCGCCGTAGTCAGCTTGACAGCCTCCCCCGTATAATAATTATAAAACGTCGACTGCATTATGCCCTTGCCGTAGGTCTGCGCGTTTTTCTGTCCCACGCCTATAAACTTCATATAGTCGTCCGAATAGTTTGAAACAAATATATCCGAGTAGTCCACAAACCCGTAACTGACAAGCACGCCTATCAGCGCCTCGGAAGCGCTTGCCGTGCCGCTGTTGGCAAGAACGTAAATTTTCGTGTCCTTGGAAACAAGGCTTGTGCCCGAATGCTTTACGCAGTCGTAGACCTCGTTGCGACCGTTTCTGTATTTTGCCGTCATTGCGACGTGAGTTTTGTTTGAAAGCGAGGAAGTAAAGTAACCTGCGATATCCTGCATTGCGGAAACATAGCCTCCGCCGTTATTTCTCAAATCGAGATACATTGTAGTGTAGTGCTCGGCATTGAACTTTGACATAAGCACGCCGAACTCGTCCGCCATAGTTCCGAAAAACTGCGAAAGATTTATATACGCCGCGCCGTCAGGCAAATATGGTATAGCGCCGCTGCGGTTCTCGACCAAGGCAAGCCCTTTACCGTCCCCGGAAGCTACAAACTCCCACGAGGTGTCGGCTGTTGCCATATATGCGTAGCTCGCGGTATATACCTCTCTCGACAGCGTATATTCTGCGTGTTCGGTAGTTACCGTAAACTTCTCTCCCGGACTTTGCGCCGATATAAAATCGGAAAAAGCGGCTGACGTGTCGAACGGATATTGCTCTCCGTCGGCTATTCCTCCCGTAAGTATGTCACCCGATCTAAGTCCGGAAATCCAGGCCGGGGAATTGCCCATAACCGACACAAGCAAAACGCCCTTATCTTTGAGAAATTGATAGGTTATGCCTATGCCGCTCTTTTCCCCTTCGTTGTCGGACATAACGGCTCGATACTCTTCCGCCGTGTAGTATTCGGAATATATATCAAGCTTGCTTACAAGCGCTTTAAGGGAAAGATTTTTAGCGTCCTCCTTGTCGAAATCCTCTGAAAAATAATAGTTTTTTTCAATCATCGACATTACCCATTCCACCGACGAAACATATTCGTCACGGGTAAGTTTATGGGTAAAAAAACCTATAAAAAAGGACGAAACCGCAATTATCAAAGCGACAATTACGCTGACTATAATTTTAACTTTTTTGCCGCCGTTTTCAAACACTTTGTTTTCGCTGTCGTTCACGGATTTTCAACCTCACTTTAATAAATATAAATAATGTAATAACATAAAAGTCGTAGCCATTTCAAAGTTCCGCAAATCCAAACCCGTAAGCCGCTTTACCGAGTTGAGTCTGTATATAAGCGTATTTCTGTGCATATACAGCGTGCGCGCCGCCTGCGACACGTTCATACCGTTTTCCAAAAAGCTGTCTATGGTGCTCATCATATCGGCGTCTTCGAAAACTTTTGCAAAACACTTCATATCGAAGCCTTCTGCAAGTTTTTCGCGAACAGACTTCGGAAGCGTTGCAATTACCTCTCCGAAATTAATGATGTCGCCGTCCTTAAACCTGCTTAACTCGGGTATATTCGGCACCCTATGAATATTTTCCAAAATTTTTAACCGTCCTTATATATTGCCGCAAAGGCAATTTATACAGGCAAATGAACCTGCCTTTACCGCCATTATAGCAGTCTTTTCAAAGGAAAGCAATAGATTTTGTTATTTTTATCGCATAACTAAAGCCCGGTAAAAAAACGCGGAATATTAAGCCTTTGAATTGCACAATCTCTTTACGAACGATTATACTCACAAATTTATCGGTTTATAACGTTTTAAATCGTTTTATTTTTGTCAACTATATAATTTTGTTTAATTTATTCTTGACATATCACACATTTTGGTATAAAATGTTAGAGTACATAACTATTGTATCAAACTTCACATTTCGCATATCGCGGAATTTTAAAGCTTAACGGAGAAACACATTATGGGAAACGAGAAGAAATCTAAAAAGCCCAATAAAATTTTTGCGTTGATAACATATTTTATCGCGCTTGTCTGCCTTTTATTAGGTCTGTTTTTGCCCTCCGATTTTGCAAATCCGGTTGACTCTATGCTCGGATTACAGATTCCGGCGGCTTTTGACAGCATCTGGAAAATCGGGGAAACAGGTCTGCAGGGTATGTTCGGTACTCCCGACTTTGCCTACAATTTCCCCTTTAACGTTGCCGGTTGGCCCGAGGGCGGAATTAATCTTGCCGCTATACTCGTAGTACTTTACGCGCTTGTTACCCTTGCGGGAGTAGTTGCTCTTATTCCCGTCTGCGTCAGCGCGTTCAGCGGGAAAAAGGGTAAGAAAAAGTCCAAGGACGCTTCAACAGACCCCGAAACAACTGACGAAACTGCGGACAGAAAGAGCAAGAAGGACAAAAACGTCGCTTTGAGAGCAGCCTCGTTTATCGAAGTGCTTGCGATAGCAACTTTGTCGACCTTCGTAATTATTCTTTTTAATCAATTTATTATCGACGGCAAAACAATAGCCGATTTTACAAATTACGGGCTTATCTCCGCAATCGGCGGCACGCTTTTGATGTTGATTGTACAGGCTATTTTCTACAAGGGCGGCTCGGGTTTAGTAAAATTTTTGCTTGCGCTTATGTCGGCAGTCGTAGTAATTTTTATCTACGGCATTCCGTTTATGCTCCCCTTCCTCACGGATTTTGCGTCGGGACTCAACCTTACGCTCTACACGTCGGGGGAAACGGCGGCAGACGTGCTCGGACTTATAAACTCTCTGTTCACGACGGGGCTTGCATTCGAGGGCAGAGAAATTACCGTAATTACGCTTGAGCTTGCGGCAGTTACATTCGGATATCTTGCGTTTGTAAATCTTGTGCTTGACCTTATGGGTCTCGGCAAAAAGACAAACAAGTTTATGCTTGTGGTAAATATAATAAGATACACCCTCGAAGTCGCGGCGTTGATTGTAATAGTTGTTACCACCTTCTTTGCGGAAGGCGTGGCGCTTGGCAACTTTGTAATTATTGCGGCTATACTTGCTCTTATCTCACATGTAATCAACGTGTTCCGCGTAGCCCTTCTCGACAAAAAGAAGGCTAAGGCAGCAGGCAAGAAAAAAGCTAAAAAGTCGAAAGAAACCGCAAAACCTACGGCGGAAAAAACGGAAAAACCCGAAAAGAAAAAGAAGCCTCACGCAGAGGAACAACCTGCAAGGGCCGTTCCCGTTGCGGATACAAAGGCGGCGCCCACGGTCGAAAATACGGAAAGGCTTTACACACCTATCATATACCAAGGACCCACCGACGACTTCATTCGCACGCTTGCCAACGAGCAGAAAGTCGAGTTTTCGAGAGTATTCCTCGAACGTCAGAACGGACCTATTTCCTGCATTCCCGATTACACGGTAGGCGGCAAAAACGAAAAGTTCTTTACCTCTATCTTTATCTACTATGCGAGAATACGCGACCTTGTTTCTGACGAACTTATGAATATGCTTTATAAACAAGCTAATATGATGTAACAAATAACCCCTTCCTTGCGGAAGGGGTTTTATTTTTTAAACGGCGCAAGGCTTGAAAGCCTTGCGCCGTTTAAATTTATTCTTTTATTTATTAAGCTTGTACGTCACGCGCACGCCGCCATTTAACTTTTCAACTTCTCCCGAACAGATATTTCTGACAATGTACATACCCCTGCCGTTTTCGGCAAGCACGTCGGGCAACTCAGACGTTAGGCTTACGCCGTCGAAACTCGAAGCTACGACCGTAATAACAACCTTGCCGTCCCCTATGCCGCCGTTAAACTCCGCCGCCTCTCCGCCGTGACGGATCACGTTGGATATAAGCTCGCACGAAACCAGACGACAAAAAAACACGTCGTTGTCCTCAATATTTTCCGAACGCAAAAACTCGGCAAACGCGCGCAGCTTTTCGTTCATTTTACTTAAATCATCGACTCTGAAAGTAAACATTATGACAGCGCGTCCTTTAATTTTTCAAAAATCTTTCTCTCGGCACGCGACACAAACATCTGACTTACGCCGAGAATTTTACCGACCTCGGTCTGCGACTTTCCCTGCAAATAACGCAGCGAAATTACCTGCTGTTCTATTGGCTCCAACTTGCTTATTTCAGTCCTTAACGACTCGCTGTCCTCAAACTCCTCGAAATTGTCCTTGTCGGACGCAATCATATCGCTTAGAGCTGTGTCGGCTTCTCCGTCGTCACCTATTACCTTTTGGTCAAGGCTTACGGTTGCGCGGCATTCAAGCGCCTCCACAATGAGCTCCTCGGACAGCCCGAGCGATTCCGCAAGTTGCCTTACGGTCGGCTTTACGCCGTGAATTTTATAGTACTCGTTTATCTGATTTTTTACCTTTGCCGCCACCGAATAAATTCTGCGCGGTACCCTCACAGAACGTGAAAAGTCGCGAAAATAATTTTTTATCATACCCGTAATAGTAGGGGTTATGTAAGAAGTAAAGCGGTTGCCCATATCGGGGTCGAATTTTTCAACGCCCGAAATAAGCGCTTCCGAAGCAACCTGCAACAAATCGTCGTATTCCACACCTCTGCCAGAAAACTTTTTGGCAAGTATCTCGGCAATGTAAAAATAATTTTCGACAAGCTTATTGCGCAGCTCTACGTCGCGCGTTATTTTATATTGCTTGAACAGCTCGTCCGACGCGTTTATATCCATCATAGCTTAATAGTAACTCTCTTTATAACGTCACCGCTACGCTCTATGTCGCACTCGTCGACAAGTGCGGAAATCAGCGCAAGCGAAAACTCGTTGTCCCCCTCTTGGGGAACTCCGCCCTCTCCGTAAAGCGTGCAAGCCGCCCCCTCTCCCGAGAACGCGGCAACAAGGCTTTCAAAGCCGCAGTTTTTAAGTATAATGGCGCTTTCGGTAACGCAGACTTTAAAGTCCTCCAAAGCGTCGATATCCAGCTCGTGAACGCTGCCTATCGCGCCGCAGACAAGCCGCAAAGCCGTCATATACTCGCTGTCGGCAAGGTTGAATTTTACGGTAAATTGGTTCATGACCGTATCTCCATAATAGTGTTCAGCGCGCAGATATCAAACAGCTTTTTTACGTTCGGGCGCACTCTGTCGAGCAGCATATTGTTCCCGTCCTGCCTGAGCATCTTAAAAATTTTGACAAAAGTACCCAACGTAGTACTGTCTATGAAAGACAGCGCGGCGCAGTCGAACGTTACGTCCTTTTTATCGTGGTTGTAAGCCGCCGAAACCTGTGCGTAAAAATCCTCGCTTGTGGCGGCGTCAATCTCTCCCGAAAGCTCGAAAACAAGCCTCTCGTCCGCCGAAATAAGTTTTACCTGTTGCATATTTCCCGTCCTTAATAATGTTCTTATATATTAATTATAAACTCCATTAGCGCGTTAAAAACACTCAATTCTTAATTGACGGCTCAAATGCGCTTTGAATTTTTATATCGTTTAAATAGGCAAGACTGCCCGACAGCTCGAAACTTAAATATTTAGCCACAAGACACTGCCTCTTTAAGCCGTATTTTTTGTTCAGCGCGCTATCCCCGTACTTGCCGTCCCCGAGAACGGGACAGCCGATAAACGCCATATGCGCCCTTATCTGGTGCGTTCTGCCCGTGTGCAGCTCTATTTTAACAAGCGCAACGTCGCTTAATTTTTGTAAGACCTCATATTGAGTAACAATCTCTTCCGCGCCCTGTCGAGGGTTTTGAAAAACTTTTACCAAGCTAACTTTTTCGTCTTTTTTAAGATAGGCGCGCAGTAGCTTTTTATCCTCTTTAAAGTTGTTTTTACAGAGCGCAAAATAAGTCTTGTTGATTTTATGCTGCTTGAACGCGCTCAAAAGCTCTTGCTCAGCCGGACGTGTCTTGGCAAAAATTATCAGCCCCTGCGTATTTCTGTCCAGCCTGTGTATCGCAAACAACTGCGTATGCGCCGAAATTTCGCTGTACAGCCCCTCGAAGCTCACTCCCGACAACTTGTCCGCAACATATACGTTGTCGTCCTCATAGGCTATCAAATGGCTTTTAAGCTCTTCCTGCTTCTTCGTGGTGTAATAAGCGACGATATCCCCGATTTCCAGCTTTACGTTTTTATCGACGCGTTTACCGTTTACCTTTATGTCCCTGTCCTTCAAAAGCCTTGCATAGCAAAACGAACCCTGCGGATAGACGACATCGGTAAAATCCTTTAAATTAAGTTTTTCTTTAACTGTAAATTCACGCATTGTCAAACCCAAAAAAACGCAAGCCTTACAAGATATGCAAATATAAAACTGACTAAAATTTGAAACCCCACGCATTTCAGCGTAAAAATCAAACCGCACTCCTTGCACGAAGCGGAAAACGCCGAAATACACGCCGGACATAAAAGCTCGAAGGTACAAATGGCAAGCGTCGGAGCAAGCCCCAGCCCTATATTTCCGCCCATCAACATTGCCACGGTTGCGGCTACGTTTTCCTTTGCGATAAAGCCGCACAGCGCGGCGTAAGCCAGTCTCCAATCTGTTATGCCCATGGGATAGAACAGCGGCAAAATCAATCGACTTATAGCCGCAAGCATGCTCTTGTCCGCATCGACGTATTCGAAGGTAAACGAAAAGTGCGACAGCACCCAGGAAACCACGCAAAACAGCGCGACCACGCCGACCACCTTTATTATAAACCCTTTTAAGTAAAAACACAACTTTTCAGCGACTGCTTTAAAAGAAGGAACAAAAATAGGCGTAACTTCGGACAGCATACTTTCCCTTTCGCCCTTTAAAATAGCGGATACAGCCACCGCAAACACAAAGCCCGCAAAATACAACAGAGTTATTGCGGGAAAAGGATTATCAAACAGCGGAGATAGAAAAGTCAAAAATACGGGCAATTTTGCGCCGCAGGGAATAAACGGCAAAATAGCTACCGTGCGCCTTTGCGCCGAAACAGAGGAATAGCCGCGCGTGGTAAGAATGGCAGCCGCCGTACAGCCGAACCCCGAAATAAGCGAAAACGCGGCTCTGCCGGACAGCTTTACTTTTTCAAAAACCCCGTCGGTTGCAAACGCAAGTGCGGAAGTTACTCCGCTTTCGTCGAGCAAGGTCAAAAAAAGATAGAGTATCATTATCTGCGGTATAAACGACAAAACTCCGCCTATACCCCCTAATATGCCCTCGCTAACGAGCGATTTGACCGCTTCGTTGCTCATATTGGCGGTCAAAAATCCACCGAAAGAATCGCATATAAGCCCCTCGGTGAGATTTTTCAACAGAGCACCCGGCATCAACGGATGAAAAGCAAGAAAGAACATTAAAACAATGCTTGATATAAACACAAACAGTGCAAAAAAGCGGTTATAAAACAGCCGGTCAACCTTCGATACTTTTAGATTACCCCCGTTATATGCCGCGTTTAATGGCGTATTTACGTTTTTGACGGTTTGCGGCAACGCGCCCTTTTCCAGCTCCTTTAAAAGTTGTTTGGGAGAACATATAAACACGGGTATGCCGAGGTGTTCGGAAAGTTTTTGCGCATCTATATGTCCGCCGCGCTTTAAAAGCTTTTCGTACTTTGTTATGTAAACGACGGTATATTTCCCAAGCGCAATTATTTGTTTAGTGAGGTGTAGGCTGTTTTCGAGCGTCAGCGCGTCGATAACGTTTACGACTATATCCGCACTTTTAAGCTCGTCTACAGCCGAACGCTCCTCCATTGAATATACCCTGAAGGCATACGCTCCGGGCACGTCTACAAACTTAATTCCGCCTACTGTTTTTTCCGAAGGAGAAGTTGTAACCCCGTGAAAATTGCCCGTGCGCAAACTGCTGTGCGTAAGCGCATTAAAAAGCGTAGTTTTGCCTGCGTTCGGATTTCCGGCAAGCACAATTTTTTTGATTGTCGTCTTTTCGTCGGTGCGTGTCTTACATTTTGTTAAGTTCATACGCGCACCTCTATTTTTTGCGCAAGCGAACGCCTGAGCCCTACGCGCACTGCCGCGCACGATATCAAGATACTGCTTTTAAACAGCGAAAAAGAGAGCACCTCTATTCTTTCTCCCACGCGTATGCCCAACGCGTTTAATCTTTCCAACGCGCCGCCGTCCAACTGTATTTTTACTATTTGTGCGCTGTCACCCGTCTTTAAATCAAAAACTCTCATAGAATAAACTATGAGAGTTTGTCTGTTTTAATGTTGATTTTTAGACAATAACAGGTTGAAAATACCCCAAGTGCGAGTTACCCGTAACTACTATAACTTTAAATTCTCCGCTTATTATTGCTCTACCGTCCTCTTTTAATAAATCGGTATAAGTAAAAGTATAAATATCCACGTCCGCCATATAGCCTATCCGTTTGGGTAAACGCTCGTTTTCTACAACCATATCAAAATTCATTGAAGTCGTAACGCCGCTGATTTTTGCATTATAAGTGTATAATCCTGTTCTTGAACAATCATTTCGCTCTTCACATAATGTAAAGGGAACTTCTAATCCAATACATCTGTAAACTTCATCTACCCCCTCTTTATTTAAAATGTTCGGCTTAGTGAAAAACAAATCGTTTTCAACATAGCAGGGTTTGACGTTTTCGGTAATAGTTAAACTATCAAATATACCGGTATTCATATCAACCAGAAACGTTTCCAAACCGAAGTTTTCTCTATGTTCGGGTTTGTCGTTTTTTAGCTCTATTGTTCGGTAGACTTTGCATATTTTAGTTACGTTATTCTCTGAATAAAAACTATCTATTTCAAAGTAATACTCCGCCTCAGGCTTATACCCGCAACCGCTCAAACTTATTACAATTATTAATAAACTTAAAACTGCAATCAATACTTTTTTCATTTTATTTCCACCATATCTTTTAATACAGGTTTTTCATCATATAATATTGTTATCATGGGTGCGTATGTTAGATAAGCAGTTTGTTTTTTTCTATATTATCAACTTCTAAATCTCCCCACCACCAATCATCATATTTCCAAGTTTCATAAGTTACTTTAAACACATCGGCAACCACACAAAGACCCAAGCTATGACCGGGCGTTCGTAAATATTTACAATCAAATTTTAGCACGAAAATTTAATAAATCAATAACTTAAAGCTATAAACTTGTTTACATTAGTGTAAAAGGTTGTTTACAAATGTCGTAAAAATAAAAAACCACGCAAAATTGCGTGGTTTTATTTACAAAAATTTATTCTGAAATACTTATTGACCGCCTGTACTTTATAAACTTGAATATAGTGAACACAGTCAAACCTGTAAATATCAAAAATGCGGCAAGTGCAATTGAAATTACGACAATAAATTCAAAGTGCGTGGTCTCAAAAATACACAGACAGCTAAAAGTTATTACAATAACTTCCAAAACAATATCGCAAAGCGCTAAAAAAACAAGCGCAACTGGATATAGACAGTCTGCAATTTGCGAACGCCTGGCGGCTACAATAATAAGTTTCCCATAAACTGCGCGTCTATATTTAATATACTTTAAGACTGAAAATGCCGTAAATGCGCAAAATACGCAAAAAAGTATTATAACGGCCACAGTTAACGGTAACGGAATATCCACAATAGGCGCTACGTCTTTACGCCCGAAAGTCGGAAAATAAATGCATAAAAATCCGACAAGTATTGCTTGAAGGGCAAAATCGATAGAGCCGAAGCACGAAAGAATTATACGAAAATATTTTTCCGTCGACCTTGAACGGCGGATATAGCCCTTATCCTCTTCTTGCGCAGAAATTGTTGTAGCACTCTCTTCCTCCGCGCCGTTGCGCACGTTGCATTTTTCATCGAAAAAATAATTTATTTCAACTTTGAAAAATGCACAAAGTGCCTGCAAATTATCGAGGCTCGGCAAAACAACGCCGTTTTCCCACTTGGATATTGTTTGACGCGATACCAAAATACCGTCAGCAAGCTCGTCCTGCGAAACCTTATTATCTTTTCTTAATTGCTTTAATTTATCTGCGATATCGTACATCTTCTATTTACGCACAAGCGTCAAAGTTACTTTTTCTCCGTTTACATTCTGTTCGCGCGTAAACCCGTTCGCTGTGCCTTCCTCTACCTTTTCGGCAAGTACGTCGCTTGCAAACGAAGCAACTTGCAACACCTTCAAAGCTTTTCCGTCCGCCTTATAGTATACCTCTATTCTGTCGGTAACTTCAAAGCCGGCTTCTTTTCTCATATTCTGGATTTTGGAAACAAGCTCGCGCTCGATACCCTCCAAAATTAGTTCTTCGGAAAGCTGCGAGTTCAACGCCACGGTAATACCCCTGTCCTCAGCGGCTATATAGCCTTGCGCGCTTTGAGGGAAAATTTGCAAATCCTCCAATTTGAGCTCGATATCGGTACCTTTTATCGAGTACGAACCGTCATTTTTTACGGCGTTTACCACCTCTTTACCGTCGCATTCGGCAAGGAATTTTGAAATTAATCCAAGCTGCTTGCCGTATTTGGGGCCGAGTGTTTTAAGCTGGGGCTTTAATTTATAGCTCAAAAATTTGTCGGCGTCTTTTGAAGTTTTTAAGCTTTTGACGTTCAACTCGTCCAAAACAACGCAAACTTCTTCGTCGTCGAGGGCAATATCTCTGTCGGTTACGACGTACATTTCGGAAAGCGGTTGGCGGTTTTTGAGGTTGCCGGTATTTCTTGCCGCTCTGCCCAAAATTACTATTTCGGTAACTTCGTCCATAGCGTCCTCTAACTTTTTATCTATAAAGCTTTCGTCCGCAACGGGGAAGGAGCACAAATGTACCGACTTCGGCTCGCTTGCATAGAATGACGGAACAAGGTTTTGATACATCATCTCGGCAATAAACGGAGTATAAGGCGCTGTGAGCTTTGCAAGCGTTACAAGCACGGTGTACAGCGTTGTGTAAGCCGCCGCCTTGTCGTCGGTCATATCCGCTCCCCAATACCTATCGCGGCAGCGGCGCACATACCAATTTGAAAGCACGTCCGAAAAATCCTGCAGTTTACGCGAGCTTTCGCAAATTTCGTAGTTTGCCAAGCTTTCGTCGATGAATTTTATAAGCGAGTTGAGCTTCGATAAAATCCACCTATCCATTAAAGAAAGTTTACAGTTCTTTAAACTGTATTCGGACGGGTCGTACTTATCGATTTCGGCATACAGCGTAAAGAAAGCGTAAGTGTTCCACAGCGTGCCTATATACTTCCTCTGCGCCTCGCTTACGGTTTCTTCCGAGAAGCGCGAAGGCAGCCAGGGCGCGCTCGAAGAATAGAAATACCAGCGCACCGCGTCCGCGCCCTGTTTGTCGAGAACGCTCCACGGGTCAACTACGTTGCCCTTGTGCTTTGACATTTTTATGCCGTTTTTGTCGTTGACGTGCCCCAAGACAATACAGTTTTTAAAGGGCGCCTTGCCGAAAAGTATGGTGTTTATTACAAGCAGAGTATAGAACCAACCGCGAGTCTGATCAACTGCCTCTGAAATAAAGTCCGCAGGAAATGTTTCGTCGAATAAATCTTTATTTTCAAACGGATAGTGATACTGCGCAAAAGGCATCGAACCCGAATCAAACCAGCAGTCGATAACCTCGTGCGTTCTCGACATTTTACCGCCGCACTTTTGGCATTTGCAAGTTAATTTGTCAAGATAAGGGCGGTGCAGCTCGATATCCGCATTTTTGTCAAGTCCGCACTTCTCTTTTAGTTCGGCTTTGCTGCCAATTACCTCTATCTCTCCGCAGTCGGGGCAAATCCATACGGGCAGGGGCGTTCCCCAATATCTGTCGCGCGACAGACCCCAATCGATTACGTTTTCAAGAAAGTTGCCCATTCTGCCCTCTTTTATGTTGTCGGGCATCCAATTTACCGAACGGTTGGCTTTTATTATGTCGTCCTTGACCTTTGTTACCTCTATAAACCAGCTCGACTTTGCATAGTACAGAAGCGGCGTATCGCACCTCCAACAATGGGGATAGTCGTGCTCGAAAGGTATCACTTTAAATAAAAGTCCGCTGTCTGTCAGTCTTTCAAGTATGGCCTTGTCGGCTTTTTTTGCAAACACGCCCGAAAGAGAGGCAAACCTTTCGTCAAAACAGCCGCGCTCGTTTACAAGCTGAACTACGGGCAAGTTGTATTTTTTACCTACTTTATAGTCGTCCTCGCCGAACGCCGGCGCAATGTGAACCACGCCCGTGCCGTCACCCATAGTGACGTAGCCGTCGCAAACGACAAAGTGCGCCTTTATGCTTGCGTTGTTGGGAGAAATACGCGCAATTTCCGCAGTAGTTTCCTCGAAAAGCGGCTCGTATTCGAGATATTCGAGCTGCTTGCCGCATTGTTTGGATATAAGCTTATATTCCTCGAAGAATTTGCCCACAAGCGCTTCCGCAAGAATATAGTTTACGCCCTCGCTCTCTATTTCGACGTACTGCTCGTCGGGATTAACGCAGAGCGCCACGTTTGAAGGCAACGTCCAGGGCGTTGTGGTCCAGGCAAGAATATAGCGGTTTTTACTGCCCTTTACCTTAAACCTTGCAACGGCGGAGTTCTCCTTTACAATCTTATAGCCCTGAGCGACCTCGTGCGAGGAAAGCGCAGTTCCGCACCTCGGGCAATAGGGAACTATTTTGTGCCCCTTGTATAGCAGCCCTTTTTTGTGCATTTCCTTCAACGCCCACCATTCGGACTCGATATATTTATCGTCGTAGGTCACATAGGGGTTGTCCATATCCACCCAATAACCTACTCTGTCGCTCATCTTTTCCCACTCGCCCTTGTATTTCCAAACCGACTGTTTGCACTGCGAGATAAACGGCTCGATACCGTAATTTTCAATCTGTTGTTTGCCGTCCAGACCGAGAAGTTTTTCCACCTCGAGCTCTACGGGCAGACCATGGGTATCCCAGCCCGCCTTTCTTAAAACGTGCTTGCCCTTCATAGTCTGATATCTGGGAATCAAATCCTTCATAACGCGCGTAAGAATATGCCCGACGTGCGGCTTTCCGTTTGCCGTAGGGGGGCCGTCGTAGAAAGAAAATTCTTTATTGCCGTCGTTTTTTTCTATCGACTGCTCAAAAATTTTGTTATCCTTCCAAAACTCGATAACTTGCTTTTCACGCTCGATAAAGTTCAAGGACGTGTCCACTTTCTTGTACATAATAAACTCCTGTATGCAGTAATATTAATTTAAATTATTCTTGCTCAAAGTCGGCAAATCGTAATAGCCGTCCTGTGAAAAATAGGGGCGGTGCTCCTTTGACATATCGGTTTCCGACGCGCCGAAGTACTTATAAGTTATCGTCTTACCGTCGTCCCAGGTCAAGTCCGCACCGTACCAACTGCCGTCGATTTGAATATAGTTCCAAGCGTGCTCTTCGTTTGCCCAACCTGCAACTATCACGCAGTTGACGTCGTACACCTCGCAAAGATACAAAAACGTCTTTGCATACGCCTCGCAAACGCCCAATCCCTTGTCCGCAACGCCGACAATGCTGTGCGCCCAGCCTGCGTCCTCGGGCTTGTTTGTGCCGTCTTTATACGCGTAATCTATTTTATTGACTATATAGTCGTGTATTTTTAACGCCTTCTGTCTTTCGGATGAGCTGCCGTCTATATACTTTGCGCACTCAGCCTCCATATCTCTGATTTTTAAATCCATTTCGGCACGGGCGGAGTATTCGACATAGTCCTCGTCCGCCATAAGAACAAGCGCAATTACGCTTTCGTCCTCCGACGAAATTTTATTTATAATCAGCAAGTCGTTTTTCAGCCAATAATATGCGGGATTTTCAAAGTAGAACACCTGCCAGACTGCCACAGCCTCCTCGTTGGTGAGGTTACGCCCCGTCAGTTCGATTTCGTCAATAGGATAATATACGATTCTGTTGCCGTCCCCGTCCTCCGCAAATGAAGATTGCAGGTCGTCGCAACCGGAAACAAGCCTTTCGCACGCAAGATATATGTCGTAATATAGCTGTTGCTTTGCCGCGCCGTTGGAGGTGTAATAAAAATCGTAATACCCGAACGCGCTGTTGCCAAGTCTGGGGGTATAATAGCTGTTGCAGACTGCGCACTCTGCGCGGTTTTGAGTTTTTTCTCCGCGACGAACGCGGTGTCCCTTGGCTTTAATGGGCTGTCTTTCCAAAATGACTTCATTGCATACACTGCAACTTGCGCCCGAAGAATAGCCGTCCTCGGTGCAGGTTGCGCTTTTTCCTTGCGTATAGACGACGGTATGCGGAAGCTTTTCGATAACTTCGCACCCCTCGATAGCCGAGCCGCAAACTTCGCAGCGCTTGCCGCCCGTAGTGCCCTCTGCCGAGCAAGTGGGCGCGGAGTATTCGACTTCAACGGGGGAGTGTCCCGTACTTTCTATAAAATTGTCTGTATATGTTTCTCCGCAGTTGCAGGAGTGAAGCGTATAGCCCTTTTGCGTACAAGTAGGCGCAACTACGCTTTCGACAAAGGCGTGCTCGTGCGGCTTTTCGACGTCAAGCTTAAATTGACAGCCGTAAAGCGCGGTAAACGCTGCGAATACGGAAATTATTATACAAAAAATTAAAAACGTCCGTCTTTTCATTGTCAAAAATTATAGCATATTTTATTGAAATTAGCAAGTATTTAACCGTATTGTTGCGGCAAGCCGAGCGGCAATCGTTTGGAAAATTTTGCCCCGCCAAAAAAATGTTGCGGCGTTTACCTACGCCGCAATCGCTACTTTTTTATTTTAAAGGTATCTGCGCCCTCGCGTTGATATCGAGCGAAGCAAAATTACCGTTCATATAACCTATCAGCCCCTCTGCGGCAATCATAGCCGCGTTGTCGGTACAGTACGCCTTTTCGGGCAACACAAGCCTTAAATTTTCGCGGTCGCACTCCTTTTTAAGCATTTCCCTGAGGTATCCGTTGGCTATAACTCCGCCGCCTGCCGTAACCGTGCCGACGCCAAGCAGTTTTGCGCACTCGACCGTCTTTTGAACCAGCGGTTGCACCGCCGCAAACTCAAAGGAAGCCGCCACGTCCTCGCGCACTACGCTTTCCCCCTTCTGTTCGAGGTTGTGACAATAGTTTATTACCGCGGTCTTTAAGCCGCTGTACGAAAATTGCAGCGACTTTGAATTTTTGACAAGGCATTTGGGAAAGGCAATATTGTTTTTGCCGCTTTTTGCAAGCATTTCCACGTTCACTCCGCCGGGATAGGGCAGAGAAAGCACCCTAGCAACCTTGTCGAACGCTTCTCCCGCGGCGTCGTCGCAAGTACCGCCGAGTATTTCGAACTCGGTAAAAGACTTAGTGTGTAAGATAGCCGTGTGACCGCCGCTTGCAAGCAAAGTGACAAAGGGCGGCTTCAACTGCTTATCGATGAGATACGCCGCCGCCATATGACCGCGGATATGATTTACCGCAATAAGCGGAATATTTAGCGAGTACGCAAGCGATTTGGCAAACGACAGCCCGACAAGCAGAGCGCCGAGAAGCCCTGCGCCGTAGGTCACAGCCACGGCGTCAAGTTCGTTTACCGAAACGTGCGCTTCGGCAAGCGCCTGAGCCACCACCTCGTCGACAGCCTCGGTATGCGCGCGAGAAGCTATTTCGGGAACGACCCCGCCGAACTTAGACTGTTCGGTTGCGGAGGAAATTATCTTGCTTGACAACAGCTCCCTGCCGCGTATTACCGCCGCAGCGGTTTCGTCGCAGCTCGACTCGAGCCCCAGGATAACGGGGTTTTCTTTAATTTGAAATTTGGAAATATCGTACATAGCTTTTATACCGTCTTTTTAAGGTAGTCGATAATAAAGCCCTGAATGTCCCCGTCCATAACCGCCTGAACGTTGGTGTTTTCAAACCCCGTTCTGTGGTCTTTGACGAGCGTATACGGGCAGAAAACGTATGACCGTATCTGACTGCCCCATTCTATTTTTTTGATTTCCCCCTTAATTTCGGCGTCTGCGGCTTCGCGCTCGGCAATCTGCCTTTCAACGAGCTTTGCCCTGAGGTACTCGAACGCCATAGCCTTGTTCTGCAACTGGCTGCGCTCGTTCTGACAGGTAACAACAATACCCGTGGGGAAGTGGGTTATTCTTATCGCGGTTTCGGTTTTGTTTACCTTTTGACCGCCTGCGCCGGAAGCGCGGAAAACGTCTATTCTGATGTCCTCGTCGCGTATTTCCACCGCGGCGTCGTCATCGACTTCGGGCATAACTTCGAGCGAGGCAAATGAAGTATGCCTGCGCTTGTTTGAGTCGAACGGGGAAATTCTTACAAGCCTGTGCACGCCCTTTTCAGCCTTTAAAAAGCCGTAGGCATTTTCACCGTCAACCTTGAACGACACGCTCTTCAATCCCGCTTCGTCACCGTCCTCGAAGTCGAGCTGGGTAACTTTAAAGCCCTGTTGCTCGCAATAGCGGATATACATTCTGTACAGCATAGAAGTCCAATCGCAAGCCTCGGTGCCGCCTGCGCCCGAGTGCAGGTTCAAAATTGCGTTGTTTGCGTCGTACTTGCCGCGAAGAAGTGCGCGTATGCGCATATTTTCAATGTCCTCTTCCGCCGTAGAAATCATACTTTCAAGCTCGGGAATAAGGCTTTCGTCGTCCGCCTCTTCGATTAAGTCGATAAAGGCGTACGCGTCTTGAAGCGCGCTTTCTCCGCCCCTGTACGACGCTATCTTGCCCTCGACCGAGGAAATTTCCCTGCCGATTTTCTTTGACTTTTCCAAGTCCTGCCAGACTTCGGGCAGCTCCTGCTCGGCTTTCAATTTTTCAAGCTTTTCCCCGAGGTTGTCGATATCCAGCGCATACTTCGCTTCGGAAAGCGTGTCGGCAAGCGCTTTAAGTTTTAATCTGTAATCATCCGCTTTAAACATATTCTACCTAATTAATTGAAAATCGCGACATACTTAAACGTCGCAATTTTCGTGAACTCAATTTACTAACTTACTGCCAAGGCGCATAAGTAGCCGAAATTTTCGTGAACTTTTTACTTGTGGTCTTTCCAATAACAGCAGTCCTTATACTTCTTGCCGCTTCCGCAAGGGCAGGGGTCGTTTCTGCCTATCTTGGTGTTCTTTTGCGCAACTTTGGGAAGCTGTTTGCCGCCGATATTAGCCATAAGGTCGGTGGGCGCTTCGGGCGCGTCACCTATGACGGGGCCGCCGTTAGAAGCTTTACTCTGCTGCTCGGCGTTGCCGCTATCTTCGGTTTCGGCGTTCTGCGCCTGTTGCTGCTTCATAGCCTCCTCGTGTTCCTTCAACCTCTTTGCCATAAGCTCCCTTGCCTTTTCGATAAGCTCGGGAGGAAGCTGCGGAGGCATAGGACGGGGAGGCGCGGACTGTTCGCCTGCCTGCTCCTGTCGGGGCTGCGGCGCGCGCCTTACGTCGGGTCTTTGACGGGGCTGCTGCTGAATGCGCACGATTCTGCCCTTTAAAAGCCTTGAAATTGTAGTGGTCTGAATGCGGTCGATCATCTCTTCGAACATTTCGTAACCTTCCTGCTTGTAGGAAATTACGGGGTCTTGCTGGGCGTAACCGCGAAGCCCGATACCCTTTCTGAGCTGGTCCATAGCGTCGATATGGTCAATCCAGTTTCTGTCAACGCTGCGCAACAGCTCGTTTCTCTCTACCTGATGATAGTCGACCTGACCGTCTGTCATCTCTCCGATATTGTAAATTTTCTGCTCGTATGAGGCTATGACCGCTTCGGTAATTTTCTGCATAGCGGTTTCGGTGTCCCACTTTTCCAACATTTCACGGGTGATAACAAAGTTGCACTCGTCGGGATATACCCTCTGTTGAAGCGCGGCGTTAAGCGCGTTTTCGTCCCACTTTTCGGGCAACGCGTCGGTATTTACCGTTTCCCCGACGACCTTTGCTATATAGTCGGGAATATATTTAAGCATTTGTCCGTGAACGTCGGCGCCCTTTAAAACGTTTAACCTTTCGGCATACATAGTTTTACGCTGCTCGTTCATAACCTCGTCGTATTGCAGTGTGTGCTTTCTGATACCGAAGTTTCTGCCCTCTATGGCTTTTTGCGCACCCTCGATGCTTCTTGTAAGCATCTTCGATTGCAGACAGGTGTCCTCGTCAATCTTGAATGTGGCATACAGCCTCTTCATGCTCTCTCCGCCAAACCTCTTTGCAAGGTCGTCCTCGAGCGAAATAAAGAACACCGAAGCGCCGGGGTCACCCTGACGACCCGCACGTCCTCGAAGCTGGTTATCGATACGGCGCGACTCGTGCCGCTCGGTACCTAAAATGCAAAGTCCGCCTGCCGCGATAACTTCCTGCTTTTCGGCTTCCGTTTCCTTTTTATATGCGGCGTACAGCTCGGCATATCTTGCACGGGCGGTTTTCTCTTCCTCGGTAAACTCCCTGTCGGCGTAGGAGATAGCAACTTCCACCATTTCGTGGTCGTAGCCCTCTTCCCTCATGCGCTTTTTAGCGAGATACTCGGGGTTGCCGCCAAGCAGAATATCGGTACCGCGGCCCGCCATGTTTGTGGCAATGGTAACCGCGTTGAGCCTGCCTGCCTGCGCGACTATTTCGGCTTCGCGCTCGTGATTTTTTGCGTTCAGAATGTTATGCTTTACGCCGTTTCTTCTCAAAAGTCTTGAAATCTCTTCCGACTTTTCGACCGTGATAGTACCGATAAGAATGGGCTGTCCCTTTGCGTGACGCTCGACAACCTCGTTTACGATAGCGCGCTTTTTGCCCTCTACCGTGGAATAAATCATATCCGCGTAATCGACGCGCTGAACGGGTCTGTTAGTGGGAATGGGAACGACGTCGAGCGCATAGATAGTTCTGAACTCGTCCTCCTCGGTCATAGCCGTACCCGTCATACCCGCAAGCTTTTTATACAGCCTGAAATAGTTCTGGAAAGTAACGGTAGCGTGAGTTTTATTTTCTTCCTTGACCTTGACCTTTTCCTTGGCTTCGATTGCCTGATGAAGTCCGTCCGAATAGCGCCTGCCGTTCAAAACACGGCCCGTAAACTCGTCTACTATCAAAATTTCCCCATCGCCCGAAACGATGTATTCCTCACCGTTGTGGAACAACTCGTGCGCCTTCAACGCCTGTTGAATGTGGTGGTTCAAATCTGCGTTTTCGATATCGCCGAGGTTTTTGATATTGAAGAACCTTTCGGCTTTTTCCGCGCCCTTTTCGGTAATAGTTACCGACTTGTCCTTTCTGTCGATTATATAGTCCCAATTCTCCATTTCTTCGAGAATTGCCGCCAGCTTTTCCTCAGCCGCCCTGTCCTCGTCGGAAAGCTCCTTTTTCTTCTTTGACGGGGTGTGCTTTTCGGCGTCCTTTTTGTCGTCGTCAAAACCGCCCTTCAACGTTCTTACAAACTTATCCACGTCCTCGTAGAGCTTCGAGCTTTCTCCGCCCTTGCCCGAAATGATAAGCGGCGTTCTTGCTTCGTCTATTAAAATCGAGTCTACCTCGTCGATAATACAGTAGTTAAGCTCGCGCTGAACCATCGAGGATATCGAAGTTTTGAGGTTGTCGCGAAGGTAGTCGAAGCCCAGCTCGTTGTTTGTTGCGTAAATAATGTCGCACTTGTACGCCCTCTGTTTTTCGGCGTCGTCCATACCGGGCACAACAACGCCGACGGTAAGCCCCATAAATTTGTGAACTTTACCCATCCACTCGGCGTCGCGCTTAGCGAGGTAGTCGTTGACGGTGACAATGTGCACGCCCTTGCCCGTTAGTGCGTTCAAATATGCGGGAAGGGTAGAAACAAGCGTTTTACCTTCACCTGTCTTCATTTCGGCAATACGTCCCTGATGCAGGCAGATACCGCCCACAATCTGAACGTGGAAATGCTTCATTCCGAGAACTCTCCAACTTGCCTCCCTGAACGCGGCAAACGCGTCGAACATAATATCGTCCAGCGTTTCCCCTGCCGCAAGCCTGTCCTTCAATTTTTGAGTTTGGCTTTTAAGCTCGGCGTCGTCCATAGCCGAGTACTTGGGGTCGAGTTCTTCGACCTTGTCGGCAAGTCTATTAAGTTTTCTCAACGCGCTTCTCGAATCTGCGCCGAAAATGAATTTGATAAGTCCCATAATTAAAACCCTTTTAAAATTATTGCGGTCAATCGGTTTTTTATTTTCCGCCAAATATTATTGTACTATAAAATAAGAAATAAGTAAACCCGTTTCCCCTCGATTTTTATAAAAAAACCTACAATTATATATAAACAATAAGAATATGATATAATCATCGCTTTAATAAGTTTGTATTTTGTGTAACAGAATTTTCTGTACTTAAAGACATTTGCAAAAATATGTTGTAAAATAGCTTAAAACAAAACTATTCAACAACATAATTTAGAGGTTTTATGTACGACAAAGATTTTAAATGCGAAAAATGCAGGTATTATTTGCGGCACTACTATTCAAAAGACGGCACAAGATTTATAAATTTAAACAGCGGGCACTGCTCAAACGCCGTGCTGTATGAAATCAGAAAGAAAAATAAATGCGCGCTGCAAAAAAATTGCGAATTTTTCGAGGAGGACGTTGACAGAACCAATAGGGAAGTTGAGGCAGTAGAAAATGTTATAAGGCAAATGCACGACAAGCTTAACCAGATAGAGCAACTGTTAAACTTTTTAAAAAATTAAAAAACGTGCGGGCAACAACGGTGTTGTTGCCCGCACGTTTAAAGTTATATCTTATGCGTTGATATCGGTAAACGAAAATTTTTCGACGTCGAAAAGCCCTGCGTCGGTTATTTTAAGCTTGGGTATTACCGCAAGCGACAAAAACGCAAGGGACATAAACGCCTCGTAGTCGCGCTTTACTCCCATCGAGTGGGCGCGTTCGATAAGCGCGCGGCTGTCGCGCTGCAATCCGTCGGCGTCGCGCGAGGACATAAGCCCTGCAATATCCAGCGTGAGCGAGTGCACCTCTCCCGAATTTTTGTCGACAATTACCATGCCGCCGCCTATTTCTTTCAGCTTTGCGCATGCCTTTACCATACTTTTATTGTCGTCGCCGAGCAAAATTATATTGTGCGAGTCGTGCGCTATCGTTATGCCCATAGCTCCGCCCTTAAAGCCGTAGCCCTTAAACAGCGCCTTGCCTATGTTGCCCGTCATTTTGTGGCGTTCGACAACGGTAAGCTTCAACAAGTCCGTACCTTCGAGCACTACGTCCCCGTCGCGGCTTTCCACCTCTACAATTTCGCAGCCCGTGACAACGCCGCCCGGCTCTATAGTCATTGCCTTGGCTCTTTTGCCCTTTAAAGTAAGCTTGAAACAGTTTTCGCTAAGCTCACCCAAATGCACGGTGTTAAGCACGTTTTCGGGCAGATAACGCTTTGAAGTGTCGAATAGCGGCTCGCCGTCTTTGGCAACTATTTTGCCGTCCTTAATGACGTATTTGGCGTTAAACTGCGACATATCCCCGACTATAACGAGGTCGGCGGTATAGAATGGAGCTATCGCGCCCTTCCACTTTAAATTATAGCACTCGGCAGCGTTTAAAGTGGCGCATATTACGGCGGTAACGGGGTTTAAACCCTCGGCAACAAGCCGCCTGAGCGCGTCGTCGAGGTGTCCCTTTTCCTTTAAATCGGCCGCGTGCCTGTCGTCTGTGCAAAGCAGAAAACGGCGCATATTGCCGTCCGTAACGTACTTTGCGTTGCCGAGGTTTTGCGTGGACGAGCCGTGGCGGATATGGACGTACATACCCTTTGAAATTTTTTCTTCGATCTCTTCTTCGGTTACACACTCGTGGTCGGTGGTTATGCCGCCGCAGAGATATGCGTTTAAGTCGTTGCCGTAAACGGCAGGCGCGTGCCCGTCGATTACCTTGCCGCGGCTGTGCGCGGCTTCGAGCTTTTGAATGACGTCGGCGTCGCAATAGATAACGCCGGGGTAGTTCATAAACTCTCCCAAGCCGAATATATAGTCGTTGCCTATGTTTTGCTCTATGTCCTTGCCGTTTAAAATTGCGCCGCTCGTTTCAAACGGAGTTGCGGGCACGCACGAGGGCAGCTGAATTTTTACGTCCAGCGGCACGCTTTTAGAGGCGTTTGCTATGTACTCGCAGCCTGCCATTCCGCAGACGTTGGTTATTTCGTGGGGGTCGGCAATTATCGTGGTGGTGCCGCGCGGAACTATAAGCGAGGCAAACTCCTCGGGGGAAAGCTGCGAACTTTCGATATGGACGTGTCCGTCGATATATCCCGGCAAAACGGTAAAGTCGGTGCAGTCTATTTCTTTAATTCCGTTATAGCTGCCTATGCCGACTATCTTTCCGTCGACTATTGCTATATCTCCCCTTCTTATCTTAGCCGTGAACACGTCGACGTACGACGCGTTTTTTAATACTAAATCGCTGTCAACTTCGCAACGGGCAGCTTTTATATATTTTTCTAACATGATTAATCTATCTCACAAAAATTTATTTCTATTCTGCGAAACAAATTTTTCGTGACCCGAGGGCTGCTTGCCCTCTTTGCGTGACCGCTAAGGGCACACAATTTTTAAGTCACGCAAATTCACCTCGCTAAGGCGCAAGTTTGCGCAAATTGAGTGCGCCGTCTAAAAAGTGCGATTTTTAGCCGCGCAGTAGATAATTTGAAATCTCACAAAAATTTATTTCTATTCTGCGAAACAAATTTTTCGTGACCCGAGGGCTGCTTGCCCTCTTTGCGTGACCGCTAAGGGCACACAATTTTTAAGTCACGCAAATTCACCTCGCTAAGGCGCAAGTTTGCGCAAATTGAGTGCGCCGTCTAAAAAGTGCGATTTTTAGCCGCGCAGTAGATAATTTGAAATCTCACAAAAATTTATTTCTATTCTGCGAAACAAATTTTTCGTGACCCGAGGGCTGCTTGCCCTCTTTGCGTGACCGCTAAGGGCACACAATTTTTAAGTCACGCAAATTCACCTCGCTATTGTCTTATTTATTTCTAAATATAATTGCCCTCGCTGTAACAACGGCGAGGGCAACAAAAGTTTATTTATCAGTGGGTAAAGATGAACGTTGCAAGGAAGAATGCGGCAATTATCCAGGTAACTATGGAAACCGTCTTTACCTTGCCTGCGCAAACCCTTACGATAACGCTTGAAATAATGCCTATACCGATACCGTATGAAATTTCATAGCCGAACGCCATTACCGCAATGGTAAGGAATGCGGGAAGCGCCGCAAGAGGATTTGTCCACTCGATATCCGTTACGGAACTCATCATAAGCACGCCTACCCAAATAAGCGCGGTTGCCGTTGCCGCCGAGGGGATTAACTGCGCCAAGGGGCTTAAGAACATTGCCAAAAGGAACAAAAGCCCTGTTACAAGTGAGGTAAAGCCCGTTTTGCCGCCTGCCGCCACGCCTGCCGACGACTCGACAAAGGTGGTTACGGTGGAAGTTCCCGCAATTGCGCCGCAGCACGTTGCTATGGCGTCGGAAAGCATACATCTGTTCATATTCAAGGGGTTGCCCTCTTCGTCGAGAAGTCCGCCCTTCGAGCATGCGCCGTAAAGCGTGCCCAGCGTATCGAACATATCGAGCATGCAAAGCGAAAGCGCCGAGGTTATCAAAAGAACTATAAGCGAGCCTACTGTGTTGCCGGGTATGTTGAGATAGCCGTTGAAGTTGAAGCCTTCATAGAAAACCTTACCTGCGGACTCAACACCCCACGCGCTGAACGCCGCCAAGGGATTGCTGAAAGCAATATTTGTGAATATAGCTTTGCAAGCCTCTCCGTTGGTAAAGAAGTGCGAAACGGGAAGCTCGGTTTCGGCAAGGTTGCCGAACACCGCTTCAAACGCCTCTTTGGGAACGTTGGTCAAAGTGTAGTCGTATACGCCCGTAATAGCGTTCCAATTTGTGGAGAGATACGACGAAAGGCTTTCGTCAAGGAACAGAGGAGCCGACTCCGAAGCTACGGGAGCGGTATATGTAATCAAATCCGCGCCGGGGATAAGGCAGCCTATTCCCGCAAGAGCATAGAACAAAACGGTCGAGCCGAGAATACCCCACAGTATCGCGCCCTTAACTTTGTAGTGCGAAAGCACGGCTATTGCAATTACGCCCGCCAATGCAACGAATGCGGGAAGCATTGCGCCGACAGTACCTGCGCTGTATGTGACAAGGTTGCTTACAAGCACGTTTAACGAAACAAGCTGAACAAGCGTCGAGCTGTTGTCGATAACTACGCTTGCATTCTGCAAACCGATAAACGCTATGAACATACCGAGTCCGACGGTAATTGCTTTTTTCACCTCGTCGGGTATAGCGGTAAATATGTATTTACGCAGTCCCGTTGCGGTCAAAATTATAAAAATTACGCCGTCGAGCAGAGTGAACACCATTGCGTTGGGATAGCTTAAACCGCCGCCGAGTACAAGGTTGAATACTACAAACGCGTTTACGCCCATACCCGAGGCTTGCGCAAGGGGCATTTTTGCAAGCAACGCCATAAGCAGTGTTCCTATAATCGCGCCTACGGAGGTCGCTATATACATTCCCTGGAAAGAAACACCGGGTATGTTGCTGAACAAGCTGGGGTTTACAATCAAAATGTAAACCATAGCCATAAACGTCGTAAGACCGGCTACTATTTCAGCCTTAAAGTTTGACTTGGCTTTTGTTATTCCGAAAAAGTTATCCACCTTTCCGAAAAAGCCCTTGTAGGGACTCTGTACCGCAGCTTGCGTACCTTCCGCAGTTTCCGCAACTACTTCTTCGTTGGTTTCGGGAACTACTTCTTCCTTTGTTTCTTCACTCATTAAAGTGAACCTCCTTTGCGTTTTCACTCGTTTTTCACAAGTATATTACAATGATAACATATACAAAAAAATTCTGCAATCGTTTGAATTACAATTGCAGAATTTGATTGAATTTTACATTGATTTTTTAATGCTTTTTGCCGCTTCCGCCCATCAAATTTGTCCTTAGCGAATTTAACACCGCAAGCAGCATTACGCCCACGTCCGCCACTACCGAAACGATAAGCGGAAAGTCGGCTATCGCAACGCTAAGCGCCATAATCACTGCCTTGACCAGCAGCGAGCCGACTATGTTTTCGATGACAAGCCTGCGTGTTCCCTTGGCTATCTTTCTGCCCTTGGGCAACAGACTTATATTGTCGGACACAAGCACTATGTCGCTTGCCTCTATAGCAGCGTCCGAACCCACTTTACCCATCGAAACCGCACAGTCCGCCGCGGTCATAACGGGCGCGTCGTTTATTCCGTCCCCGACGTATATAAGCTTGCCGCGCTGTTTAAGCGACTCGGCTATGCGCAACTTTTCATCGGGCAAAAGCTCGGCGTCAAAGCCGTCCAGCCCCACGCTGTTAGCAACGGCTTGCGCGCGCTCGCGCCTGTCACCCGTAAGCATTGCGGTGTATTCCACGCCCGAACCTTTAAGCTCGGCAATAGCTTGCGCGGCGTCGGTCTTTATCTTGTCGTCAATTTCGACAAAGCCGACAAATTTTCCGTCAAGCGCGACGTATACCACCGTGGACAGACTGTCGCGCGGCTCGCACTCGACTGCGTTTTCCAAAAGCAGTTTTATGTTGCCGCACAATAAAGGTTTGCCCTCGAACTTGCATTTTACGCCCTTGCCGGCAACTTCCTCTATATCCGTAACCTCCGCCGTTACCGCAATTTTTTTGAACGCCGCGGCTATGGGGTGCGACGAATATTTTTCTGCCGCCGCCGCAAGTTCGAGCGCCTGCTTTGACGAGCTTGAAACAACCTCGAAAGTGCCCTCCGTAAGCGTACCCGTCTTGTCGAATGCAGCAACCTTTGCAAGCGCAAGCGCGTCTATACAGGTCGAGCCCTTGACGAGAATGCCGAATTTTGCGCATCTGCCGATACCGCCGAAATACGAAAGCGGCACGGAAATAACCAGCGCGCACGGGCAGGAAATTACAAGGAAGTTGAGCGCCTTATATATCCAATCGCGATAGACCGGCCAGCCGAAACCGCCCGACACGGCGCAAATTACCGTGGGCACCAGCGCGGCAACAATTACAGCCGCAAGGCACACAAGCGGAGTGTAATACTTTGCAAACTTAGAAATAAATTTTTCGGGCTTTGACTTTTTGGCGGTAGAGTTTTCGACAAGCTCGAGTATTTTGGATACCGCTGAGTCGGAATACCGCCTTATAACCTCGGCTTGAATTACCCCCGACAAATTTATACTGCCGGACAAAATTTCGTCCCCTTCCTTTACCGAACGCGGCAGGGCTTCTCCGTTGAGGCTCTTCATATCCAGCGAACTTGCGCCGTCCGTCACTCGGCAGTCTACGGGCACCTTTTCCCCGACTTTGATTAATATCGTATCCCCGATATTCAACTCTTCGGGTGATACTACGCGCCAAGCCCCGTCTGCAAGAATAGTCGCGCTCTCGCTCTTCAAATCCATAAGCTGCGAAATTGAATTGCGCGACGAGCCGACTGCCGCCGCCTGCAACAGCTCTCCAAGCTGGTACAAAAGCATTACCGCCACGCCCTCGGCAAAACCGTCACCGGCAAAAACACCAAGCGCAATCGCGCCGAGCGAGGCAATAGTCATCAAAAAGTTTTCATCGAAAACTCTGCCTTTTATAATATTTTTTGCAGTGTTTATAAGCACGGGGTGCCCGACCGAAATATACGCAACCGAAAACAGTACATACGAAACTATTTGCAGCGTAAAATTATTTTCGGTTAGACCCATAACGTCGATTATAAATACGGGTATAAAGAACAGCGCGCCTATAATTATGCAGATTATATCCTTTAAATGCTCCCGTACAAACGACCTTTTTCTTTCGCTGCCGTCGACTATTTTCACGTCCTCGAAATGCGTAATGGCATATATTGCCTTCTCGCGCGAGTCCGTCGAGTCCGCGTTTAAAACAACCCTCGCATTGACAAAATCGACGGTAGCTTGAACCCCTTCAAGCTTATTCAACTCCTCTTCGAGTTCCCTCGCGCAGTTGGCGCAGCATAAGTTTGCTATCTTTATTTTTTCTCCAAACGCTCGGCTTTGAGTGGGATTTTCCTCTACAACCTTTACGTCCTCGAAGTTGTTGCAGCAATGCTTTACTTTTTCAAGCGTTGCGCCGTCGCAATCGCAAATTACCTTTTGAGCCATAAAGTCGACGGTTGCTTCCGCAACCCCGTCTATCTTTTGAATCTCCTCTTCCAGCTCCCTTGCGCAGTTGGCGCAATCGAGCCCGCAAATTTTTATTATGTTTTTCATAAATTTATTCCTCGCAGTCCAAATGCTGTTTCGCAAGCTCTATCATATTCATAATGTGTTCGTCCGACACGGAATATAAAATCTTTTTGCCCTCGCGCCTGCTCTTTACGATTTTGTTGTCTTTAAGCGTTTTAAGCTGGTGCGAAACCGCGCTTTGATTTCCGCCGACCGCGGCGACTATGTGTTCCACGCACAGCTCTCCGCCCTCCAACGCAAGCAAAATTTTAAGCCGCGACGGCTCGCTTATTGCTTTAAATCTTGCCGCCATCTCCTCGATACGCCCGTCCGCAGGCATATTTTCAAGCGCAACCTTTATTCTTTCTTCATGCAGCTTTTCGCTGCCGCACTCTATAGCCATATTATTTCTCCGTTATTATTATATGCTTTTATATGAATGCTTATTCATATGATAATAGTATAATATGTAATTTCACCCTTGTCAAGCATTTTTTGATATCTCTATTGACAAAATTCAATTCTGATGTAAAATTATATTGAACAAAAAAATTTTTGGGGGCTAAATTTATGAAACTTAAATCTATTTTATCCGTAATTGCAATAGTTTTGTCGATTGCCGCAATTATTTTATCGATAATTGCAATGACAGCCGATAAAGATGAGCCTATAACGGACGCATATCAAATAGGCTTGGGGGCGTTTTTTGACGACGCGATTACCGAAATGTACGCAGACGAGGGCAACAATCCCAACCTGCGCGGAAACTTTTACGACGAGGACGTGCTTAAAAACGTAAGAGAGCTTTTTTCGATTGCGTGCTTTCAAGCTACGGATAACGCGGAGTTTAACGCCAAGTCGGAAAACAGCAGTGTTTCATTTATAAGTTTTAAGGGCGAAAGAGCTGAATACGGTTTTTATGTGTGTAACGGAGTCATTAAAATCAAAATCAATGAAACAACAGACTGCTATCACACAAATATCGGTTATACTTTAAATAAAATTATTTACGAAATTACACTTTCTTTTAACAAATAACTCAAACAAAAAAAGCGGTTGCGCTAAGCAACCGCTTTAATTTATTTGTTATTTTTTGGGTTTTTCCAATTCCATATCGTCGAGGTCACCCTTATCCTTGGGCTTAATGACTATGAGAAGCACAATGCCGATAAGCGAAACGCCGGCAATGCTCAAAAGCACAATGGAAATCATATTGTCGCGAACCCAGGTATCTTCACCTGCCAAGGGCTTTACCTGAGGCGCCGAAGCAATAGCCATATACGCCGTAGCTTCCTGCGCGCTGCCCGTGGTGCTCTTTACGACGCATTGAATGAGGTAGAACGCGTTTTCGTCCTGAGGAACGAAGGTAAGCGAACTGCTGTTCCAAGCGTATTCGTTATACTTTTCGTACTCCTCGGTACCCTCGTTGAGCTCGGAACTCGAGTAGATATAAGTGAACCACTTTCTGTTTACGTCGTCGTTCAAAAGCTCGTCCTTCTGCTCTAAAAACTGCTCGTAAGTGAGAGCAACGCCCTTATCCTCGAAATATTTGTCGTTATTGAAGAGATATAAATTGTATTCGGTGTTGTAAGATACGCCGTTGATATCGAAAGATTCGGGAGTATAGCTGCTGCCGACGTACGCAGTGTCCTGCTCTTCGGGGGTTTCTATTGAAATTTCCGAAGCTTCAACGTCGAAGTAGAACCAAGGCAAATACCTTCTCGTATTCTCAAAATCACTGTCCTTCTTCTCCTCGTACATATTCCAGATATCGTTTGTCGTGAACTCTTTCTTTTCGTTCTCGGCGTCGTAATAGTACATAGGGTTTGCTACGGAGTCGTTTGCAAATATAGTAAACATATATCTGCCGGCTTTGCTGATATTTATCGAAAGCGCGTTTGCCGCCTTGTTCGATTGCTGTTGCTGACTGCCGTTGTTATAATAGATAGCAAACGTCATATCCGCATATCTTGTGGCATTGTCCTTGAACAGCTTTTCAGCCGAGGGAAGATAGAAGTAGTTTTTACTGCCCGCAAGCAAGTCCTTTGCCGCCTCGTCAACAGCCGCCTGATATTCCTTTACAAGGTTGTCCCACTCTTCCGAGTCGGGCTTGCTTGCCGTGCCGTCTGTATATGAATACGTTGTACCGACAGTATCTTCGGCAACTGCGATATAGTTTTGACTGTCTATGTTAAGAACAAACTCGTCCTCAACAAACCAATCGAGCATTACATAGTCCGAAACGCCGCCGCTCGACGAAGTATCGGTAAGTTTAAGGCAAACCTTTACCGCCGCCTTTGCCTCGAGCTGGTCTCCGAAGCTGCTGTCGGCGCCGAAGTCGTTTGAGTTGGGGATATAGTGAGTAGCGTGGGGTATCATCTTCTGGTCGTCGCTGTCCGCTACTTTTCTGAATAAACTTTCGTTGGTGTAATCCTCTGCATTGACTCCGTCTTTTACCTGATTTTTGGTGAGCATAAAGTATGAAGTTGTAATGCTGGGAGAGGAAGCAAGCACGTCGACAACGGTATATCTGAAGCTAATTTCTCCGCCGAGCTGAATAAAGGAAACTCCCTTGTCAAGGCAGAGCACGGGGGGCGTAGTGTCGTTTACGGTGCCGCCGACGCGATGACCGTCCGACTCACGCGTGCCTGTAAGCAAAAAGCTTTGACCGTTGAGGTTGTACATTACCATTTTTGCGTTTGCGGTAACACCCTCTTCGAATTCCGCTTTGAATGAAAGAGGCGTTACGGGCGTCGTCGACGAGGAAGAATATCTTGCGTAGTTGCCGCCTATATTCTCAAACTCCCCCTCGACTTTTGCAGTTTCGCTCGTGGATACGGTAACATTGTAGTTGCCGCCGACTTCGCTCTTGGAAAATTTGATACTGATATTGTCGTAGCCGATTTCAACGGGGTTTTCGGGCAGTTGCGCTTCCGCGTCGTTGCCTATAACTACGTTGAGACCGGTGCCCGAAGCCGTGGGATAGAATATTATATAGTTTTTAGACTTACTGTCCTTGGTTTGGGAAAACTGCTGACTTTCAAAGGTAATTACATATTTTTTGAAAGCAAGCTTGCCGTCCTCGAGTTCGAAGCCTATATCCATATTGAAAAAGCCTTCCGCCTTTTCAAGTACTTTTACCTCTTCGTTGCCCTCGTCATTGTCTTTATCCTTGTCATTTTCGTCTTCGTACTTGAAGTTTGCGTTATAGAACCAATGATGAGCAAGATTTTTTCTGTAATTGACGCCGTCTCCGTCCGACTTTAAGACAAACATAGAATAATAGGTAGAAGTGCTGTCTTCAACGCCCTCTGCCGCGGCAACCTCGTGCGCCCAAACTTCGGCATTTCCCGTGGTGTAGAAAATACTCGAACCCGAAACGGTTACGTTTCTGTCCGCGTTTGCGAAATTAAATCCGAAAAACGCGCCTACACAAGCCACAAACGCGACAGCAAGGGCAATTATAGAAAATAATTTTAATCTCAAAGATTTCATAAGCTAAACTCACATATTCAAAGCACAATCAAAAAACGTTGCACTTTTACTTTTAATTTTATTTGTACCTGTTAATTTTACAATAATTAAAAATGCTTGTCAATTAGTTTTATCGCTTAACGCAAATAATTTGCAACGAAAACAAAAAATACGGCTTCCCCTTTCGGGAAAACCGTATTTTCAATTTATTTTCTGAGAACAATATCGCCATCTTCCTGTTTAATTGTAATTCTCGACCCGTCTATCGTGCACTCTATCGTGTCACTTAAATAGCAAACGCCGTTTCTCAGTTCCCAGCGCCCTTTAACCGGAAGATAGTTTGCAGTGAGAATATATGTGCCGTCTGTATACAACTCCAAAACGTAAAATCTTTCAGATAAAATTAACCCCGAATACTCTTCTCCGACCTTAATTTCGACAACTTCACCACCGGAAGAAATTCTCAAAGATTCAAAATAATAAGTTCCGCAAATTAAAGCTTTTTCTAAATTGTTTGAAACGTCGTAAAGCTCATACTCTGTGTCGGTATAGATAACATTGCCGTCAAAAGTACAGGAAACGCTTTCCTCATTCCAAATATAAGTAATCTCACCGTTGTTGGCAATATATTCTTCTTCATAATATTTTGTGACAAAATCAGCTTTAACGCGTTGACCGGTAACTTTTTTACCGTTGAGCGTATAAATTATTTTTGCCTCGGCAATTTCCACGTCCAACATATTATCGCCCAAAATTTCGGAACTGAGGACAACGCCGTTTTCCGTAACACAGTCGAGATAAGGCAAAACCTCTTCCTTCAACTCTGCCAAGGTATGGCCTGAAAATCTGACAAAATAGTCGATTGTCATTTTGTCGAGGGTTACGGGCAACTCGATTTCCACAGGCAGCTGCGGAATATCTTCGGCATTTTCGAGCGCAGCTATAACTTTGCTTGCTTCAACCCTTAAAGCCTCCGATGAAATAAACTTTATAAGGTAGTCGTATGTAGTTGCGCCCTCGTCGGGTTCCACCAAAATAGCTTCCCAATCCACACTGTTGTAAATTTCCAACAGTTGCATCAACGCGTCCTGCGACTGCGTTGTGCTTACCAATATCTGCAAAGTCAACGAGGGGAGCATCTGTCTGAAAATTTCAGGCTCGATTACGTTCAGCAGGGGTTCTAAAACTCCCTTTACCGCTTTATTGTTGAGTAAATCTCCGATAGTTGTATCGCCGTTGATTGAATTTACAAAATCTTTTGCTTCTTTAACTATATTCTGAGCCATTAAAAGCAAATCGGCGGTGGCTGTGCTATTTTCAACTTTCAGCGCGCCGAAATTATCGGTAAGCGACATAATTATAAACGTTTCGCAATTCAACGCATATTCCGTAAGAACAGCCGCCGGATTAATATTTCTCAACTCTTCAACCGTTATGCCGAGTTCAGCGAGCTCTTCGTCCAACAGCTCTTCGGCTTGTTCGATTGTAATACCGTTCGTTTCGGCAATTTCTTCAAGCAGACCGTCCACCAATTCCCTTATCGAACTGCCGCCGGGTAACGACGGAATGAGTTCTTCTATTAAGTTAAATTCATAATGTAAATCAATGCCCGTATAATCTTTAATCTCTATGGGATTGCCGTCGTCATCGTATTCGACAGCCGTAAAAACTTCACCGCCGCGCATTAAAATGTTTATCAACGTTAAGTCGGGCTCTTCGTTTGAAGCATAGTGATTTTCCATACCGACTACCAAATCGGCGTCCGCGTCGGCAAGGTTTACGTTACCGCTGCCGAACATATGCATAGTTTCTACAACTTCCGAGGGTTTTAATTGCTCACCCTTTCCGCCGTTCTCGCTTACGCTGAAAAGTGCTTCCTCACGCGTAATGTCAATCTTGCCTGTGAACGAAGCAGCAACGTAGCTTTGATTGTAAACGGCGTTTATAAGCGAAGCGTTGGGGCTTACGGAAGGTCCCGTAATATCGTCTTCTTCGTTGTTGTTACCGCCGTTATTTCCGCCGTTGTTATCGGTATTGTCTGTATTATCGGAAGGATTGCACGCCGAAGCCGACAGCGCAAACACCGAAAACGCAAGAACAAACGCCGCAAAAACGACCAAAAGTCTTTTGATAAGTTTCATTTTTCTCTCCTTTGATTTGTTATAATATTTACCATAATAAGTATATACCACACCACCTTGATTTTGTCAAGCAAACCACATTATATAATATAATGTGGTTTTTTCACACAATTGCCCGAAATAAATTTTTTAAAACCGAGCGCTTTTTCTTTACAATTTTAAAGCGTTGTGATATGATAACCTTGCAAATTAGAGGAGCGGACGGACAAAAGTAACCGAAAACAGGAATTTAAAGGAAATTCCGATTTTAAGTTTCGGCAAAAGGGTACCTCCGCCGAGGCGGTTTTTTACCTTGAAATTCCGTCGGGCGTACGGGCTAATACCTTTGCGACTGTCACTTATGTGTTGCGCTAATTGCTTTTTGCGGCAGTACGGCGTACTGTCTTTTATTTTTTTTAAAACGCACTATATCAATCTATGGAGTTAATATGCAAAAAAGATACAAAGTCGGCGTTATCGGCGCCACGGGAATGGTAGGGCAAAGATTTTTGCTGTTGCTGGAAAACCACCCCTTATTTGAAGTAACCGTGCTTGCGGCTTCCAAAAATTCCGCAAATAAGAGCTATAAAAACGCGGTAAGGCGCTGGCACATGTCAACGCCCATGCCCGAGAAATTTGCAGATATGCAAGTTTTGGACGCAACCGCAGACATAACGACAATAGCAAAAAAAGTCGACTTTTGCTTTTGCGCGGTAAACATGAAAAAGGACGAAATACGTGAGCTTGAATACGCCTATGCAAAACTCGAGTGCCCCATTGTTTCAAACAACTCGGCGCACAGGTTTACGGATGACGTGCCTATGATTATTCCCGAGGTCAACCCCGAACACCTTGAGGTTATCCCCCTACAGAGAAAGAGGCTTGGCACAAAGCGCGGATTTATCGCGGTAAAGAGCAACTGTTCGCTGCAATCGTACGTCCCCCTGTTGCACCCCTTGAAAAAGTTCGGCATAGAGAGCGTGGCGGTAACGACCTATCAAGCCATATCGGGTGCGGGTAAGACCTTTGAAACTATGCCGGAAATTTGCGACAACGTAATCCCCTATATCGGCGGCGAAGAAGAAAAAAGCGAAAATGAGCCTTTGAAAATTTGGGGAAAGGTCGAAAACGGAAAAATCGTATGCGCCGACTGCCCTAAAATTACGGCGCAGTGCCTGCGAGTGCCCGTATCCGACGGACACACGGCGGCTTGCTTTGTAAAATTTACACAAAAGCCTGCAAAGCAACAAATTATACAGGCTTGGCGCGAGTTCGCAGGCGAACCGCAGAAGCTCGGTTTGCCCTCGGCGCCCAAACAGTTTATTCACTATTTCGACGAGGACGACAGACCTCAGCCCAAGCTTGACAGAAACCTCGAAAACGGAATGGCTGTGCTTTGCGGAAGATTGAGAGAGGACAACCTCTTCGACTATAAATTTATAGGTTTTTCGCACAATACCTTGCGCGGCGCGGCAGGCGGCGCCGTACTGCTTGCCGAACTTTTGGCGGCTAAGGGCTACTTCGATTAACATTTTTAAAAAATCAATCATATTGAGGGTATTATGAAAGGACATTTTGAGGGAGTTTTTACCGCGCTTATAACGCCGTTCAATCAAAGCGGCGTAAACTTTGACGAACTAGGCAGACTTATTGATTTTCAAATAGTCGGCGGAGTCGACGGACTGGTTATACTCGGCACTACGGGAGAGCCGTCCACTATGACCGACGAGGAAAAGACCGAGGTCATAAAATATTGCGTTAAAAAAGCCGACAAACGCGTAAAAATTATTATAGGCACGGGCAGCAACGACACGGCAAAAGCAGTAGCCTCGTCAATAAATGCCGAAAAGCTGGGCGCGAACGGCGTTCTCGCAGTAACCCCCTACTATAATAAATGCACGCAGCGCGGAATTTACGGGTACTACAAAGCTATCTGTGACGCAGTAAAAATTCCCGTAATCGCTTACAACGTGCCCTCGCGGACGGGCGTGAACATTACCCCCGAAACAGCCGAAAAGCTTGCGGACTTACCAAATATGGAGGCTATAAAAGAGGCAAGCGGCATTATGGCGCAGACAATGGAAACAATGCGCAGAATTCGCGGCAAAATGAATTTGTTTTCGGGAGAGGACGCGCTCAACCTGCCCATAATGGCAATAGGCGGCGCAGGCGTAATTTCGGTAGCTTCCAACGTTGCGCCAAAGCTTGTTACAAAAATGGTTAAGCTTGCACGCGACAATAAATTCGACGAGGCAATGAGAATTCAGGACTTGATTTTGCCGCTCGAGAACGCGCTGTTTTGCGAAGTAAACCCCATACCCGTAAAGGCGGCTATGAATATGCTCGGCTTTGACGTAGGCACGCCGCGCGCGCCGCTTACCGAGCTTGAGGACGAACACAAAAAGCTTTTACAAGCCGAAATTAAAAAGGTGGGTTTAATATGAAAAAATTATTGATTTGCGGTATCAACGGAAAAATGGGGCAAAACCTTGTCGAGCTTCTAGCCGATGACAGCGAAATGCAGGTTGTTTGCGGCGTAGACTTGGCGGCAAACGCGACGTTACCCCCCGTATATGCCTCGTTTAACGACGTAAAAGAGAAAGTAGATGTAATTTTGGACTTTTCCTCCCCCTCCGTTTTAAGTGCGGAATTAAAGTGGGCAAAGGAAAGAAATGTGCCCGTAGTGCTTGCAGCGACGGGATACTCGGACGAACAGTTGAAGCAAATAGACGAGGCGGCAAAGAGCATTGCCATATTTAAGACGGGCAATTTTTCGCTTGGCATAAACCTTTTGGTTAAGCTTGTAAACAAGGCGGCAAAGACGCTTGAAAGCTTCGATATCGAGATAATAGAAAAACATCACAACAAGAAAGTCGACGCGCCGTCGGGTACCGCGCTTATGCTTGCAGAAAGCGTAAACGAGGCATATGACGGGGGCAAACCCTATTTAAAGGGTCGCGACGGCATTGTTGGTAAGCGCGGAAACGAGATTGGAATACACGCCGTAAGGGGCGGAACCATCGTGGGCGAGCACGAGGTTATTTTTGCCGGAGAGGACGAAATTATCACTCTGTCGCACTCCGCCCGTTCCAAAAAGGTTTTTGCCGTCGGCGCAATACGCGCGGCAAAGTGGCTTGTCGGCAAGCCCTGCGGCAAATACGATATGAACGATATTTTCGAAAATTTATAAATGACGATAAAAAAAGGCAGGCGCGGAATTAAACCGCGCCTGCCTTTTTAATGTTACTATGAAAGAGAAATTTTATCGGACACACTGCGTATAAACAGACCTCGGCGCGCCCCCTCGTCAATGCAGGAATATACAAACGAGTTGAGTTTGTCGCTCGAACGGGGAACCTTCAACTCGCGCAACACCATGGGCACAAGTTCGTCGGCATACATACTAACCTTATTCAAAAGTATTCCCTTTATCAAAGAAATTACGTCGTACGGCGTATAGTCGACGTCCGCCGAACGCAGCGCGGTATCCACCTCCACGCGGTACCTGTCAAACAACGAATATTTATCTGCCCTGAAATGATATACGTTGCCCATCATCTCGCAGCTTTCGAACGCGCACTTGTCTATAAGCGAACGCAGCTTGCTTTCAAGCTTTATTCCGTACTTGGAAATGCCGTATGCGGCAAGCGTTCTCTTCATCAGAAATTGCGTTGAAATGGGCTCTTCGGCACAAACCACCGCCTTTATTACCTTGCAGATTTCGTTGTCGTTGTCGCTGCAAAGAATGTAGTCGGGCGTCTGCGTTTTACTCTCCAACTTAGCAACGCGGTAGGGCTTTTTAAAGCTTATTGCGGACGGCTTGCCGTCGTCGCACAGCTTGTCCAAAAATTCCTTTATCTTTTTAATTTCGCGCTTGGGATTGTTGAAAAAGTTGATTGCGTACAGCCTGTAAACGTTCCAATTATTGCGCTTTAAGGTCTGCACCTGCATAACCGAGCGGTCCTTAACGGAGAACTGCTTGGTGCCGTCGCAAAGTATTCCGAGTATGAAATTGTGCTTGTTTTTGGGGTCGAGTACGCCGACGTCAATTTTAAAGTCGGATACGCCGACGTCGCAGCGGCAGTCATAACCGTAGTTAGAAAGCTCTTCCGCAACAAACTTGCCAATGCCCTGCTTGTTCAAAATTATATCTCCGCTCTTGACCGAGATACTCGTTCTGCCCTTTTCTGCAAATTCCAAGAAGGCTTTTAGCCCAGCAACTCCGCGCGAGGTCGTGCGCGACGAGTCAATCATAGAATATCTCATCGACGAGAACACTACCATCTCCTCCCTCGCTCGCGACACCGCTACGTTCAGCCTTCGCCAACCTCCGAATTGGTTTAACGGCCCGAAATTGAGCGAAAGCCTGCCCGTTTTATCGGGGCCGTAGCACACCGAAAAGAGTATTACGTCGCGCTCGTCACCCTGTACGTTTTCTAGATTTTTGACAAACAGGGGTTCTTCGCGCTCGTAAGCCGCCTCCTCGAGCCCGTGCTTGGCTATCTCCTTTTGCAGCACCTTTTCAACATAGTCCTGCTGGGGAGTACTGAAAGTGACTACGCCTATGCTCGAAGCTTTTAACCTTTCGTCCTTCAAACGCCTTACTACTTCGGCAACAAGCGCATCCGCCTCCTGCCTGTTGCATTTGGACAGTCCGCGCTCGTAAACGCCGTTTTCAAGGTACCGCAGCGTAACCTTGCTGTCGAGCGCGTCGGGAGAAGGGAACGTGCAAAGCTTGCTTGAATAGTACATACTGTTCGAAAACGCTATAAGACTTTCGTGTTTCGAACGGTAGTGCCAGCTCAAATGCTTTTCGGGAATGCCCAGCGCCAAGCAGTCCTCCAACACACTCTCCAAGTCCTCCGTTTCGGGGTGGTCGTCGTCCGAGCCGGAGCCCATAAAGAAGGAAGTCGGGGGCATCTGTTTGGGATCGCCCACTATAATCGCGCTCTTTGCCCTTGCAAGCGACGGCACGGCTTCGCAGGTGGGAATTTGCGAGGCTTCGTCGAAAATTACTATATCGAACAACTCGGGGTCGGGCGGCAGATATTGCGATACCGTGCCAGGACTCATAAGCAAACAGGGCGCAACCACCTTCATAAGCTCGGGTATATCGGTAAACAGCGTGCGCAAATTAAGCTTGCGCAAGTTGCCCTTTATCTGCCTTTGGAAAGTCATAATTTCCAAAGCGAGCGGCCCTTCCGTTTCCATAGATGGCAATCTCGACACCAAATCGCGCCTTATCTTCTCGCGCGTGAGATTTGTAAACTCCTCTAAAAGCCTTGCAAAGTTGGAGGCGTTTTCGTCGAGAATGCTTGCGGAAAATGCGCTAAGGCACTCGTCGGCAGGTATATTTGTCTGAATAAAATTGCGGTACACGTTCTTTCTGAACGAAGCCAAAATCTGCTTGCCTGAAATTTTGCCGCTCTCCATAGCGTCGGTCATAAACGACAGTCCGCAAGCCGCCATTTTCTTTGCCGCCGACTTGTAGATACACCAGGACGGCAACATATCGATATTGTCGATAAGCGCGGTGCATTTTTCCGTGTAGTACTCGAATAAATCCCTATCGTCGCAGTCCGACTTATCTGCCTTGACAGTGTTAAGAAAATAATTTACGCTTTCGTTAAAGCCTTTTGCCGCCGAAATAAGCCCGTTTATAAGCGGTTTAAGCGTTCCGCCCGACGAGGACACGCATATACTGTTGAACGCGTCGGAATTATAGTCCATAAACGTTTCGGCGCACAGCTTGTGCAAACCGTACAAGGGTTTTAAAAATTCTTCGCGCTTTTTATCGTTTATGCCGCCGAACCCGACGAAAGCCGAGCTTAAATTTGTATTTTTAAGAATGCGCTCCCTTGCCTTTTCTATTTCGTAGGCGCGCTTTATCCATTCCAGCTCGTCACTCTGTTTTACAGGCTGCGAGCCGCAGCGGTTTATGCGCTTTATTACCTGCAACAGCGTGCGGGAAGAACGGTAATTTTCCCCCCAATTATCTATTTCGCTCTCTATTTCAGCGGAAAATTTAGAGATATCGGGCAAAACCTTAAAGTTGTTTAACCAATGCTTTACCTCGCTGTCATACCTCAAATTTGCGTTATAGAACTTATAAAGCGCCTCTTCTTCGCACTCGAAAAATGCGTTTAAAGCGTCGCTTTTTAAAATTTTCGCAATCTCTATAAGGTTATAAAGTTTTTTATAAGTGAATTTTGAAACCTTTTGATTGAACGTTTCAAGGAACAGCCCGAGATAGTTTTTAAAATGCTTTAACTCCGCAAGAACAACTTCCGCCGAACACAGAACCGACGCTTTGGTTTTTTCGTCGCACTCGGTAAGCCTTATGCCCGAAAACGGAGAGCGGTACACCCCCCCGCATTCCTTTGCCGCCGCCTGAGCGGAAATAAGCATATTTTCATAGTCCTCGAACTTTTGCTTTGTAAGCGAGTCGTAAAAGGTAGTTTCGATATTCAAAAGGTCGGGCGCGTTTTTGTTTTGCAGATAATATACAATGCCCTCGTAAACAGACACGCCGAGCCTGCGCTTTTTGTGTAGCGCGTCAAGCGGAGAAAGCAGCGCCGAGCGCGTTTCGCTTATTTTTTCGCCGCAATTTTTAAACGCTTCGTCATCTCCTTCGCTTGCAAGCGAAAGCGTCGCTTCGATATTTCTGACTATTTCCGACTTGTCGGTAGACTTGCCCGAGTGCAGTTCAAGGCAAAATTCCCCTATTCCTATGTCGGACAGCCTCTTTTTAACAACTTGCAGCGCCGCCTGCTTTTCGGCTACAAACAGCACTCTTTTGCCCTTGGCAACCGCGTTTGCGATAATATTTGTAATAGTTTGGCTTTTGCCCGTGCCCGGAGGCCCGTGCAAAACGAAAGTCGTGCCCTTTTCCGATTCGGCTACCGCCGAGTACTGCGAGCTGTCGCAAGCGAGAGGGGTCAATATTCCGCACGGGTCACCCTCATCCTCGCTTACGCCCTCGAGTCTGTTTCCCGACATTTGGTTGGAGTTGGACATAAGGCTTGAAACAAGCTTATTTTTTGCAAAAACTTTAACGTTATTTTTAACGTCCGCCCACATTGCGTAGCGCGCGAACGTGAATTGCGCAAGATAAATATCCTCGTAAACCACCCAACCGCGCATATTTGCCGTCTTTGCGCGGAATACGGCTATAATCTCCTTGGGGCTTAGTCCCTTGCCGTCCAGACCGCGTATATCGATGCCGAAGTCCTGCTTTAAAAACTCTAAAAGCGTGGTGTTTACTTCGTAATCCTCATCTACTTCGAGCGTAACGCCCTGCGCCTTTACTCTCTTCAAGGTTACGGGCAAGAGCGCAATGGGCGCATACCTTTCTTCCTTGTCGTCCTCCGCGCGCCATTTCAAAAATCCGCAGGCAAGATACAGCGAGTTTACGCCGGCTTCTTCGGCGGCGGCACGCGACTTTCTTATAAGCGTAGAAGCGACCTCGGATAAGGTATCCTGCGAGGACATACAGCGCATTTTGCCGCTCTTCATCTCTATTACGGTAAGCTCTTGCATATTTGCAACGGTCTTACAGTCGCCGAAGTACACCGCGTCGGGTATAGCCGTTGTGTTTGGCAAAACGGTAAATTTTCTTTTCTCTTCTATAAGGCTGCAAAACGCAGATAAATCCGCGCTTATCATATGCAGACAGTCGCGCGTATATCTGAAATTCAATAAATTATTTTTAAGCGACAAATCCAGCAGTCTGCGCTGCCAATTGTTTTCCTTGGAAGCGCCCCTGTCATAATCGTACTTTGTCGCGTCGAACACCTGTTGAGGTTTTTCGTCGAATGAAATTTGCCTGTCTGCCAAAAGCTCGTAACCCGAAGCCGTTTTAACTTTCAAGGGCATAGGGTAAATTCCGCCTATTCTGCAACGCTTTATGTCGAGGCAAAGTTCATAGCAGTCCTTTTGCAGGTTCGCACGGGCGTGCGACTCGCTGGTTGTGTAGCTCGCGTTCTTATGCGCGAACAAATCGTCGCAATCGAATACGGTTAAATTGTTTACGCCCTCGGAAACGTACTTGTCTATAAGCAGCATATCGTCGTGCACGGATGAGGAAAAACAGCTTTCATACAGCCATACCCCCACACATATGCCCGATTTACCGAGCAACAAGACGGGATTAAGCTTGGCGGCTTCAAGACAGCTTGCGGCAAAAAGCGCCAGCTCGATAAACGTAGCGCTTTTGTTTTCTATTACCTTTGTAACGTCACCCGTATCGACAACGCCCGACAAATCGCACTCTCCGACGCGCTCTATATTCAGCCTGCGCACGGCGGAAAAAACCGAAGCAACCGCGTTGCGCACGCCGTTTTTATCCGTTCCCGAATAGCCCGAAAACTCTGATGAATAGCCCCAGGTTCTGAGCTGCAAGCCGGCTTCGGCCATAATTTTTTGGCAGTCTGCAAGCTTGGGTCGCACGAATGAGGCAAGCATTTCGGCGTTGCCCGAAAGACCGCTCCAACAGCTTATGGGAAGCGCGACCACCTCGGCTTCGAGCGAACAGACGACGTCGGCGCCGCACAGCAAAATAACCTGAATGCGGCAGGTTTCGGGCGCTTCGATTTCGGCAAGGTACTTGGGATTGAGAATGTTTTGCGGTATTGCCTCGACGCTGCTTTCGTGCGGTATCTCTTCGATACGCATTTCGCACGGCAAAATCAGCGCCGTAGAACCCGTTACGCTAACCGTAACGTTATTTACGCTCTCGACGGCGCGGTTAAAAATTTTGAACGAAGTAAAAAGTTGTTGACGCGAGTAATACGTCGCATAGCTCACGGCGTTTAAAAGTTCGCCGTCAATCTCGATTGCGTCAAAATTCTTCTTTGTTTTACCTGCCATATCTTTCTCCTAAGCTTTATTACACTATTACGTTATTGCCTAATTGCCGTTTTCTATAATTGCAAGCTCTTTCAAAGCGCGCGTATAGGCAATATATTTTTCATTGTCGGTCATATCCTCGTCAACTACGGCAACTGCGGTAAATTCAAGTCCCTTGCTTTCATAAACGGTCATAATATTTATCTTGCTTTTTGAAATTTTGCCCGTCTTAGAAAGTACGTTATAGCTCTTTTTTATATACCTTTCAATAGATTGCCCCGTACATATGACGGCTTTAAGCCCGTTTTTGTCGCTGAACCAGCTTGCGCAGGAGCGTTCAGATATTCTCTCGACAGCCGTTCCGTCAAAGCCTATCGACTTCATTTCGATGCCGAGATTTTCAGAAACAAACTCTACTATTTCGTTGGTGTTGCGGTAATTCAAATTTAGGTTATAGGTCTTTAAACCCAGTTCGCTCCAATCCTTGATTCCGCGGAAATGCGTGATATTTTGTTTTAAGTCACCGAAGATATTCAACACGGCGCGGTCGTTCACATATCTTATAACCTCGTATTCCGCCTTTGAAACGTCCTGCGCTTCGTCCACGAAAATATAAGAAAATTTTGGGGAAAGGTTGAACCCGAGCTTGACTAAAATATGGCAAAGCGCAAACGCGTCGCACTTTAAAAGTTTAGTTACCCCCACACTATGCCTTACTTTCGCACGTTTAACCGTTTCACGATAGAAAAATCTGAGTATGTCGAGAGTGTTTTCACACTTTCCTATCGCCGTAAGATAGCTGTCTCCGCGCAAGACGTCGGCAAAATCGTGCACGGTAGAAAATCCGCTTGAAATGCCTTCGATACGGCATATTACCGCCCCAATTTCGCTGCGTAGCCTCTCACGCGCCTCTATTTGTTCGGCATAAGTCATTATTTCGATATCTCCGGACTTGTACTTATACCTCTTTAAATCGACAATCTCCTTCTCGACCGTGACTTTAAGCTTATTCAAATCCTCGACGGCAGTTAGGCAAATTTTATATGAGTACCGCCTTATATACTTTATCGATTTATAGAAAGACAGAAGCTGTCTGTAAAAGTAGGCGTAGTCCTTCATTCTATCGTCGTTTCCCACAAGCGACAAAAATTCGCGCACGTCGAGCACGCAGTTGAACAAATACCTGAATTGTTTGGTATAATACAGTCCGCCGTCCTTCTTTTCCTTTATTTCTCCAAGCACGCAGCGCCTTACGCGCAGAGAAGCGTTTTTGATTTTTTCGTAGCTTTCAATCTGGCTTGACAAAATGCTCTCCACTTCTTTTGACACTTCTATGCAGTCCGCCGAAGCAAACAGTCCGTAAACACCGTCGTACACCTTTGAAAGCTTTTTATCTACGTCCTTAGAAAATGCCGGAGAATAAATATATTTGAGGTATTCCTCGTTTACCGAAAGCGAGAAATCGAACTTGTCTTTTAAGTCCGCGCCTACGCTCTTCAACATATTCAAAAAATAACTGTCGAGCGTGCTCGTTCTCACCTTTTCGAGTTCCAGTACGGTTGAAAGCTCGTCGATAAACGCGTTGAACGAGTCGGACGGAGTTATTACAAGAACGTCGGAAGGACGAAGCCCCTCGTTGTTGTACATAATGTACGATAGCCTGTGCAGCAAAATCATAGTTTTTCCGCTTCCGGCAACGCCCTGCAACACAAACTCGTCACGCTCGGGCAAGGTTATAATTTCAAACTGCTGCTCTTGAATAGTTTCGATTATATCGCAAATTTCGTGCTTTTCCTTTCTGCCGCGCAAAATCTCCTTTAAAAACGGGTCGAAAATCAACTTTTCGTCACGACCGCCTATTTCGTCTTTCGAAAGATAGTCCGACAGCGAAAGATACTCGTTTTTCATATCGAGCACCTTGCCGTTCGAAGTGCGCAGCGCACGCCTCAAAACAAGTTTGTAATTGTACTCGTTTATTGAAAACTGAGTTCTGCTCTTTTGGTAATACCGCCTTGCAAGCGGCGCGCGCCAATCGATAATTTCCAGCTTTTCGTCGCCGCGCTTGCCTATATAATAGCTGTTATACCCCTCGATATTGTCGGTTAAATCCATACGCGCAAAATACGGCTCTTCAAACAGCGGCTTAAACTCATCGGTCTGCCGCTTTAAATCCGAAATCAAAGCGTTGAGCTCGAGCACTCTTTTGTACTTTTCGGCGTTATAGTCCTCCGCACCGATAAGATTTTCCCTTTCGGTTCTCGCTTCTTTAAGCTTTTCTTTAAGCCTTCCAAGCCTGACTAAACGCAGCATTTTCATAACTGCCGCTATGTGCTCGTTTTCATATGCCATCTGTTTTTCACTGTCCAGAAGCTCTAAAAAAAACTGCTTATCGGGTTGCTTATGTGAGTTTATTAAGTTTTTCAACGCCTCGAAATCAGTCATTAAAACTAAGTATATCACAGTATTTTAAAAATTGCAAGCGGTTAAAAAAAGCCGCTTGAACACTGCAAGTATAATTATTGTCGGATTGACATAAAAAATTGCCGACAATTATAAAACTGTCGGCAATTTTTTAATACCTTACTCCCATTCGATTGTTGCGGGGGGTTTAGATGTTATATCGTAGACTATTCTGTTTGCGTGTTTAACTTCGTTTACAATGCGGTTTGAAATAATTTCCAAAACGTCGTATGATATGCGCGCCCAATCCGCCGTCATTGCGTCGAGCGAAGTAACCGCCCGTATTGCAATTACGTTTTCATATGTTCTGAAATCCCCCATAACGCCGACCGTCTTGCTGTTGGTAATAACGGTAAAGTACTGCCAGATTTGCTCGTCCAGCCCTGCCTTTGCAATTTCTTCGCGCAATATATAGTCGCTGTCGCGCAAAGTTTCAAGCTTTTCCTCGGTCACTTCTCCCATAATTCTTATGGCAAGTCCGGGCCCGGGAAAGGGTTGGCGCATTACCACCGACTTGGGCAGCCCGAGTTCAAAGCCCACCTTTCTTACTTCGTCCTTGAAAAGATCGCGAAGCGGCTCGACAATCTCTTTAAAGTCAACTACCGACGGCAGTCCCCCTACGTTGTGGTGCGACTTAATTACCGCGCTTTTGCCCTTGCCGCTCTCTATTACGTCGGGATAAATTGTGCCCTGTACAAGGAAATCCACCTTACCTATCTTCTTTGCCTCGACTTCGAACGCGCGGATAAACTCTTCACCTATAATCTTGCGCTTTTGCTCGGGATCCGAAATACCTTTTAATTTTTTGAGGAACACCTCTCCTGCGTCGGCTTTTATAAGGTTCATCTTCAACCCGTCCTTGAAAACCGACATAACCTCGTCCGCCTCGTACTTTCTCAAAAGACCGTGGTCGACGAAAACGCAGGTAAGGTTATCGCCTATTGCCTTGTGAATTAATGTGGCGGCAACCGCAGAGTCGACGCCGCCCGACATTGCGCAAAGCACTTTTTTGTCACCGAGTTTAATTTTTAAATCCCGTATCTGGTTCTCGACAAAATTTTTCATTGTCCAATCCCCGACTGCGCCGCAAACCTCGTAAAGGAAGTTATGCAATAGCTTTGCGCCGTACTGCGTGTGGTTTACTTCGGGGTGGAACTGTACGCCGTAAATGCCTTTCTCCTCGTTACCGAACGCGGCAAAGGGGCAATTTTCACTGTACGCAATCTTTTTAAAACCGTCGGGAAGTACGGTTATTCTGTCCGTATGGCTCATCCAGCACACCGACTTTTCGGGAATACCCTTTGTAAGCGGTGAATTAGTGCATATAACCTCCGCCTTGCCGTATTCCGAAGTTTGGGCGCTTTCAACCGTACCGCCCAAGAGCAGAGCGGCAAGCTGACAGCCGTAACAAATGCCGAGTACGGGAATGCCCAGCTTAAAAATTTCGCTATCTATTTTTGGACTGCCCTCTTCGTAAACGCTGTTGGGCCCGCCCGTAAATATTATGCCTATGGGGTTGTATTCCCTTATCTTTTCTATACTCATTTCGGAGGGCATAAGGTCGCAAAATACGCCGTGTTCCCTTACGCGCCTTGCAATAAGCTGATTGTACTGACCGCCGAAATCCAAAATCAGAACTTTTTGATGCTGCATATGTTTTCTCCTGATAACTTTTATAAGGCGTAAAAAATTACGCCTTATTTTTTCTTAAATCTAATTTTTAGGTGAGTAGTTGGGTGCTTCTTTGGTAATGGAAATGTCGTGAGGGTGGCTCTCTGCAAGCGAAGCCGCCGTCATCTTTACGAACTTTGCGTCGTGCCTCAACGACTCGATGGTGCCGCAACCCGTGTAGCCCATACCCGCGCGAAGTCCGCCCAAAAGCTGGAATATGATTTCCGCAAGCGCACCCCTGTAAGGCACGCGCCCCTCGACGCCCTCGGGCACAAATTTTTTCGCATTGGCTTGGAAATACCTCTCCTTGCCGCCCTTAGCCATTGCGGGAAGCGAACCCATACCTCTGTAAGTTTTAAAGCTTCTGCCTTGGTAAATTTCAAGCTCGCCCGGGGATTCGGCAGTTCCCGCAAATAGCGAACCTATCATAACGGCACTGCCGCCGGCTGCAATAGCTTTTACTATATCTCCGGAATACTTAACGCCGCCGTCTGCGATAACTCGCTTGCCGAGCTTGTCCGCCTCTTCCGCGCAGTCCAAAACCGCCGTAAGCTGGGGCATACCTATACCGGCAACGATTCTTGTGGTGCAGATAGAGCCGGGGCCTATGCCTACTTTCACAACGTCGGCGCCTGCGCTCATCAAATCGTGCGTTGCCTCGGCAGTAACAACGTTTCCTGCAACGAGCGGCAAATCGGGATATGCTTTTTTAACTTTTTCAACCGCCTTCAAAATTCCGGCAGAGTGTCCGTGCGCCGAGTCCATAACAAGAATATCGACCTTTGCCTTTACAAGTTCGGCAACGCGTTCAAGCACGTCCGCCGAAGCGCCGATAGCCGCGCCGGCAAGAAGCCTGCCCTTTTTGTCCCTTGCGCTGTTTGGATACTGAATTGTCTTTTCTATATCTTTTATTGTAATCAAGCCCTTCAAATAGCCGTTTTTATCGACTATGGGCAACTTTTCTATTCTGTGCTTACCCAAAATTTTCTGCGCTTCGGAAAGCGACGTGCCTTCGGGCGCGGTAACCAAACCGTCCTTTGTCATTACGTCGGCTATGGGCTGGTCGAAGTTGGTTTCAAAGCGCAAATCGCGGTTGGTCAAAATACCTACAAGCTTACCTTCACGGGTTATGGGCACGCCGCTTATTTTATATTTAGCCATAAGCTCGCAAGCCGCGCTCACGGGCTGCTCCGGCGTGAGGTGGAAGGGGTCGGTAATTACGCCGTGTTCGCTGCGCTTTACCTTGTCCACCTGCAAAGCCTGCTCTTCGATAGACATATTCTTGTGAATAATACCTATGCCGCCCTCGCGAGCCATAGCAATTGCAAGCTTGCTTTCGGTAACGGTATCCATAGCCGCGCTTATAAGCGGAATATTGAGATTGATGCCTTCGCACAGGGTAGTGTGCAAATCCACTGTTGCCGGAAGCACGTCCGACGCCGCAGGTATAAGCAACACGTCGTCGAAAGTCAACGCCTCTTTCACGATTTTACTCATAAATTTTTTCTCCTTAAATAACGTAATGTCCTTATAATTTATCTGATAAGTTCGATGAGAATGTTTTTGCTCTGTTCGTAATACTCGGTCTGCTGCTCCAAGGGTACAATTTTTTCAATCTCGGTCAACAGTTTTTCTCCGCCGTTCTTGTCGCGTTTGGTGTTGACTTTCAATATAAGCTGCATTAAAGCGTTGCCACGGGGAAAGCCTTCGACGTGCCGCATAGCTTCAACCGCACAGCTCAAAGCCGAGTCGATACCGTCAGCCTCGTACTTTGCTATGCAAATTTTTCCGCAGATATACTGTCTGTAATCCAGCCCCAAGTCCTTGCTCTTATCTTCGCAGTAGCCGTTGAAGTTTGAATTGGAAATAAGCTTGTCCCCAAACGACGAGGTGTTTGCGTGATTTTCCGCCTCAACGTTGTTAGAAACGGTGCGCGCAAGGTCGTCGATATCCCCCGTATAAGAGAAACTGAGCGAGTAGTACGCGGCGGACATCGAATAATTGCCGCACTTTTCGCAAAAGCTTGCCATACTGCGCGGAAAGCCGAGGCTTGCAACCGCAAAAGCAAGCGCCGCGGCAACAAGAACTATAAGCAAAGTTTTTAATGCGGTTTTGATAATTATTTTAAACATTTTATCATTTGCATCCGCCGATTTTTTATTTTATCTATTCTATCACAAGAAAAACAAAAATGCAAGTGTTTGAAAATATAAAATTTATACATAAATGCGCTCGGACAAAATATATTTGATACTATGAAAAAACTTTTTATATCCATATTTCTTGTAACCGTTATATTTTTAACATTTCCCGGCTGCTCGAAAAACATCGACTACCTTGAATATATTTCAGAAAAACGCAGCAACATTTATCTCTACTCCGACGACGAAGTCGACATAAAAATTTACTGCTCGCAAAAGGAACAGCCCTACTGTGCCGACGGCATAAAGGGAGAAATGTGCGACGTATGCGAAGTTTTCGTAAAATTGAATAAGAACCCGAGCGAACTTTCGATAAGCCTTTGCGGACACGAGGGAGAAATGAACTATCAGGCGGTAGACAACTTGTTCTATTTGAGCTTCTCCGAAAAAGCGTTTGAAACAGACAGCCTCGATATAACCCTCGATATTGACGGAGAAAGCAAGACGTACAAGGCGTTGACCGCCACATATGACGGAGTTTTGAGCTGTGACGACGCTGTTAATTGCGTAATAGAACACGACGGCGAGCTTGTTTCCTCGTTGACTTCAAACGGGCTTTTCAACGGGGAAATTTATGTAAGGCTTATATACGACGAAGGTTGCTATTACTATGTGGGAATAATTACCAAGGATAAGACGGTTTTCGCATACCTTGTAGACGGGGAAAGAGGCAAGATTATAAGCACTAAAAAATAAGCATAAAACCGCAAGGCAAGCCTTGCGGTTTTTCAAATAAACTCGGTAATAATTTGATTTTGCACAAACAAGTATTCGTCCTTTATTTTGAAAAATTCGTCCGAAACTTCGGTATATTCCCGTACCTTTTGAATTTTTTCGGCAAATTCCCGTAAAAAATCTACCTCGAAAAAAGTCTTGTATTCATTCAAATTCAAGCCCCTCGAAGTGCGCAAAGCGAGCATAATAAACTCTTCCTTGCGCTCTGCTTCCTCTATTTTCTGGCTGTCTTTTACGGCAAAATGGTTTGACAGAATGCACTTGAAATATTCGTCCAAATCAAAGGTATTTGTAAGGCGCGTATCGCTTATGCACGAGGACGCCGCAACGCCGAAGCCTATGTACTCCCCACGCTTCCAATAGTTTAAGTTGTGTTTGGATTCAAATCCCTTTTTACAGAAATTAGAGACCTCGTACCTTTCAAATCCAAGCTGTCTTAATTTCTTTACGCCAAACTCGTACATTGCGGCAACCTCGTCGCTGTCGGGCAGTTCTCCGTTTAAATAATCGGTGTAAACAGGGGTTCCGTCCTCGGGGCAAAGCGCGTACATGGAAATATGATTGGCCCCGGAATATGCCGCAGTTCCAATGGTTTTTTCTATGTCGGCTATGCTTTGGTTTTTAAGCCCTATCATTACGTCGACGCTGAAATTTCTGCCCTTCAACAGCTTGGCGCATTGCTCGAATTGCTTCAAATTATGTATCCTGCCGATTTCTATAAGCTGGCTGTCTATTGCAGTTTGCAACCCGACCGAAAAGCGGCTTATGCCACACTTTAAGTAGGTTTCTATCTTTTTTGCGCTTACCGTGCCGGGATTTATTTCAATTGTTATTTCCGCATTTTCGGCAAGGTTAAAATTCTTGCGCGCCGCCGCAACAAGCATAGCTATATATTTTTCGTCAATTACCGACGGCGTTCCGCCGCCTATATACAAAGTATCGAAATTATAACTTTTAAGCTCGTTTGAGCGCATTGCCATTTCTCGGTACACGCAAGCCATATAGCTCTCGGCAAAGCCTATTTTGTCGGGAAACGAAGCAAAATCGCAGTACCTGCACTTTGCTTTGCAAAAAGGAATATGAACGTAAATTCCGCTCAATCCGCCACCTCATAAATAAATTTTTTGATATCGACTTTAAAGTCCGCCGACACTTCCACGCCCTCGCTTTTAAGCATGGCAGCCTGATTTTCTATTCCTCCGAACGCAAAGCCCTTTGTAAGGCTTCCGTCCTTGAACACCACCCTGTGACATGGAACTTCTCCGAAATAAGGGTTGCAGTGCAGCGCCCAGCCTACTTGCCGCGCCGCGCGCGGACTGCCCGAAGCCGCGGCTATCTGCCCGTACGTTGCAACCTTGCCCTTGGGTATTTTTCTGACCTCGGTATACACTCTTTCAAAAAAAGACATACACATCCTTTAAAATATCAGTCTTTATTGGTCTTTAAAATCTGCATAAACACTTCCGACGGCACCTCTACGTTTCCGATCTGGCGCATACGCTTTTTGCCCTCTTTCTGTTTTTCAAGCAGTTTTTTCTTTCGGGTAATATCTCCGCCGTAGCACTTTGCAAGCACGTCCTTTCTGACGGCTTTAACCGTTTCGCGCGCAATTATTTTGCCGCCGATTGCAGCCTGAACGGGCACTTCGAAAAGCTGACGGGGAATAGCTTCCTTCAAGTTTTCGCATAGAGTTCTGCCGCGGGCGTAAGCCGAATCCTCGTGAACTATCATAGACAGAGCGTCGCAAACGTCACCGTTCAATAAAATATCGAGCTTTACAAGCTTACTGCGCTCGTAGCCCAAAAGCTCGTAATCGAAGCTTGCATAGCCGCGCGTTCTCGACTTTATCGCGTCAAAGAAATCAAAAATTATTTCGTTGAGAGGCAAGTTATATTCCAGCCTTACGCGGCTTTTATCGAGGTAAGTCATCTGTAAAAACACTCCGCGCTTTTCACGGCACAAATCCATTATCTGACCCAAATAATCGGGCGGAGAATAGATATCGGCTTTTACAATCGGTTCCTCCATATGCTCTATTTCGGAAAGAGGAGGAAGGTGCGACGGGTTGTCGATAAACACCTCTTCCCCGTCGGTTTTAACAACTTTATAGCTGACCGAGGGCGCAGTGGTTATAATTTCAAGCCCGAACTCACGCTCAATGCGCTCTTGAATAATTTCCATATGCAGCAGCCCCAGAAAACCGCACCTGAACCCGAATCCGAGCGCAACCGAGCTGTCGGGCTCGAAAATAAGCGAAGCGTCGTTTAATTGAAGCTTCAAAATTGCGTCCTTTAAATCGTTGAAACGGCTTCCGTCAAGGGGATATATGCCGCAGAAAACCACGCTTTGCACGGTCTTGTAACCGGGCAACGGCTCTGCGCAGGGGGCGTCGGCGCAGGTAACGGTATCGCCTACCGCCACGTCCTGAATTGATTTTATAGAAGCGGCTATATAACCGACCTCCCCCGCAAACAGTCCGTTTTTCGGAGTAAGATTGGGCGCAAACACGCCCGTTTCCACAACGTCGTAAATCTTGTCCGAGCGGAAAGTTTTAATTCTGTCACCGCTCTTGACGCACCCCTCCTTTATCCTGACAAACAAAATTACGCCCTTGTAGTTGTCGTAATAACTGTCGAAGATGAGCGCTTGCAGCTCCTTGCCGTCGTCTCCGTCCGGCGCGGGAAAATGCGTAACTATTGCCTCCAACACGTCGTCGATATTCAGTCCCTCTTTTGCGGAAACCAAGGGCGCGTCGGAAGCGTCCAGCCCGATAACGTCCTCTATTTCCGTCTTAATTTCGTCGGGACGCGCGCTCGGCAAGTCAATTTTATTTATTACGGGCAAAATTTCAAGGTTGTTTTCGAGCGCAAGATATACGTTTGCCAGCGTCTGCGCCTCAACGCCCTGCGACGCGTCGACAATCAAAATTGCCCCTTCGCACGCAGCGAGAGAGCGAGAAACTTCGTATGTGAAGTCGACGTGTCCCGGAGTGTCGATGAGGTTAAACTCATACTCCTCTCCGTTCTTTGCCTTGTAAAACATTCTGACGGGCGTAAGCTTTATAGTTATGCCGCGTTCGCGTTCGATATCCATCGAGTCGAGCAGTTGCGCCTCCATATCTCGCTCGGAAACCTGCCCTGTGCGCTCCATAAGCCGGTCGGCAAGCGTGGACTTGCCGTGGTCGATATGCGCTATAATACAAAAATTACGAATATTACTTTTTTTTGCCATATTCTTACAATCTATTTACTCCTGCGTCGCAAACTTATCCAAAAGGTCGTCATCGGAAAGTATCATACCGCCGCCGATAACGGCGCAAAGCTGAGGCTCTTCGGGAACGTTGACGCCAATTCCCAGCTTTTTTTCGATATACTCGGCAAGCCCGTCCATTTTTACAAGACCGCCCGAAAGATAAATTCCGCCGTGCATTACGCCCGAAATAACCTCCGCCGGCAACTGCTTTAAAACAAGCTCGACGTATTCTAAAATTTTATCGACGTACATATTTATAACGCCGCAAATTTGTTCGGAATTGACGGCTATCGAAGTGGGCGCGCCGCTTGACACTTCCCTGCCCTCGAACACGTTTATTTTATTGTCGTCGGCAAGCAGACTTCCGACCGTATTTTTAAGCTTTTCGGCGGTAAGCGCGCCGACTTTGGTGTTGTAGTTTTCGGCAAGCTCGTCGATGAGATGCACGTCAATATTTCCGCCGCCGAGGTTTACGTTAAAGCCCGACACAATTCCGTCCTGCGAAAGTGCGGCTATGTTTGTTATAGAACTGCCGATATCGACGCAGAACATAGGCGCGCTTTCGCTTATTGCCACGTTGTGACCGAGCACCGCGGCAAAGGGCGCAAGCGTAAAATATACCGCGCCTATTCCGCATTCTTCCGCAACGCGCAGATACGCCTGTTTAAGTTCGCTTTTAGCTCCGCAGGGCAATACAAAAATTACTTCCGTCTTTTTTGCCTTTTTGCGCGGAATTTCTATTTTTTCGAGAAAGTGTCCCAAAAGCGCGGCGGCAAGATTTTCGTGAACGATATTTCCGTCGCGAACGGGGTTGACGATATGCGTGTTTACCGCAGCCCTGCCCGAAAGGGCGCGGGCTTTATCCCCGTACGCCTTTACGGACAGAAACCTTTCTTCCTTTTCTTGACATTCCTCGACGGCAATGCAGGTTGCTTCCATTAAAACGACTCCGCATCCGGGCATATAAATTTTTGTTACACCCGAGCCGAAATCGACCGATATACTTTTCATAAGTCTATTTTTACTCCGTCAAGTAATTTTTTCGTCAACGTAACGGGCAAGCCCACAACGTTTGTATAACTTCCGAAATATTCCTTTACCAACCCTCCGTCCTGAATGCCGTAACTGCCGGCCTTGTCAAGCGGAGAACCGCTTTCGACGTAGCTTTTGATAAATTCATCGGATAAAATATTGAATTTGACCTCTGTTCTGTCAAAATCAATCAATTTTTTATATTTGTTTCGCACGCACACGCCCGTTATGACGTAATGCGTTTTACCCGAAAGCATTTTAAGCGTCTTTTCCGCCTCGGCGGCGCCTTTGGGCTTCCCCAAAATTTCTCCCCCGAACACAACTATCGTATCGCAGCCGATTACCGTTTTCGAGTCGTCGAGGGAAAACACGTCGTCGCACTTAGCTTCCGCAAGGGCACAAGCCATTTTTTCGGGAAACAGCGAAATATTAACTTTTTCTTCCGCCTTGGACGGAACAACCTCGAAGTGCGGCAGTATTTGCGATAAAAGTTCGCGCCTTCTCGGTGACGCACTTGCTAAAACGTATTTCATATTTTTTTACGCGTCCGAATAATTATATTGAAAAATAATTGTGCCGCGTATTTAACCGCGGCACCGTTACACTTTACAGTATTTCGAGATTTTTGTGGAAGGATTTTCTGAACTCCGTCGAAGCCGCCATCGCATTTTTAATTTCAAGCGTTGCGTCACCCTCGATTTCGGTTTTCATAATTACGGAATCGCCCAAAATATCGCAGTTGATGCTTTTAATTACGCCCGAGTTAGCCCTGTCAAGACTTTCTGCAATTCTAAGCATTACGCCCAGCTTTTTAACTACGTCCAAATCGTCTTCGGTAATTATATCGCGGTAACGCGCCCAATCGTAGGCGTTTATATCCTCTTTTTTATGACAACAAGCCGTAAACGCCGCAAGCACTATATCCCTGTGCGACACCCCGTATAGGTTGGCGTTTAAAATCATATACCAACTATGGCGCTGATGATTGTAATATTTTATGCGCATACCGCAGTCGTGCATCATTGCGGCAACTTTAAGTATTTTGAGATATTGCCTCGGGAATTTATGAAGCACGCGCAACTGTTTAAACAACTGTATGCTTAAATTTACAACGTGCTCGACGTGCTTTTCATCGCAGTCATAGTATTTGACAAGCGTTGTAAGCGAGTAGTTCAAAACGTCGGCTATGGGCTTTTCGATTGTCGAGGGCAACGCCTGATTGAACATTAAGCCCTCGCGAAGTCCCGCGCCCGAGAAAGTAAACGACTCTACGTTCATATAGTTTATAAACGCGCGAATAACCGCAAGAGCGGCGGGCAGAATATCCGCACGTTCGGCGGAAAGCCCCTTAATCTTCTTCTTGCGGTCAAGGTCGAGCACCTTAATCATATCGTAGACGGGATTAAAGTCCTCGGTCTGCATTTTGTAGTTGTGTACGCAATCGAGAGGGTATTTGTGCACCATCTTCGAAATTTTAAACAGATTTCTGAAAGAGCCGCCAACGCCTATCATCTGCACGTCGGGGTCTACCTCTTTAAGCCACTCAACCTGCTTCAACTGTTCGGTAAAAAACTCCTCTATCTTGGCAGCCTGTTCCTCGGGTTTTAATCCATCTCCCGAGAAAAGCCCTGTAAGCGTTACCGCTCCGAAGGGCAAAGTGACGTAATTTAACATATTTCTGCGGTTGTAGTAAACTATCTTAGTTGAACCGCCGCCTATTTCAAGCACTATGCCCTTGGGAATGTCCATTGTGTTGATTACGCCGCGGTAGACTAAAATAGCCTCCTCCTCGGACGTAAGCACCCTTATTTTAATGCCGCAGGTCGCTTGAATTTCGTCTAAAAAACTTCTCTGGTTTTTAGCCCGCCTTACCGCCTCGGTAGCGACGGCTATAATTCTCGTAACGCCGCTTGCGTCGCAGAGTTTTCTGAACATTTTCAATGTTTTGATAGTTTCAGCTACACGCGCCGGCTTTAAAAATCCGTCGCGCTCCATATCCTGCCCGAGTCTAACACTCTCTTTAAGCTCGTCCACAACCATAAAATAGCCTTCCGCGAAGAGGTTGACAATGACAAGCCGCGCAGAATTCGAGCCTAAATCGATAATACCTATCTTTTCCAAAATACCATCTCCTCACGGTGACATGCACGCGTCTATAAATAAACTTCTCTTGCAGAATTATAACACACCTTTTTTCATTTGTACAGTTTTTACAAAAAAATTTGTGCAAATTGCACAAAAGAATTTTTAATTATTTGACTTTTTTTAAAGATTTTTGATTTTTTTTAAACAAGCCGGACATAAAAATTCGGGGCAAATTTCTTTAAGCGGCTCGATTACAAACTCGCGGTTCAGATACTCGGGGTGAGGGATAACCAAATCGTCCTCTCGCACCTGCTGCTTGCCGTAAAAAATTATATCTATATCCAGCGTTCTGTCCCCCCAGCGCTCTTTGCGGATACGTCCGCACTCGCTCTCTATTCGTTGAATTTCATCCAAAAGAGCGTGCGGAGAAAGATAAGTTTGAATTTCCGCCGCGCAGTTTAAAAACGTATTTTTCGCGACTCCGCCCACAGGCTCAGTCTGAATATAGCTTGACACCTTTTTTACTTTTATTCCGCTCGACTTCGAAAGCAACTCAACCGCTCTGTCAAGATATGCCTTTCTATCCCCCATCGACGAGCCGAGCGAAAGATAGGCAACCGTTCTTTTCACGCTCACGCTGACGCCTACCCTGTCAAATTTGTGCTTTACGGGGGCTTGCGGTTTGTAGACGGTCATATCGACGCCCTGCGCCGCGAAATTATCGAGTATGCGATATGCGCATGTATAGGCAAGCGTTTCAATGAGGTTGAAATTATTTTCTCGCACCGTTCTTGCCACAAGGTCGCAAACTGCGGAATAATTTACGGTATTTCGTAAATCGTCGCTTTGCCAATTTTTTTCAAAATCGCAATGCACTTCGATATCGAAGACAAAGGGTTGGGGATTTACTTTTTCTTCGGCGTGAACGCCGTGACAGGCGCTTATTTCAAGTCCTTGAATTTTAACCTTGTTCATAAACCTTTCTTATAGCCTCTGCATTTTCGTAAACGTCGTGAACGCGCACAAACAGCACCTTTTTTCTTGCGGCAAGCCTCGAGCTTTCCACCGTTTGTTCAAGTCTGTTTTCGGGCAAACCTCCGAACAAAGATTTGCGGCTTGCGCCCAAAAGTAAGGGATATCCCAGGGTGTACAGTCTGTCATAGCCGTTTAAAAGCTCGATATTCTGCTCCCTGTTTTTCGCAAAACCTATGCCGCCGTCAAGGCAAATTTTTTCCTTTTCTATTCCGCTATTCAAAGCTAAAGATGCGCTGTTTTGCAAAAATTGCGTAATTGCCCCCCATATATCCCCCGTTAAGGGACATTTCGCATTGTGCATAATACATACCGAAGCGCCGTATTCCGCTATGGTCTTTGCCATATCCTTATCGTAAGTCAAGCCCCAGACGTCGTTTATAAGGTCTGCTTTTAGTTCCAGCGCAACCCTCGCACTCTTTGAAAAATACGTATCAACCGAAACGGGTATATCAAAACGTTTTTTAATCATTTCAAGCGGCTTTGCAAACCGCTCGATTTCAATTTCCGCGTCGACCTCGACATAGCCGGGTCGCGTGGACTGCGCGCCCAAATCAATTATAGCCGCGCCCTCGCTTTGCGCCTTTTCAACGGCAAAAAGCACGTCGTCCGCACTCTTTCTGCTTGCCGCCCAAAAGCTGTCGGGGGTAAGGTTGATTATTGCCATTACATAGGTATAGTTTTCAAAAATTTTATTGCCTATCTTCATATTCCGATTATCGAAAGTACCTCTTCTCTGTTTTCTTTGCCGAACTCTCCAAGCGAACAGTACGTTACGGTTTTGCTGCCCGGCTTCTTTACTCCCCTGCAAGTCATACAGGTATGCTCAGCCTCGCAGACGACAAAAACGCCTTTCGGCTTTAAACAGCGCATAATTTCCTCGGCAATTTGACGGGTAAGCCGCTCTTGAAGTTATTGCCTTTTCTCTATCCATTCCTTTGCCTCCTTTAAAAGTGTAAACGAACCGCAAACAACAACGCAAGCCGACTTTGCGCTTTCAAGCGCACAAGCAACGCTTTGCGACTCGGCGCAATATTTAAAGTATTTTTTACACGCGTTTGAAATGATTTCAAGCTTTGCCGCCCTCGGACTCGGGCACTCGACCGCAGTTACTTTTTCGGCAACCTCGCAAAGCATTCTAAGGTTGCCCTCCAAATCCTTGTCGTCAAGACAGCCGAATATTATTTCCGCTTGTCCGTTCAAGCCCGAAATATAATTTATAAGCGGCGCAAACGCCGATGGGTTATGCGCCCCGTCGAGTATATACCGCACCCCGTTTGCGCGTATAACTTCCAATCTTCCGCCGAGCTTTGCCTGTTTAACCCCGTAATATATCGCAGTTTCGGGTATTTCAAGGTATCTTGCCGCCTCAATTGCCAAAGCCGCGTTATACGGTTGGACGCTTCCCATAATGCCGTTTTCAAACTCTACATTGCCGTATATGAAGTGCCCGTCGTCGATAATTCGAATAGGTTTATCCGCAAAGCTTGCGCCCGCATTTTTAAAATAGCGGACGGCCTTTTCGCACTGAAGTGCGCTTACTATAACCTTACAGTTTTTAATTATTCCCGATTTGTGTGCGCAAATACTCTCGATACTGTTGCCGAGTACGCCCGTATGCTCCAAAGATACCGAGGTTATCAGCGCAAGAATTTTGCCGCGAACGGCGTTAGTTGCGTCATATGTGCCGCCCAATCCGCATTCCAGCACCGCATACTCGCAGCCGCAAAGGAAAAACGCGTAAATAGCCGCCGCCGTTTCGACCTCGAATTGCGTTGCACTGCCTGCAAGCTTCAAAGCCGCGCCGAACGCCCTGTCGTAAGTTTGCTCGTCAATATTTTTGCCGTTTATTTTAAACTGTTCGAGATAGTCGTACACCGCCGGGGAGCAAAAGGTGCCAACCGTTTTACCGCAGCACAGCAAAATTCGAGTCATATATTCAGCAACCGAACCCTTGCCGTTCGAGCCGGAAATATGAATTATTTTAAGTTTTTCGTCGGGACAGCCGAGCCCGTCCAAAATTTTGCGAACGCGTTCAAGACCGAAATCCATTCCCCTCTTCGACAGAGCGCGCACGCAATTTAACGTAGTTTCAAAGGACAAAATTCCACCTCAACCGAAATAAAATTATATCATAAGCACAGCTATAAAGCAAGAATATTGTAAAATTTTTTGAGAATACTGTTGATATGGCACTTATTTTTATCAGAACTACAATTATATTTATAGTATTGCTTTTGATAATGCGGCTTATGGGCAAAAGTCAGATAGGAGAAATGCAGCCGTTCGAATTTGTTATAAGTCTTGTAATAGCCGAGCTTGCGTGCATACCTATGGCGGATACCTCTATCCCCATTTTTTACGGAATAATAGCAATTGTCACGATTTTTATTCTGCACCAGGTGGTGTGGCTTTTACAGCTATGGTTCCAGCCCGTCAAAAAGATCGTAAGCGGCAAACCTTCGGTAGTAATAAATCGGGACGGTATCGACGAGTTTCAGTTAAAAAAGAACAACCTCGACGTGAGCGACCTTGTAGAAAGTATGCGCGCTGCCGGATATTTCAACCTTGACGACGTTTATTACGGACTTTATGAAGCCAACGGCTCGTTTTCCGCGCTTGAAAAGGAGGAAAAAGCCGCAACTTCGCTGCCGCTGATGCTGATAGACAGGGGCAAGCCGGACAAAAAAAATCTTGTCCGCTGCGGATTTGACAGGGACAAGCTTGAAAACTTTTTAAAGGAACAGGGCGCGAAATTAAAAGAAGTTGTTGCAATGACTATTAACGGAGAGGGCAGAGTATATTTCCAAAAGCGCGGAGAAAAATATAAGATATTGAATATGGAGGTACGCGGCAAATGGTAAAATCCATATGCTATACCCTGGCTGCAATTTTACTTTGCCTCGGCATATTTATTTACGCGGAAATATTTTTGAACAGACAGTTTGAAGAATTTTCAAAAGCCTTAGACACGCTTTATACCAAGGTCGAAAACCGCACCGCCACTCGCGAGGACGGGTACGCCGTGCGCACAATGTGGAACGACAAAAAGTCAAAGCTTCAAATTTTGGTGCCGCACAACGACATTTCTTACGTCGACTATTGGCTTAGCGAGTGTTGCGGACTTTTGTACAACGACGAGTACGAGCTGGCGCTGGGCAAGGTTGAAGTGTTAAAAGAAATAGCAAAAAATCTGCCTAATACCTACAGCATAAGGGTCGAAAACATTCTATAATTACTCATATTCGTCATAGCTCCGCCTGTTATGCGGCGGAGGACAAGGCGGACAGGGCGGCGGACACGAGGGTTTTTGCGGAGGCTTAGGCGGAGGATTTTCCGACTTACCGAACTTAACAAGTACGGCGTCGTCCCCTATTTTTACAACACAGGAAATGGGTAAAAAAACTTCTTGCTTTGAAAACTTGAACCCCTTGCAGCCCGTCACGGTAAAGCCCGTCACGTTGTTATCCGGGAAGGAAAAAGTCAAATCGCAAACCTTGCCAAGATTTTTTCCGTCGTTGAGATTTATTACGTCCTTTTGCTTTAAATCGGAAAAAGTAACTTCCATAATAATAAAATATGCGCAAGGTCTGTTTAAATTGACCTTGCGCACAAATTTACTTTAATTTTCAGGGCATCCAATTGCTGATGTTGGTAAACAAATCTTCGAGGTGGAACAAACTGCCCTTCAACGCGTCGTGTAAATTAGCCGCTGTTTCTCCGCCTACCCAGCCTATAATTTTCAAAATAAGCAGGGAGATAAGCACACCGATAAACAAAAACAATGCCGCGCCGAGCACTTTATTCAAAAGTTTTGAAATAAAATTGTCCGCTTCGAGAAACTTTGTTATTATCAGGACGAGTATCACTCTTAAAATCTGCACTATAACGAACAAAATGATATAATATATTATCACTTCGAGGTGCATATTTGTCAAAAATTCGTTACCTGCCCAGCAATCCGAAAGTTTTTTGAGCAAGTCGCCGATAAATCCAACGTCGAGAAAAACCGTGCCGAACAAACCGCATACGACTATGCTGATTATAAATCCGAAAATGCCGCCTGTAAAAAATTTCAAGCCCGAACCGAAACCTACGAAAACGCCAAGCGTTATGCAACCGAGAACTATTACGATTGCCATCCAATCGGCAAAAACCATACTCTTAACCTCCTTGTATTTGCATTATAGCAAAGTTTTTTAAAAATGTAAACACTTTTATTAAAAAAATCACTATATAGGTAAAACACACATGGAAGTTGTAAAAATTACGGGAATTTGTCTACATAATTTATTTTTCCGCGAATACCACGCCGGCGGCGTCCGCACCTATATGTGTGCCTATAACAGGACAGATATTGCCCTTTTCGGAAAATTTTATACCCAGCTTCGAGCTTAAAACTTCGGCATTTTTATCGTTTTCGGTATAAATAAGATAGACGGGCTTGGTAAAATCTATCTTATCTTTATCTATTATCGAGCAAATATAATTGATGCCCTTGTTTATGCCGAACTGTTTGGATATCATTTCAACCTTGCCGTCAACCGAAAAAGTTATTACGGGCTTTATTTTCAAAAGCGAGCCGATAACTGCCGAAACGTTGGACAGTCTGCCGCCCTTGCGAAGGTTGTCAAGCGTATCCAACACCGCATAAATTTTAAGCTTGGGTCTAAGCTCGTCGAGCATAGCGCAAATTGCATCAACGCCTTTATCTATAATTTTTAAAGCCTCTATTACGCACAGTTTAAGCATAACGGTAGTACATTTTGTATCGTACACATACACGTTGTCATACTTTGCCGCGACGGCTTTGCAACGCTCGTACGAGCCGCTAAGTTGAGAAGCAAGCGGCAAAATAAGCACCTCGTCCGCCTCTTTGAGCGCGGCGTTTACCGCCTCTTCAACCTGCGCTTCGGTCAGCTGCGAGGTATGCGGAAATTCTTTACTCTCGCGCATTTTTTTATAGAACTCGTCAAAAGTTATATCAACACCGTCAACAAACTCCTCGTTGCCGAAGTTAATAGTCAAAGGCATAACGTCTATACCAAGGCTTGCCGCCTCCTCTACCGTTATATTGCTTGACGAATCTGTTATAATTTTTATCATATCAATTCTCCTTTTTTTCAATAGTTTCGACAAACTTTTTAAACAGTCTGTCGGTCTGCTCCAGCTCATCGCCGTTTAAAATTTCAGACAGTATCTTTAATACATATTTACCGTATGCGTTATCCTTATGATAATATTTATAAAATTTTTGCGTAACTTCAAGCCTGAACGTGCGCTTATCCGAGGTAGGCACGCGACTGACGTAGCCTTTTTCCACAAGCTGCCTCACCTTATACGCGGCGTGCGACGAAGTTATCGAAAGACAGTCGGCAAACTCGGTTACGGTGGGGCTGCCCATAAGACCTATGGTTTCAACGGCAAAAAATTCAGTTACCGTAAGCGACCCCTCGCGCTCTCCCATAATCTCGAAAATGTATTTGTAAAGCTGTAACCTGAAATTGCGATATATTTTTTCGAAATTTATCTCAACGCTCTCCTCAAGCTGTTTTCTGTCAATCATAGTCATACCGTACTTTAAAAAATTTACCTAAATATTTTGAGATAATTATACACTGCATTCAAGTTGTTGTCAAGCAAATAAATAAAAGAGATGCGAACTATAAAAAGTTCGCATCCATATTTTAAGAAATACAAGCCTTGATTTGTTTCAACGCGGTCTTTTCGAGGCGTGAAACCTGTGCCTGCGATATGCCGACTTCCGAAGATATTTCGGTCTGCGTTTTGCCCTCGAAATATCTTAAAAACAAAATTTTCTTTTCTCTGCCTTCCAGCCTGTTTATTGCCTCGTACAACGCCGCCTTTTCCGTCCAGACTTCGTCGTTGTTTTTGGTGTCGAAAATCTGGTCCATCAAAAGCAGCGTATCCCCGGACTTGTTATAAACGGGCTCGTTTAAAGAAATGGGGTCGGAAATGGCGTCAAGCGCATATGCCACTTCGGAAACGGCAATATTCATTTCCTTAGCAATTTTATCGTAAGTCACGTCCTCGTCGTCGACTTCGAGCCGTTCCCTTACCTTCAAAATCCGATATGCGGTGTCGCGTATGCTTCTCGATACGCGAAGAGAATTTCCGTCGCGCAAATATCTCTTAATTTCTCCCAATATCATAGGCACGGCGTATGTGGAAAATTTGACGCCGACCGTAATGTCAAAGTTATCTATTGCCTTTATAAGCCCCACGCAGCCTGCCTGAAAAACGTCGTCGGCATTTGCGCGCTTTGCCCAAAACCGCCTTACAAGCGACAGCACAAGCCGCATATTTCCGACTATGAATTTTTCGCGTGCGTCCGCGTCGCCTCCCTTCAATTTTATCATAAGTTCTTCCTGTTCCTTTGCCGACAATGTGGGAAGTCCCGACGTATCGACGCCGCAGATTACAACTTTTTGCAACATAATAAATCCTCCTAATATTATGTAGCAAAAATTTTGTAATACTTTATGTCGGGACTTACGCCGTTAATTTATATTTTTTTGGAGATTTCTTTTTTAAGCTTTGAAATAATCTTTTTTTCAAGGCGCGAAATGTAACTTTGCGATATACCCAAAGTATCGGCAACGTCCTTTTGCGTCATTCCCTCTCCGCCTTCCAGCCCAAAGCGCATCTTCATTATCCGTTGCTCTCGTTGTGAAAGTTTCGAAAGCGACGCCGCAAGCAAATCGCGTTCCACCCCGCCCTCTATGTCGGAATAAACACTGTCCGCGTCCGTGCCCATAACGTCGGATAAAAGCAACTCGTTGCCCTCCCAATCGGTATTGAGCGGCTCGTCGAAGCTGACCTCCTGCCTTAGCTTCGACATACGGCGAAGATACATTAAAATTTCGTTTTCGATGCACCTCGAAGCGTAGGTCGCAAGCTTGATATTTTTGTCGGACTTAAACGAATTGATAGCCTTGATAAGCCCGATTGTACCTACGGAAACGAGGTCATCCCCGTCCGCGCCCGAACTGTCGAACTTTTTGGCTATGTACACGACGAGTCTTAAATTATGCTCTACAAGCTCGGCTTTGGCGCGCTCGTCTCCGCTTTCCAAAAGAGAAATTTTATTGCTTTCCTCCTCTTGCGATAAAGGCAGAGGCAGCGCCTCCGTTCCGCATATGTAGTCGAGTGTGTTAGTACCGAAAATAGCCGCAAACAGAGATTTTATTTTTTCAAACATAAGTCCTCCAACAAGTCGCAATGCAAGACCGCGCGGTCTATATTTTGCGGACTTATACCAATTTTTACTTTTTTTATAATATTATTTTTTCCGCCTTCGAACTCTATCCTGTCGGCGGTAAAAATTTTCATAATTTCGCTTCCGGCAACAGTATGTATTACAACGCCGTCTTTTATACCCGTTTCGTCGATAAGTTTTTGCGCAGCGCTCTTAGGTATTACGCTTACGGGCGCGCCGCCCGAATACACCTTATTGCCGCTGTCGAAAAAACCTTTAAGCTCAACCTGTTTGCCGTTTAACACAATTTTGCATGTAACGGCGTTCTTTTCACCCTTCGTAAGTTTTTTTGCAAGCCGCCTTGCCCCGAGCGCCGCCGACATAACAAAAAACAGCGGAATGCCTATCGGAACGGACGAAAGCAAGTATCCTTCACCCGAAAGATAGTCGACGCCTGCAAGCATAAATATGCCTACCAGCGCGCCGCCCGACAGAGCGGTAAAAATTAAAAACCAGCCCGAAAATTTTACATAGTTTTTTACGCTATTGAATTTACCTGCCAAAAGGCACATCAGCAACCCCGACAAAATTTTTATTACGACCGCCCAGGCGCCCGCAAGCCCGAACAGCGGAAAGGCTGCGGCAAAGCACGCGCCGAGCGCCGAAGCAACGGCAACGCGCCAATATGCACAAGCATTTTTTGCGGTAAACTTGGCGGCGGTCAACAGGGTAAAATCCATACAGAAATTTTCAATCAGGGCAAGCTCGAGATAGACCTGCATTGTAGAAGGTATTATAGCTTTTAAGTTTTGTCGCAAAATAAAAAAAACCGACGACAAGCGTCGATTTTTGTCGATATTAACTTTATTGAAAATTAAGCGTGTCTATTATCTTTTCCACCTCGTCGCAACTCTCGCATTTAAACAGCTTTTCCCTGTACTCGGCGGCGTTGGGTTTACCTTTTAGATAGAAGCCAACCATCTTGCGCATAAACACGCAGGCAAACCTTTCACCGTACAACTCGCGTGTTTTTTTAAGTTGCCCCCGTACTATGGCTTGTTTATCAACGTTTTCAAGCCCCGTAATTTCGGCAAATATCCAGGGCGCGTACATTGCGCCGCGCGCAACTGCCACCCCGTCCGCACCTGTTTTTCGCATCAGCTCGTCCGCGTCTGCTCTACAAAACACTCCTCCGTTTGCTATAAGAGGCACGCTGACGGCGTTTTTTACTTTTTCTATTTGCGAAAAATCCACTTGCCCGGAATACATTTTATCACGCGTTCTGCCGTGTAAACAAAGCATATCCGCGCCCGAATCCTGCAAAGCCCTGGCAAAATCCACGGCAACAATGCTGTTTTCGTCAACACCCGTTCTGAACTTTACGGATATCAATTTACCGCTCTTTTTACACTCGGAAACAATTTTAGCTGCAAGCGGCAAATCGTTCAAAAGCGCGCTGCCCTCACCGTTTTTATATATTTTAGGCACGGGACAGCCCATATTTATATCTATAAGCTCGAAGGGCGCAAGCGCCTCGCTCTCACATGCCTTGCGCATATAATACGGCTCTTTGCCGAAAATCTGACACGCCTTTATTCCGCCGTACTCGTTGCCGACGTGCAACAGCTGCTCCGTCTTTTCGCTGCCGAAGCAAAGTCCCTTTGCGCTGACCATCTCGGTAAAGGCGAGCCCGGCGCCCAGACCCCAACATATGCCTCGGAAAACGCTGTTTGTATAGCCCGCAAGGGGTGCGCAGAACACGTTGTTTTTGGTATGTAGATTGCCTATCTTAATTTCTTTTAACTGCATAATTTATACGTTGCGCTTTGCCTTTTCCCAATATTTATCGAGCTCTGAAGAGGTCAAGCTTGTCATCTCTCTGCCGTCCGCTGCAATTAACCTTTCGCACTCGACAAACCTTGATACAAACTTCAACGCCGAAGCGCGAAGCGCGTTTTCGCTGTCTACGCCCGAAAGCCTGCAAACGTTGACTGCCGAAAACAGCACGTCCCCCGCCTCGTCGCAAACCGCCGTGCCGTCGCTTTGTTTGAGCGCACAAAGCAACTCTTCTACCTCTTCCGCAAGTTTTTTTGCCGCTTCCTCCGGGCAAGTAAAATCCATGCCCGACTTAGAGGCGCGTTTTTGCACCTTTTGCGCATACATACAGGAAGGAAAATTTTTTGGCACGGCAAGCACCGTTTGAGAAAAAGACGACATACCCTTTTCTATTTTTTTATTGTTCTCCCATACGCCCAGCGCCTCGCTTTCGCTTGCCGCCTTATCTCCGCCAAATATATGCGAGTGCCTGAAAATAAGCTTTTTGACTACTCGCGTAAGCGCGTCACCGCCCGTAAAACAGCCGCGCTCGCTTTGAAGAACCGAGTGAAACGCAGCCTGCATCAACACGTCACCCGTTTCCTCCTCTATCCCGTCCGCGTCGGCGCGCTCGATTGCGTCAACCAGCTCGTACGCCTCTTCTATCATATTTCCCTTAATGCTTTCAGGGGTCTGAACTCTGTCCCAAGGGCAACCGTCGGGCGCGCGAAGCAGCTCCAACATATGCAGCAAATCGGCATAATCGTACCTGTCTTTTTTGAGAAATTCACTCTCCTGTACCGCTACGGCGCAGGTTGCGTCATATTTCTTTTGTCTGTCAAGCTCGTAAATCTTTATAATTTTTTTATCTGTTCCGCGGATAAACACGCACTCTTTTTCTTCCCCGAACAGGTCTGAAAGCTTTTGCTTTACTTCCCCTGCAATCAAGTCGCAGTCTATATCGTACACGCACGCGGCGGCACAGCTTTTCAGCTCGTCCACCGAGTAAGCCGAAATATTGACAACGCCGCACGACGTCAGTTTTGCCGCGGAATAGGCGTGCGCCGCCTTACTTACCGTATCGTAAACTACGCAGTCGCGGTGCTTCGATAAAATAATTTTGCACGCCTCGTCCTCACACACGCCGCCGTCGACACAGTAACAGACGTCCTCTTGCTTTGCCGCCTTCAATACCGCGGAGGCAAGCTTAGCGTTCAAAGTGTCGAAATTTCTGCATTTTTCAAAGATGCAGTCCAGCGTTTCAACCTCATAGCCTTTTAAACTTTTAAAGCTGTCCGAGTTTGCCGTACGCGCAATAATTTTAGTCGCATTATCGAGCGCGACCTTAGCGCGCAGGGTTAAGTCTCCCTCGCACATTCCCAATCCTATCAGCGTTATTTTCATTTGCATTGCCCTCTTTATTTTTTACATTAATAATATACCAAAAATTCATGAGCATTGCAACAAAATACGCGCAGTTGGCAGCCCAAGCCGCGCCGCTTATCGAAAGCGGAGTGAATTTTATAAGCGCGGCGCACAGTCCCACGCGCAAAGCAGCCGTAAACCACTGCGTGACGGTGCTCTTTACAGGGCTTCCCAGCGCGGTAAGACAGGCGGACGAAGTTTGAACAAGCGACTGCGTAACCGACGACACCGCAAGAATACGGATTAAAGTTATAAGCAGCTCCCTCTCTTCCCCTGTCAACGAACCGAATATAAGTTTAGCCGCAAGCGGAGCCGAAAAGTACAGCGCGACAGCCGACGGCAGGGATACCGCCAAAGTTATCAAAAGAGATTTGAACGCTTTTTTCTTTGCCTCATGTAAATTTCCCGACTCGGCAAGCGGAGATATCTGCGGCACCGAAGCCGCGGCAAGACCGTAGGTTACAGACACGGGTAAATTTATAATAGTAATAGCGCAGCCCGAAAATATGCCGTACAGCGAAGTTGCGTTTTCGCTTGCCGCCTTCAAAAGTCTTACGGCAATTATGCTTTCGGCAAGTTGAGAAACGGGCAAAGCTATCGCGGTAAGCGTTAGCGGCACGGTAAAGCGCAAAATGCTTTTTACGGGCACCGACGGAATAGCGTATAGGGGAAGCTTTGACTTTCTCTTCTTATACCAAATGAGTGCGATTGCCGTCGAAAGCACCTCGCTTACCGTCACGGCTAAAAGCGTCGAAGCAACGGCTATGGGCATATTGTCGCGGAAGATATACGACAGCGCGACGCCCACGCCGACTTTTATAAGCTGTTCCAGAATTTCGGTTGTGGCTGTGGGCAGCATATTCCCCTTGCCCTGAAAATAGCCGCGGACTATCGACAGTACGGACACAAAAAATACCGACGGGCACAAAAGCTTACAGCACAGCGAAATTGCCGCTTCTCCTTGCAGCGAAGCGAGAGGTTCGGCAAGCATATACATTACAAGCGTGCCTATAACGCCTATCGCGCCGTACAGTCTGAAAGCCTGACGCTCCGCCCCCGTTCCCTTGCCCGAAGATATCAGCCGCGCAACGCCCGTGGGTATGCCCGAGGCGGAAACGGTAAGCAAAATACAATAAAGAGGATAGACCATTTGGTATATCCCCATTCCCTCGGCGTGCAAAATATTGGTTAAGGGAATACGGTAGAGCGCGCCCAAAACTTTTGATATAAAGCCGCCGAGCGAGATTATTATTGCGCCCGTCAAGAACGACTGTCCCGTTCTCTTTTCCTTTTGCATTTACTCGAACTGACCTGCTAAAATATTTGCCGAAAGTTGAGCAAGCTTGCACGCCGCCGACTCTATTTTCGCGCCCTGCTCCATAGATACAAGCGCAACCGCGCCAAGGCAGTCCCCATTGCAGACTATGGGCACTATTATTTGCGCCGTAAGCGCGGAATTTTGCCCTGCGTAAATGGGCACAACGTCTCCTCCCTCCGAAAGGTTTGCTATATAACTTTTTCTGTCACGCAGAATTTTTTCCATATTTTCGGATAAAGTTTTGCCGTCGAACTCGCGCTGACCTCTGCCGGAAGCGTGCAATACGCCGTCTGTGTCGCAGATTACCGCAACATGTCCCGACAAATCCGAAAGGGACTTGGCCGTTCCCTCCGAAAACTTTTCAAGAGAAGCAATGGGTGAATATTTTTTGAGCATAAGCTCGTCACGGTCGGTAAATATTTCCAACGGGTCACCCGACTTTAACCTAAGCGTACTTCTTATTTCTTTGGGGATTACGACTCTGCCGAGTTCGTCTATTCTTCTTACAATTCCCGTAGCTTTCATAAAAACTCCTGTATATGGCAATTAATGCCGTAAAAACAGTATGTGAAAGTAAATTTTTGTTATACAAAAAAACGGACGTTTACCGTCCGTTTTCACTTTAATAATATTTAACTACTGTGCTTTAAGACACTTCTTCTGCTGTTTGAAAGTCTGGTTAGCTTCGTCAATAAGGTTTTTATTTGCCGGCTTAGGCTCGTAATATCCGCGTGACTGCATTTGCGTATATACAAGATATTGGTTTTCAGCCACGCCCAAAAGGTTTGTGGAAAAACTTTTTCTTATTGCCTTGGTGCTGCCCTCGAAAAGCGCGGTTGTATATACCGACATAAGCTGCTTTTCGCTTTCGAGAATATCCAAAAGCGCGTCCTTTTCGTTTAACGTGCAATCGCTCTTTGTAAGTTTCATTGTTTAACCCCCTATAAGCCCCAAAAGCGCGTTATAGCGCTGTTCGTGTTCGTCTGCTATTTTAGACATACAGTTTGCCAGCTCGACGTCGGTAAGCGTCTTTGAATATGCCCTCGTCTTTTTGCAGATAAGCGCTTCCGCCGTCAAAGCGTCGGAAATTAGTTCAAGTTCCTTCGAAGTTACTTCTTGCATAAATTACCTCCGAATATATTCTTGACATATTCAAAAATTTTTAAACCACTGAAAAAGCGGCGCAAAAACGCCGCAATTTTCAGCCCTGAGGCTTTATAAGTTTATAAAACGGGTCGTCGGAAAAGTCGCGTTGCTTTAAATACTCTCCGCCGAGCGCCTCTATAGCAAACTTCAATTCGCGAAAATCCAAGTAGGATATCCCCTCTTCGTCAATCTTTTCCGACAGATACTTTAACGCCCTGTCGTCACCGTAACTGACGATATGTCCTATGTGCAGAGGCATATTTTCAAAGTCGCATTTCAATTCCTTAATTAAAATATCGAAGATCTCGTCGCTTTTAAGCTTGTTTACTTTTGACAAAATTTCAACCATAAGCGGCATTTCAACGCCGTTTTTATAATTTTCCAGCGCGTATTTTGCCGCCGCGTCCGCATTTTCAACCAAATACTCCAAGCATTTATCCTTTATATCGTCATCGCCGGAAGTCAAAAGCAAATTCATATATTTTTCAATTGCGCACTCAGCTGCGCCGAACACGGTCATAGCGTACTCGCACTCAGCCGCGCTTCCGTCGAGCAGCGGCAAAAGCTGTTTTTCAATGCCGCGCTCCTCTATTTCCGCGCTAAGAAATCCCGAAACGGGCACATTCTGTTTCAAGTGCGCGCGCAGGCATTTTATAAGCTCGACGTCACTGAAAGACGCGTAAAACTGCTTCGGCGTTTTACCTATGGATTTAATTACCGTATTGCCGAATTTTTTATATAGCTCGGGAATTTTATCCTCCCACTCGCTCTCTTTCAGCTTTCCCGCATTTTTGGCAATATGTGCCGAAATCTTTTCGTCGAACATACCGTCGAAGTCGTACAGTTTCATATTAACCTCGTCTATTGTATAAAATTTTATCGACAGCGGATTTACTTGTCCGGAAAAACGAATAAATCTTTTCTCCGTCGACGTCGGCGGCGCGCACTTCGGAAAGTTGATATATTGCCGCGCACAGCGCTTCCGTATTTTTTACGTCTCCAAGTCTACCCTCGCTTTCAAGGCGCGCGTACAGCTCTTCGCAAGCAGTTGCAAAAGTCAGGGAATAATCGTCGTCAAGTATGGCAAAGTGCGCGAACAAATGCGCATATGCCTCGATAAACATCTTTCTCTTAACCCTTCCCAAATCGAGCGCCTGCGTAGAAACGCGCATGTAAACGTTACAAATAACCACGCCGAAGCAATCGAAAACGTTTCGCTCGGCGATAAGCGACAGCATTTCCATTTTCAGCCTGCCGTCGATAAACGCGTTCAACAAAATATCGCGCACAATTTCGTCCTTGCCGCACGCGACGGCAACCTGCGCCGCAAGAAGCTGCAAGTCTCCGCCGCCCTTGCCCTCGCACTCGTCAAACGTCCACAGTATGCACGAGCTTAAATCAACCTGCGACGAAAGCTTTTTAGCGTACTTTTGCGGAAGCTTGGCGCTTGCGGCAAGCACTTTAAGGGAAGATTCCCTAAGCTCGGTCGGCAGACGGTAAAAATACCCCAGCTCTTCCCACTCGCCTTTTTCGTGCAGCTTTCGCGCCGTCTTATAATAGTACTCTCCCGTTACCGACTCGGGAAACACTGTAACAAGCTTGTCGAACGCAGCAAAGCTTTCGTCATACATTTTTGCGTTGAACGCCGAAATGGCTTTGAAATACAACACGTTCAAATCATAATCGTACTCTTCTCCAAGCCTGCAAAACATGTCATAAGCCTGCTTATGCAGCTTATTTTCGCAGCAGACCGTGGCAATTTTATAGATATCGTCGCTATCGGTCGTATTTAAGTTTAAAAGCTTGTTTGCAAGTGAAAGCGCCTCGTCGGATTTTTGCTGTTCGGTTTTGACTGCCGCAAGCGTAGTCAACGCCTGAACGTCGTCCGGCTTTCTCTTTAAAATCGCAAGGCACTCCTGCTCGGCTTCCTCGGTCTTATCCGAAATAATTTTGCACATTGCAATATAATTTCTTGCCGAAGCAAACTTCGGGTTTTCCTCGTGTACTTTTTCAAACTCCTCACAGGCAAGCTCGAACTTGCCCTCCTTCATATACCCTATACCGCTCTTGAAAATTTCGGAACAGTCCGCAATAGCCGGCGGATATGCAAATTTAAGGCAGTTTTCCCCCTCGGAAAGAAAGCTGCGAAGTATATCCTCGCGCGCGTCTGCGTCCAGTTCGTCCGTTTCCATAAGCAATTTATTGTAATAGTAAGCCGCAAAATGCTCGTTGCCGAGGTTCATATAGCACATAGCAAGCCCCTCGTAGCATTCGTTTATATCAATCAAGTCGGAATTATCCATATACTTGAACCAGCCGTTTACGCACTTTTCATACAAGCCCATGTCGTCGAAAATTTCGGCATACAGCATAAGCGAGTCCTCGTCGTTGCCCGAAAGTCCGGCGTTTTTATTGAGCATTTTCAACGCACCTATATAGTTGTGGTTATCGACCAAATCCGCGGCTATCGAAATCAATCTGTCGTCGGAGAGATCCATTCCCAAAATTTTTGCCATAAATTACTTTTTCAAAAGCTCCCTGATATCTTTTTCGTAAAAATCGTAATCGGTATTGCAGTAGTGGCAATGCACGCTGACTTTGCCCTGCTCCGCAATTATGCCGAAGAGTTCCGCCTCCCCCAAGGACAGCAAAACCCCCTCTATTTTTTTGCGCGAACAGTTACATTTATATGCGGGGGAAGTGAGATATACGCTCTTTTCGCAAGTTTCGTCCGCAAAAAATTCACGCATAATCCCCGTAGCGCCGAAATTTTCCAACACGGACGCCACGTCGACAAAATGCTGCATTTGATTTTCGGCTCTGTCCATATTTTCTTCGCTTGTGCCGGGCAAAAGCTGCATAACTACGCCGCCTGCCACCGAACAAACGCCGCCCTTGACCCTTACGCCTATTGCCACCGCCGTGGGCACTTGCTCGCTTATGTGGAAATATTGCATAAGATTTTCGGCAACGTCGTCGCACTTTAATTGACAGGTGCCTACAAACGGTCTGAATAAACCGTCCTCTTTGACAACGGTCATTGTACCGCCCTTGAGCCCGTTTTCTCCGCCGTCGATATAGCCGCGGATATTTCCGTTTATATCTCCCGAAACGCTGACGGTTGCGCTTCCGTCCCCCGATTTTATCGTTATGGAAACAGCGCCGCGCTCGCTTTTAAGGCAACCTGCCATATAGGCGCAAGCCGTCAAAAGCCCGCCCAAAAGCTCGGCGGATTTATCGTCCGTCCCGTGCGTTTTAATGGCGTCGTTTACGAGGTCGGTTGTTTCCAACACGGATAACGAAACCTGCTTGTCATAGATTAGCGATTTGTATAATTTATTCATAACTTCCTGCAAATAAAATTAATTCTTTCCCGTCTGTCCTCTCCTAGGTGCCCCTCGCAAGTCGCGTCGAAGCCGGCTTCTTTCAAAGCCGTTAAAACGTCGCTTTCACTGTGGCAATACTGCGTTTGCGCCTCGTCCGACCGCTCGTACAGTCCGTCGGCACGGCGCGAGAATAAGGTAATGTCCATATTCACGCAGTCCCCCTTGAAGTTGTTGAACCACATATAGGCAACATCTCCCCTGTCCTCGGCAAAAAGATTGCTGCCTATTATGTTTTTGAGCTTATATTCAGAGCTTATGTCGAAAATAAACGCGCCGCCCTTTTTTAAGTTCTTATTTATTCTTTTAAAAGTTTGCGCAAGAACGCTTTGCGGAACATAATTTAAACAGTCGTTGACGGCGGTAATAAAATCGCACTTGAAGTTTAAGTTTAGTTTGGTTATATCTCCAAGTAAAAATTCAACCCTTAACCCCTCTTCCGCCGAAAGCTCGCACGCGCGCGACAACATTTCCGGGGATATGTCCATTCCAAAAACGTCAAAACCGTGCCTTTTAAACGCACGGGTAAAATAGCCGTTGCCGCAGCCGATATCCGCGCCACGTGCGCCGCGTTTGCAGCCGAGATGCTCGAGCTTTTCAATTAAATACTGCGACCATTTTTCATAGCCGCAGTCGTTGTTAAGGTATTCAAAAGCACCGCCCAAAGCAGAATACGGTCTTTTCATCGCAATAAATTATCCGAACTTACTTTCTTTTTTCCGCCCTTTTTGCCGTTGGACGAGGGCAACGCCTTTTCTCTGTCGGCAAACAGACGGTTATACTCCGCATATGAAGCTTCTCCCTTGTGCGCGTCTTCGTACGCAAGCACGTCGGCGGCAAGCTTACTTTTTCCGTCGCTTAAAATCGACAAATCAGCGCGACCGAAGGTTTCACCGAGTACAGCAATAGTGCATTTTGCGTCAATCGGTTTAATGGGACGGGCTATAAGCTCGCTTCTGCCTGCGGCAAGAAGCTCGCGCACGCGGCGCTTTTCAGCATCTTCCTTATCAATTGCAAGCTCTTTTTCGCTCTTTTGCGGTCTTTGCTTTTCAACGGGCTTTGCGCTCGGCTCGACATAGAGGTCAAACACCCACTGCGCAAAGGTTGTCCAGCTTATAAGCATAAACGAGAAACCCAAAAGAATAAACAGCACATACGCGACAAACTGCATAAAGCCGCCTATCATAAATATCCATATGGGAACGAGCGTGAAAGCCGACATTATTACGGTTTGAAGCGGCGTCTTTACCATAAACAGAAACGCATACTTGAAAATTTGAGTAATTTTTATGCGGTATGCGTTGCCGACGGCAAACAGCCAGCCGCAGTAAATACAAATTAACGTTGCGGCTATGACGGCAAACACAAACGCAGTTATCGCTCCTGCGGCGTTTCCGCCCTCGGCAAGTACAAGGTTCATCCAATCATAACAAAGCAGAGTGCCGTACAGCGTGACAGCCACGCAGGTTACGGCAATTAACGTCTTTAAATATCCGACCTTTATTCCGTGGAAAAACGTTTTAAAAGTAAAGTCACCGTGCGTTGCAACAAGCTTTCTTATGGAATATGCCGCGCCTGAAAGACCGAGAGATGCAACAAGTCCCGAAGCAATAAGCAGCGCATAAAAGACGATATCCGTGGAAAGATACATTCTTTCGGTAAGTCCGCGCACGTCGGGATAGAGCGGATAAATTACGCTTGGGTTAAAGGGATAAGTCAACCCGAGTTGTGCAATATGATAGCCGCGATAAAACAGAGCGACAATGCCGGGAACAAAGGTTATAAGCACAAAAATGTTTATAAGCACAAGCTTGCCCAAGTTAGCCTTGAACACGCCCCAGGTATCCCCCCACCTACCGCCCTGCACGGGAGTTTTTATATAATCGTCGACAATTTCGTTGCCTTCTAACTGTGTTACGTTAAACGCCATTTACATTCCTCTGACAAAGTTTGGAAATATAATAACATAAAAATTAAAATTTTTCAAGTAATTTCCATATATTAACGAAAATCTCGCTTATATATAATGTAAAAAGCCCCTCGCGGTTTGCACCGACGCGAGGGGCTTTTAAAAATCAATCAAATGATGTTTAAAAGCGTCATAAATCCGTTGACCGTAATTCCGGCAACTACCGCAATCACATACATTGTAATCACCAAAATTATATTTCGCTTTAATTTTTTCGTGTTTTTAAACAGCACTATAAGTCCCATTCCGGCGTTGGAGCAAAGCCCTCCGACAAGGCTGCCGAAGCATATCGCGCCGTTTGTATAGGCACCCGTTAAAATTACGCTCGAAGCGCAATTGGGGATAAGCCCGATAAGCCCCGTTATAAGCGGCTGAACGAAGGGGCCGCCGGCAATGGAATTTGCTATATTTTCTCCGCCGACCGCGTCCATAATGTAACCGAAAACAAGGTTTACAATAAACAGATACAGCCATATTTTTAAAGTGTGAATGAGCGGAGTCAGAAAATAAGCCTTAAAGTCGGATTGTCCGCCGAGAAGTCCCGAGCCGTGGTCGTTACAGCAAAAGTGTGCCTGCACCTCGTGTGAAATGCCGGCTTCGTCCAGCTTTTCGTTTGAAAAAATGAAGTTTACAAGATAGCCTACGCCCACCGAAAACAACAGCTTCAACAGTACAAGCGGCATAACCGCGTGCGCCGCCGACATATCCGACAGCATAATAATAAGCGCCTCGTCGCTGGTGGCTATAAACACCGCAAGCACGGTGCCCGTGCGGATAAGTCCCTTATCGTACAGTTTTGCCGCCATAACCGAAAAACCGCATTGAGGTATAAGCCCCGTAGCCGAACCTATAACGGGCGCAAGCGGCCCTTGCAGTACCCCTTGGTTTTGAGTTAAGGTTGTGCGGTGTTCGACTATTTCAATAAGAACGTATATTAAAAACAAGAAAGGGAAAAGTTTTAACGTATCCCAAAACGCATCGAGAAAAATTTCCATATATTTTACAACCGACTTAATCGGTTATTGACTGTTTTAAACTTTTTAAACCCCCGACTGACGGGGGTTTAGCAATTTTCGTTATTTTTTCTTAACCTGTTTTTTGGGGTTCAAGCTTTCGTGTATGCTCTGCTCGTCGGCTTTGGGCATCGGCATAAATTGACTGTCCGCATATGAATTGAGCTTATAGCCGCCGTCGCGCTTTAAAAGCGTAAGCGCCGTTTGTCCGTCAAATATCAAAAGCTTTGATAAATCTGCCGCAATACTTACTTCCGCGCTCCTTGAAACTTCTCCGTTTGTCGTTACGTTGAGGCATATATCGGGGGTAACTTCGCATTCGGCAAATTTTTTACCCTCGTCCGCCTTGGAAGCCTTAGCCGAAATTTCCCCTTCCTTTGATATTTTCAAATCCTCGGGGCGCAAGCCCAAAGTAACATATTTATCGCTGTCGACATACTCCGAGATATTTTCGAACCGAGCTACGATATTTTGCGGAATTTCAAGCTTGAAACTACCGTTGACCCCGTAATATACCCCGTTTTCGAGCGTAATTTTAACTTTTCTTATAAAGTTGACCGTGGGAGAACCTATTGTAAAAGCGACAAACTCGTTGGAGGGATAGTCGTATAAATTTTCGGGCAAATCAATCTGTTGAACAAAGCCGTTCTTCAATACCGCTATTCTCGTACCTATCGACATTGCCTCGGATAGGCTCTTTGTAGCGTACACAAAAGTGCCCGAAAGCCTTGCCTGCAAGTTTATAACTACGCTTAGCATATCCTGTTTAAGCTTTTCGTCAAGTCCCGAAAAAGGCTCGTCGAAAAGGTAGATTTTCGGCTCCCTTACAACTGCTCTGCCTACTATCGCGCGCTGCTTTGCCGCCGCGGTCAAAACCTTGGGTTTACGCGTAAGCACGTCGCTAAGCCCAAGAATTTCCGAAACTATTTTAACGCGCTCCTTTACAAGCGCTTCGGGCGCTTTTCTAAGCCGCAGTCCGAACGCGAGGTTATCCTCGACGCTCAAAGACGCGTTTAAGGTGCCGCTTTTAAACACCATTGCAATGTCCCTGTCCTTTGCTTCGACGCTTGTCACGTCCTTATCGTCGATAGAAATCGTGCCGTCGGTAACGTCCTCCAAGCCGGCAATAGCCCTCAAAAGAGAGGATTTACCGCTTTTATCGTCCCCGAAAACGACCAAAAATTCCCTGTCCTCCGCCTGTAAATTTACGTTGTACAGCGCGGTTTCTCCCGAGGGATAGACCATATTTACGTTGGTAAGTTTTAAACTTGACATATGCAATCTCCGAATTTTAAACGCATTTAGCTCGTTTAATGATACCATATTTTGACAATCGGGTCAAGTATTTAATATCGCATACTTGCCTATCCCGAATATTTGTGTTAAAATACGGGTATGAATAAGGTTGATTTCGACAAACTTATGCAGGGACAGATGAAAGACGCGCAGGGAAAAACACTCTTGTTGCACTGCTGCTGCGCCCCCTGCTCTTCCGCCTGTCTCGAAAGGCTGAAAGACGTATTTAAAATAACCGTTTTGTTCTATAACCCAAATATCGAGGACGGGGAATACAAAAAGCGCAAAGCCGAACTGCAACGGCTGATAAACGAAACCGGCTGGGCCGACTTTATGGACTGCGATCACGACACCGACGAATTTTATTCAAGGGTTGCAGGGCTCGAAGGACTCAAAGAGGGCGGGGCAAGGTGTCTTAAATGTTTTGAACTGCGCCTTGCAAAGACGGCGGAGCTCGCAAAAGACTTCGACTACTTTACAACCACTTTGACTATAAGCCCATTAAAGAACGCTAAGGCAATAAACGACATAGGGTTTGCGCTCGGCAGAGAAAAATGGCTGTTTTCCGACTTTAAAAAGTGCGACGGATATTTGAGAAGCTTGCAGCTTTCAAAAAAGTTCGGGCTTTACAGACAGAATTATTGCGGCTGTATTTTCAGCAAAAGGGACTTGTGACGGCATAGAACGCAGTATTTTTATTCAATTTTATTGCAATGACTTAAAAACTGTGTTATAATTTGATAAAGAGAGGTTTTTTATGGATATAAACAGGTATTCCCCCTCGTTCGGAATAGCTCATAAACATATGGTTGGACTTTCGGACTATGCGCCGGAAGAGATTTTCGAGCTTTTGTATGCGACCAAGGCAATGAAAGCAAAGTTCGTCGTGCACGAGGATACGCGCATTTTAAAGAACGTAACCGTGGGACTGCTGTTCGGAGATACTTCGCTTAGAACGCGCTCGGCGCTTGTAATAGGCATTAACCAGCTTGGAGGAACGAGCGTAAGCTTGCATTACAGCGAATCCGATATGAGCGCCGGAGAAAATGTAAAAGATATCGTTCAGGTGTTGCCGCGCTACGGCGTGGGCGCGCTTGTCACAAGAGGAATAAAGCATCGGGATTTAAGGGAGTTTTGCGCGGTTTCGGGCATTTCCATTATCAACTCGACCAACGAAAGCTGCGTGCCTATGCAGGCAATTTGCGACATGTTTACCATTTGGGAGAGAAAGGGCAAACTCGAGGGCTTGAAAATAGCTTATGTAGGCAAGGGATGCGCAAATGCTTCAAGCCTTGTAAATTGCGCGGTTAAATGCGGTTTGAACGTTGCCGTTGCTACTCCGCCCGAATACGCCATAGACAGCGACATTTTGGATAATGCAAGGCAATACGGAAATATATATGAAACGGACGACCCCATAGAAGCAGTGCGCGGCGCGGATATAGTTTATACCGACAACTATAACTACCACGCGTCGCTCAGCGAAAAGGAAAAAAATATTTTTATGCCCTATCAGGTAAACAACGCGCTAATCTCTTACGCCCAACACAATGTGCTTTTTATGCACTCGCTGCCGGCAAAGCGCGGAGAAGAAGTTACCGCAGAAATTATTGACGGGGACGCAAGTTTGGTTTTAAACCAGGCGGAAAACAAACTGCACAGCATTAAAGCCGTTTTGGCTTTATTGATAAAGGAATAAAAAGATTATAAAGAGAGCGCCGCTACAAAGCGGCGCTCTCTTTTATAGGCACAATATTGACTACTACTATTTCGGGAAGATTAAATAACCTTACGGGACACTGCGAGTTGCCGAGTCCGCGCGAAATAATCATTTTGGTTTTCCCCTCGACGTGCATACCGGAAGTGAGCTTTGGAAACAAGCCCTGCCCGGGAGAGTAGAACCCTATCCCCGTAAAAGGCAAGCGCCACTGTCCGCCGTGAGCGTGACCCGACAGCACCAACTGATAGTCTGCGGAAGCATAGTGTTTGAAAAAATGCGGCTTATGCGCAAGCAAAACTTTAAACGGCGCTTCGGGCGTAACGGCATAAATTACGTCGTTTTTGAGCGAAGCGCAGTTCAGCCCTACCACCGTTATTCCGCATATTTCTATGGGGCAATCGTCCAAAACGCAGGCTCCGGCTTCCTTTAACTGCTTTCTGAAAAACCGATAACCCTTGTTGCGCATTTCGTGATTTCCCGAAACGTACAAAACGGGCGCAATGCCGGATAGCGCAGCAACAAGTTCAAGCGCACAGCGCTTATCGCGCTCGCGGTAGTTATGAATTATATCTCCCGTAATTGCGATAACGTCCGGCTTTTGCGCAACAATTTTAGCAATAAGCCTTTGATTTTTGTGTCCGAAGCTTTTGCCGTGCAGGTCGGAAAGCTGAACGATTTTTATCCTGCTCTCTATATCCGCCTCAACGGTATATTTTGCGGTAACCAAAACGTTGTTGTTTATCCAAATAAACAGCCAAATTACCGCTATACCCCCTACTATGCCCAAACTAATCCACAAATACAGCAAACTAAACCTCGACCTCGACGCGATAAATGCGCTTGCCCTGCTCTTTAAATTTCTTTTCATGTTCGGTTTCCACGTCGCCTTCAACGGGATTGTTTGCCAGATCCCTGCGCTCGTCAAGTATCTTAAAACCTACTTCTCTGTAACTACACAGCGAAAAATCAAAAAACGCTTCGTCGTCGGTTTTCTGAATTATTTTACCGCCTTTTTTAAGTATCCCCCCATATATGCCCAAGAAACGGGGGTGCGTAAGCCGTTGTTTCTTATATCCTTCTTTGGGCAGAGGGTTGGAAAAATTGAGATAAATCACGTCCACACTGCCGCTTTTGAAGTACTTTTGCAGCACTTCAGCCGCGCAATTCAAAAAATAGACGTTTTTGATTGCCTCTTGCTTTGCCCGTTCAAGCGCTTCGATAAGTACGTTCGATATCTTTTCGACCGCCGCAAAATTAACGCACGGGTTTTTCTTTGCCATTTCACAGACAAACTTGCCCTTGCCGCAGCCTATTTCGAGATAAACGGGATTGTCGTTGCCGAAAAGCTCGTTAAACGGCAGATAGTCGGGGGTCAACGCCGCACGCTTCATATTTTTGTCGCTTAAATCAGCTACGGTAACAATGTCGCCGCAGGCTGAAATTCTGTCTTCCAAATGACCTTTCTTATGCATTCTCATAGTTAAATTTTACCACAACAGACAAAGCAATGCAACCCGTGTGAAACGGCAACAAAAAAATTTTATTTATATTTTACAAACTGCCGTTTGAATTGCCGAGCGGCGTTTATAAATTAAGCGTCGGGTGAAACAATAAGCGACTTCGAAGCGTCGGACGAAGTCTCAGGAGGAAATTTTGACTATCATAAAAATTATCGACACTTTCACCTTTTACGGAATCGACGTCATTCTTCTCGCCGCGCTTACGGCAATTTGCGTGCAAATTTGCAAACTGACTTTTCTGAAAAAAATAAAGAAAAAGCTTTTGACGTTTTTGCCGTTTATGCTTGGCACGCTGTTTTATGCAACTTACGGCGCACTCAAAAACCTGAGCATAAACTACCTTATTGAAGAATACGTTACGGTACTTGAACACGGTATTTCCGTCGGCGCGGTTGCTACGTTATTATACGTATTATACGAGCAATTCGTGCGCGAAAAAAAGCATCTTTCCCCTGCCGAGGGAATAATTTCAACACTTATAGAGGGCTACGTTCCAAAATCGAGCGTTGAAAAAGTTGCCGCAACTATTGCCGAAGCGATTGAAAAAGACGTTACGGGTAACGGCGCGGCGCGGTGCGCAGAGATTTTAAAACAAAACGCGGACTCGGAAACGACCGAAGTCGACGTGCAACTTCTGTCCAAGTTGATTATAGAAACTCTCGCGCATACCACCGCAATTTAATTCCGTAATAAATAACCGCAGCACGTCGCTGCGGTTATTTATTATTTTTGGTTACTATTAAAATAGACGGGGTGTGTCCGAACCCCGTCTATTATCAATTAGAAAATCCTCTGACTTACGTTGAAGTCGGCGCATATGCAAACCATTTATATTGCGCCTTGGCAGGGAGCGCAGTATTATCAAGCGCGCCGAGCCAATCGTCAACGCCTATTCCGTTCCACACGTTCATCATAATTTGCATAGAATGCGACGGAAGCACCTTTTGCGCTGTTGCCTCCGCGCGGTATACCGCCACCCCGTCAACGTACCATACAATGCCTTTCGGCGTCCAATCGAAAGCGTATTCGTGGAAATCCAAAGACGCGTCGAAACCAAGGTTAAAGACAAATTCACTGTTGCCTTTTCCGTTGGTATAGAAATTGAACTGAACGACAGACGTATCTTTGCCCAAAAATTCAATGTCGATTTCGTCCCATACGGGTTCGTTTGTATAAGTAAAAAACGAAGAAACCACACCCGAGCATTTTGCGGGCTTCATACAGACCGAATAAAATCCGTAAGAGTATTTGCTTTTCGAACGGTATTCCGCACCGGCATAGCCGCTGCCTTCTTTGGAGACCGACATACTCATAACACCGTCTTTAACCGAAGCGCTGCTTTTGCGCCAAGTGCAGTTAAACATATTGCCGTTGGAATAACCGTCGGCCCAGACAAATTCGGACGAACCGCCCTGCGAAAAACGCACGATTTTTTCGTTTTCCTCGGTAAGCCTGTCGGGAATTCCCGCCGCCGACTCGTGCGGGGTAAAAAGCGGTTTGTTTTGGTTACCGTCGTTGTCGTTGTCGTTGTCGTTGTCGCCGTTGGGCTCGTCGTCTTTATCCGAAGGCAACTCCTCTTCGTGCGACGGCGGGGTTACAGTCAATAACCCGCAACCCGCAACGGACGTTACGGCTGTAATTAAAAACATACACGAAACGAGAGTTGCCAACAACTTAAATAATTTTTTCATATTTACCTTTCCTGTTTTGAAATATAAAACTTTTGAAATAAATTTAGATAATAAACGCTATTTCTTTCGAAATAGCGTTTATTTTTATCCTTAAATTACGTTAAACCATGCAATCAACTTAATTACTCCGCCGTAACGTTTTCAACCTTGATTGATACGCAGCCGTAGTTATACGCCTGACCCCAGTTATTTTCCGCAGTACCCTCGAAATCTACGCCGGCCTGATAGTTGACTATAGAATATTTTTTGTCGCCTACGGTAACACTTGAACCGTGAACTGCGCTTTCGGCGCTAAGTTTAAGGTCTCTTAACTTATTATCGCTATAACCTTCTTCGTCGGGCAACTTTTCTGTGAAGTGTGCGTTGTAAGCGCCCGTGCTGTTGTCGGAAGTAGCGTCAACGGTAAGCCTGGTTATATCGTACTTTATTAAGAAAGTACTATCTTCTTCGTTTACGCTAACGGAAACTCTTGTAAACTCCCACTTTTTCCAGCCGCCGCCGCATTCCTGAAGGTCAAACGGGGTAGCGTTGAGCCAAGCCTTGGCAGCGTCTACGTTTTCGAACGCATCTAATTTGACAGTGCCTGCAAGGTTGAAGATTGCCTTGCCGTCTTCCACTGTGAGCGTTACGCCCGTTGCAACGGCAACGTCAGCCGCAAGCGCTTCGGGAGCATCGGGAATTACAGGCGCGTCGGGATCTACATAACCTTCGAGTTTGGTTTCGTCGTCAATCCATTTATGAGTGGATTCGCCTAAATCTTTAAACTGAATATCATAAATGGAAACTTTTACAACGTTGCCGGTTCCCTCTCCGTCGTTGGGTTCGGAAAGCAAACCGAGCAAGATATTAACCGCGGTTTCAACGTTATCATATACGCCGTTAGCGTATATTGCGCCGCTGTCTCCGTGTCTGAACTCAACGGTTATTTCTTTTTCTTCGTTTGCAACAAGCTCAGCCTTATGGTTATCTTCGTTGTCTTCGTCCATATGATAGCCCGTATCATTGTCATCGTAAGGATTTACAACTATAGTACCTGCCGCATTGGATAAAATTTTAAATTTAATTTCGTAATTATGGTTAGCCTCAAGTTTTCCTTTGTTACCGGTACTGCTACGGTAGAAAAGCTGAATTGCGGAATCTTTGGGTCCGGGTTGTACACTGCCGGCGTATTTATCAACAGAGAATGTGACATTCATTTTATTTGCGCCGATATATTTGTAACCGTCGGAAGGCGATTCCTCGTTATAAGGTTCCGTATACGCGCTGTAAATTGTCGTGTTAGACCAGTTGTACCCCTGGTCGCCCCAATATCCCCAAGTATCAGCGGGAGTTTTGTTCTGCTCGTAAGTATCCATTAATTCAGCGCCGGCAATTTCTTTGATTACTACGGTAACCGATGCAGACTGCGATTCGTTGCTTACGCGCTTCACCGTTATAACAGCTTCGCCGGGGTTAACTCCGGTGATTACGCCGTTGTTTACGGATACTATGCCCCGATTAGACGTAGTCCAGACAATCTGTTCGTTTTCCATTTCAACGTCGTTTTTTAAAACTTTGGCGCTAAGGTTTAAAGTGCCGTCAACGTCAAGCTCTATTTTACCGTCGGCGTTAGGTGTGTAACCTGAAATTTTTACTTCCACAGAGTTAACGGTTATGCTGCAGGTTGCGCTGAAATCGCCGTAAGTTGCGGTGATTTTCGCCGTACCTTTCGCCTTACCCGAAACTACGCCTCTCGTAACGGAAGCAACCGACGGGTTGTCGGAAGCCCAAGTTACGTCGCCGGCTTTAAGCTCGACTTCGGATTCGTCCTTATAAGTCGCCGTTACCGTAAGTCTGGCCGTGTCGCCGGTTTCAACTTCTAACGCAGCGGAGCTCATTGAAATAGCCGTAATCGCAGGCGTTTTGTCGTCTCCGCAAGCCGTGAACGAAAACACTAATAAAAGTGAAAGTACCAAGGCAAGTGCGGATAAAATGTGCTTTTTGATTCTCATATAAAATATACCCCTTTTAAAAAATTTTCAATTTAACCTTTCAACGAACTTTTATTGCTCGTCTTTGGGCGTTTCGGCAAATTCAGTCCCGTCCTCGGACGCGGACTCCGCCGCCTTTTTGTTTTTCATAATGTTTTTCGTCAAGAAGAACGCCATTACCGCGACGCCAGCACACAGAGCAACTTCAACGACTACCACGCCAGCAACCCATGTAAGGTTGTACTGAGCGCCCTTATTCAAGTCTATTTGAATGCTGGGGTCAAAGTTCTTTGCCGCCTGTTGCGTATCTACGAACGTCCACAAGACGTCGTGCGCAACTCTTTCGGCAACCTTATAACCCATATCGTTTTTAATTGTATTAAATACGGTGTCGGTAAACCCGTTGGTCAGCCAAATGCTGTTTCCGGCCCAAATGCCTTTGTAGGGAGGCATATAGCTTTCGCCCGAGTTCATCCAGTCGGTTACCGCGCTTCCGCGGAAGTCCCATTCGTCCCTGATTATTTCGGTCATAACACCGTAGTTTCCGCCGGACCAAACTCTTCCCAGGCGGTTCATACTCGTCATAAGAGCGTTACCGCCGCCTTCCTTAATCATAATTTCAAAGGGTTTAAGGTAAGTTTCACGCAGAGTCTGTTCGGTAAGGAAAGTGAACAATCCCTCGCGGTTATATTCCGTATCGTTAACAACAAAATGTTTTACATACGAATAAACGCCCATATCCTTTGCGCCCGAAACGGTTCCCGCGCAAATTTTGCCGGCCAGCACGCCGTCCTCGGAATAATATTCGCCGTTTCTGCCGCCGAAAGGATTGCGGTGCGTATTTGCGCCGGGCGCGTACCAACCGTATAAACCGTCGATAGAGTCTTTTTCTCTGCCCACGCTGCGGCCCAAAGCAACAGCCAATTTGGTGTTCCAGGTCTGCGCAAGCATAGTGCCGCTGGGATAAGCCATAAATTCGCAGCTTGTGCCTTCGCCACCCGTTACGCGGGTGTTGAAGCCGAGAGGTCCGTCCAAATCAACAAATTCCGTTTTTCCGATGCTGGGAATAGCGTTGGTTTTAAAATAGCCGTCGCTGACTAACCCGACAAGTTCGCTGTTGGTTATATTGGCAATTAACAATTCCCATATGTCGTCGTCGTAAGATTTCGCATCCATAGCGTCCGCAAGTTTCAGACCGTTGCCGCCCGCCGAAACGTCGCGCTTGGTGCCAAGTCCGCCGTCAGCATCCGTGTAGCCCGCGTACTCTAACTGTTTTTGCGTAGGAGAAACCATTTTTGCAATTTTCAAAGCCTCGTCGGTCATATCCCTAGCTTTGGTAATCTTCTGGGGATAGGTCGCTTTAAAATCTGCACGCGACAAATATTTAACTCCGCCGTCGCTTTCGTGACTTCCGTCAAGATCGGCTTCGTCGATAGTCTGGTCGTTATTTTTTCCGTCCTTATTGGTGAAACGATTTACAACGTCATTGCCCGTTTTTTCGTCTTTATCGTAGGTATAGCCTTTTGCGGGCACGGTGTAGTCCAATACCGCCGAACCATTTGCCATATCGGCTGCCTCGTGCGAGTTTTTCATCAGACGAAGCTGATAGTTGCCGCCGTCAAGCTCATAACCGGTATGTCCGTTATTGTTTTTGTCATAGCAGTCGTAAGAAGCCATTGCCTGAGCACTGACAGAAAGAGTCACCACGTCGAAACCGCCCGGCTGAATAACGTCGGTCTTTGCGAAATCCGCAAGGTTTACGAATGCCTTTTCGATGCCGCCCTTTATATATTGCGGCGTATAGTACAGCTGAACAACGTCCGCACCGGGATATGTTTTACTGTTGTTTTTAACTTTAACGGTAATTTCGATTTTATCGTTTGCTTTAAGTTCCGAACCGGAGGGAACGCTTACGTCTGTAATTTCCCATTCGAAATCGGCATAAGAAAGTCCGTATCCGAAAGGATATTGAACTACGCCGTCGTAACCTTTGCCGTATTGATTATCAACGCCCGCCCAATAGCCTTCCGCGTCGGCGGTTTCAAACCACTTATAGCCGACGTATATTCCTTCCGAATAATCCACATAAGCTTTAAAACGCGAATCGTTTTCGGTCTTACGGTTGCTGTAAATCGTTCCCGCGCCTACTTCGCCGTTGCCCTTATTCCCTTGGTTTACCGCCGAAGGAGTAGTGCCGATAATATCGTAAGCGTAGGTGTCTACCGTTCTACCCGAGGGGGAAACCAGCTTCTTTTCGGTAATAACCTTGCCGCTGGCGTCCGTTTTATAAACGGGCGTACCGTCTTCGTTGTATTTTACGTTGCCGTCTGCGTCAAGTTCCGGAACAGGTTCTTCCTTCTCACCGCGAAGCACGTTGATAAGTCCGTTCACACCCGAAATTCCCGTAATTCCGACGAGAAGCGCACCGTCGATTTCTTCACTCTCAATAAAGCCCGTTTCCATAGTGTTGGCAGTATTGAGTACTACGATGACCTTATCGCAAAGCTCGGTCGCCGCCTTAATCATATTTTCTTCGTCGGGTGAAAGCTGTAAATAATGTCTGTCGCTAAAAGTCTTTTTTATATTCTTTCCCGCTTCGGTCTGTCTTACCTGCTCTGACGAAGACAAGTCCTTGCTTTCGCTACCCGTTCTGCCGATAACCACAATGCCTACGCCGCTTTCTATGACGTCGCTTTTAACGGCCGCGGCAATATAATCGTTATAGCTCGGCTCGCGCAATACGAAAATTTCTTCCGAACCAAATTTAACGCCGCCTCTATACTCCAAATAGTCCTGTTCACCGTAAATTTTTACATGAGCAGTGTAGTAATCTTTATATAAATTGTAAAGATCTTCGTTATACTTAATGCCTGCCGCTTCCAAAGCAGGGAACAGTTTGACTTTTTGAAGGTCTGTGTTCGCATAGCCGGAACCAAACGCCATAGTCATCCAGTCGTAGCCTGCCCAGCCGAACACGTTGACGCCCTTGTCAAGTTCCTGATCGGTAAGGGGCAAAGCCGCGTTGCCTTTACCGTCTTTTTCGTTTTTCAACAACACTATGCCCTCTTCAACTATATCCTCGCACAGCTCCGCACCGCCTTCCAGAACGGCGGCGTCGGTTTTCTGCGCACGGCCGTACAACCAAAGGCTGATATCTTGCCAGAACATTGACGCAGCAATAACCAGCACGAGCATTATAGCCACCGCCGCAGTTATGCCGGGTACGAAAATAGCAAGTGATTTTTTTACAGACATTGCTTTTTTTGCCATTTGCTTTTCTCCTTAAATTAATTAATTTCGCTTTTTCCGCAAACGGCTCGGCAAAAATCCGCTTACGAAGTTCAGCGATAGAATTATATAATAATTGAAATATACAAACAAGATTGGTTTCTTAAACTGTAATTTTTTTACTCATTTTGTCAACAATTAAAATTTATCTGCCCGTAAATATGATATTCAAATGAAATATTCCATCTGCCGTAAAGACTTTGAGTTCACCCCCGTATTTTCTGACAATCATATAGATGCTACGCATACCGAAGCCGTGACTGGTTTTATCCGATTTAGTGGTAAACGGAAGCCCGTCGACAAACCGTCGCTCGCCTGTAAAATAATTTTCCTCCTGTACTATTACGATATTCCCCTTTGATTTTACGGAAATGTTTACTATCCTGCGTTCCTTTTTCTCTATTTCCTTAACCGCCTCCAAAGCATTGTCTATGAGGTTTCCGAAAAGGCAATAAAGGTCGCCCGTCTCGATAAAATCCAGCTTTTTCCCGTCAATCATACAGGACAGCGTTATGCCGTTTTGTTCGCAATACAAACTTTTTTCGTTAATCAGAACGTTAAGAAGGCTGTTGCCCGTATCTTTTTTCAAATCGTAAAATGATATACTGTCGCGCAATTCCTTTAATTCTTCGGCGCGCAGATTCCCTTGCGCGCTTAACGCGTCAAGCTTATACTTTATATCGTGGCATTTAACGTTTATAAGCTCGATACTGTCCTTTGATATCTGATATTGCTTTTCACCCTGCTGAACGGCGTATTTCAGATATTCCACCTCCCGCAGAAGTTGACTTTCCATAATTGACTTGGAAGCAAGCAAAACGACAATAAGACAGCACACCGCCGAAAACGCGTTGCTCGTTTGACGAAGCACATAATATACATAGTTGTCAAATTTGTTTTCCCGCTCTACGCTGAGTTTTGCAAAATACACGTCCTCTACCGAGCATAATAAGACTGTTATACCCAAAATGAAAAAGGTAATCAAAAGCATTTTATAGTTTAGCGACCTGCTTTGTAGCTTTACCGCAATTCTCTTTATAAAGGCAAACCAGAAACATACCGCGCAAATTATAAAAACAGCGTAATAAACCAACCGATAGAAGAGGTCGAAATGCGCGCCCCAATTATCGTAAAGTCCAAACCGCTCCCCCAAAGTCCAGATTAACAAATATACTTTATAGGTAAGGTTTTGCGCGGCGTACGCCATACCGCAACCTATCAGCACCGTAAAATAGCTTTCTTCAAAACAAAGATACGCAAGAAGCACAAACGCCAAAAACAGAAAGATATAAACTAATATGCGCCCCCATACCGTGTTGCCGAAAAGAGTATAAAAACAAGCTACGGGCAAACCGATTGCAAAAATTGCGACAAAACAGAGCAACGCACGCAAAACGAAATTACTTCTGCGGTTTAGTTTATAAAGAAAGAGCACCGCAAAAACCGAATATTCAAATAGAAATTCTACGATTATAATGCCGTAAAGGTACAAAACCTGTGAAAACGTCATAAATTTTTACCCATACCCGCGTACCAGGCGGCAAGCTCTGACATAAAAGTTTTTTTTCTGGGGCGGCTGATTACAAGCGTTTCCGCACCGAGTTGAACGGTTGAGCCGTCCACCGCAACAATAAACCGGGGATTTACAAGATAACATTGGTTACACCTTAAAAACCCGAATTTTTTCAGTTCGGCTTCGACTTTGGACAGTACGCCCGTCCGCTCCACTACTCCGTCAACCGTTTTATAATAAAGGCGGTGACGGACTATTTCCACATACAGAAGCTTGTCCGTGGATATACGGCAAATGCCCTTAGAAGTATTCAGCACTAAATCCTGTTTTTCGTTGATAACGTATAAGTCCAGCGCTTTTCTGAATTTTAGGGCAAAATCGTAATATTGCACAGGCTTGATAATGTACGCGGTAGCGTCCACTTCGTAGCCCTTTTGTGCGTACTGTATTAAATTTGTAATAAATATCAGCGAAACCGTCTTATCCACGGTTCTCAGCTCCACGGAAGCGCTCATACCGTCGCGGTGCGGCATTTGTATGTCCATAAACACGACAGCATACTTGGCTTTATAACCGCTAAGAAAATCAACCGCGTCACGAAATCTGTCAATACTGAATTCCTGACCCGTTTCCTTTGAAAAACGCTCGATATATTCGTAAAGAATTTCCGCAGCGACGTCCTCGTCCTCTACGATAGCAATATTCCTCACTCCTGCCTCCTTTACCGTTAAAGTTTTTTATATTGCTTATGAAATAAGCAATATACGGGTATACCCGTATGAATTTAATATGAATTTACTTTATTTTAACATAGCTTTGCACCGTTTGCAATAGTTAAATTAATTTTTTATAAATTACATAAAATTAAAAGAGTAAGGCGTTTTGTTATTTGTTGAGTTAGCAATTAAAAACGAGGTTTATCTACGCTCTCGTTTTTTTATCAATGCACGCTTCTGACGTTGATTTTGTACTCGGTTTCCGCAACCGAATAAAAATCTTTTTCAACTAAACCGTAGTTATTATAGTCGTGTTTATAAAGATATTCTTTCAGCCCCAAAATGTCGCAATTGCTTTCTTTACAGACTGAAAACAAACTTTCAAACCTTTTTTTAAGCTCTTCCTCGGCGCCGCGCAAAACTTTGTCGTCTACGTTGTCGTCCTTATTTGTAGTGCTGGGGTCGACCTTGACCCTTGCGCCCTGAATCTGCGCCGTGGCGGAGAAAGAAAACGAAATTTTGGGAACGCCGTTTTCCACTTTAACGCCTACGTCTCCCTCAACGTTTCGAAGTCCTATAGTATGATGAATATCCCCTCCTTCGCACGGCAAAACGGCAAGGCGTATTTTACTTTTGAACATAGCAAGCGCAAACGACTGCTGCTCGTCGAGAATTCCCTTGTATAAGCCGTTTGAAAAATAGACGGTTTTTCTCGCGGTAAACTCAACGGACTGCCCCTGTTGATTGCTGCTTTGTCCGCCTTGTCCCCCTTGTCCGCCTTGTCCCCCGGACTGACCTTGACCGCCCGAGCCTCCGCCCTGACCGCCCGATTCACCGGAACCGCCGCCTTCGACGGGATCTCCGCCGACGTTGTCCCCGTTTCCGCCCTCTTCGGATGTGCCGGGCTTGGTTATCTGCACATACGGCATAAAGCACGAGCGGCTGTGCGAAAACTCGGCAAGCGCTATGTCCTTTAAATTTGCGGTGTTTGCATTGCCCGATTTCTCTATTTCGTCGGACAGAATTTTGCGTATAGCCTCGCTTGTCATATCCGACACCTGCGACTTGTTGGCAAGCATATCCGCAGCTTTACCCTCGCACATAGCTACGAGCGCGGTGAGCTCGGAATAATTCTTGCGGTATAGACAGCCGAGAACGCGAAAAAGCTGGTTATCGCGACAGTTTTCACCTATCAATATGAGCCTGCAAAACTGCAGTTTTGTATAAAACCCCGTTTTGGAATTTATTTCGTTGAGCGCGTCGGCAATGGTAAGTCCGCTGCCCTGCACCTGAGCATACCTGATATTTTCTCCGCTTTGCGAGGGTTGGGGCATAGCAATTTCGGCGGTAACCTTGACCTCTTCTCCCTCGCTGTCTATTCCGATAGCGGTAATAATAGAGGTCTTATGAATATCGACCAAGCCGAAATCATTGGTAAAGAACATACCGGCAAGCGCAAGAAAAATTACCCAATAGATAATAACGGCAAATTTATTTATATTGAAAAAATTTTTCACTGTTATGCCGTCCTCCTTTTAAACAGCCAAGCAATCACAGGCAGCGCAACGACAAATACTATATACATTATCCACATCCAATTATAGAACAGCTCGTTTATATTGTTGTAGAAACTGTTACAGAAAATTGTTATTGCCAAAAGCGCGCCGTTTACCGAAAACGATAAAAGCATTCTGTTTTCATAGCCCGTGCATTTAACAAGCGCGTAGACGGCAAGCTGAATGTTTAAAACAAGCGCGAAAAGCATAACTATTTCAAGTACAAACAGTACCAAAAGGTCCATTCTGCCTATAACCTCAATCGCGGGGAAAAACAGCGAAGTACGCGCTATTGCATATGTGCGCGAGGGCGCAACCGCGCCGTAAATGCCGTAAAACATTGCGAGAAACAGCAACACCGTAGCCGCCCCAAGCGCATAAGAGAGGGTTATTTTTGCCGCGTCCCCCTTCTTATATTTAAAATGCCCCATAAACATAAGAAGCCAGCAGGGCTCCGCAAATGTGTAAGCCGTGTTTGCCGCACCGCGAAAGATATCGAGAGCGGGGGTTTTTAAAATCGGCATAAGGTTGTCCCACTGAACGTCCGAAAAAGCAGTTATAAATATAAAGAGTATCGATACCGCGAAAATCGGCAGACAGATGTCCGCGCATCTGCCTATGTTGGTAAACTTTTTTGTGGCCGCATATACCGTAAACACGAAGAACGGCAAAAACACGCCCAACGACGGAACGGTGTCGTAGAAAATATTGTGTATATATCCTACCTGTTCAAAAATCGGAAGCAGCGTAGAAAGCAGAAAAAACGCCGCAAAAAATCCGAATACAATGCGCGCGGTAACTTCGCCCAAAGTACCCTTTATTAGCTCGAAAAATGTTTTATCCGTCCTCGAGCAAAGAAAGCTTATACTCCAAATCACCGCCGTACCTATAAAAAAGTCTATAAGCGCGGAAAACAGCAAATCGTTCCCCGACGCCATACTCAAAAGCGTAGGGTACATCAGCAGCTTTGTTGCGGCGGTATATGCAATCATAATAAAACAAATTTGTCTTGAGCTAATTTTCATCCTTTTTCAACCTCAACCTGTCTTTTGTTTTAAAAGCTTTGGGCCTTTCTTTGAGAGTGTACATATTGGCTTTTACAAAGCTGTCGTATAAGTCACCGCGTATCAACGGAGCAAAGGGCGCAACAAGCGGCACGCCGTAACTCTGTTCGGAAACAAGATAGGAAATGAGATATGCGGTAAAAAGTATCATTCCGAAAGGACCTATCGAACCGGCAATAATCAGATACATCCAGCGCAGCGTCGTAGTAGTTTCAACGTTCGACGGCACCGTGTATAGGCAAATTGCCGAAAATGCGATAATTATTATTGCAGGAGTAGAAATTATGCCAGCCTTTACCGCAGTATCTCCGAGCACCAAAGCGCCAACTACCGACAGCGCAAGCCCGACGTACTTCGGCATTCTTATAGACGCCTCGTTTAAAACTTCGAGCACGAAAAGCGTCAAAAACATTTCCACGCTCGGAGAGAGCGCAAGCCCCGCAACCGAACTTGAAATTTTTAAAAGCAACTGAAAGGGGATAATCTGTATCTTGAAAAGCTGCGCCGAAATATAGAGAGCCGGCAACAACAACCCGATAAGCACCGCCGCCACCCTCAAAACGCGAAGCGTTGTAGCACGGTACGACGTAATATAATAGTCCTCGACAGATTGAAAATCTTCGACTATCATATACGGCAGAGTCAGACAAATCGGAGAGCCGTCTACAACAATGCCCACCCTTCCCTCGCATACTTTTGCGCAGAATACGTCGGGCTTTTCAGCCGTACCGCACTGTTTGAACAGCGAACGCGGCTTTTTAGCCAAAAAGTTGGCAATGTACGACGAGTCGGGAACAATGTCAATCTTGTTTGCCAAAATTTCCTTTTCAATTTTTTCGGGCAGGTTTTTCGGGCAAACTCCGTCAATATAGACAATGGACACGGCGGTATCCGACCGCTCTCCTATAAAAATCGTCTTAACTTGAAGCTTGTCGTTTTTAATTCTCTTTCTGATAAGCCCGAGGTTTATTTTTATATCCTCTATAAACCCCTCGCGCGGTCCGTGCACCGCTATCTGCGTGGGCGGCTCGGCGACGGCGCGCATAGGCGGTTTTTTTACGCCTATTACCGCAAAATCCTTTTCCCCGTCCACAAAAAGCACGGCGTTTCCGCCGAGAACTTCCTTAATTGCCTCTTTTATATTTTTTCCGTCCTTAATTTCCGGAGAAGCAAGCAGGCTTTTAACAGCGTTTAAATCGTCGTCCTTTTGCACAACGCGCAGCGGCTTTACCACAAGCTCGCCAAGCTGAGCCTTATCTATAAGCCCGTCGGCGTAAATTGCTGCAAACTTTTTGCCCTTTTCGGACTCGAATTCGAATACGAGAATGTCCTCGCTGCTTAAAACGCTTTTTACGGATTTGATATTTTTTTCCAATGTTACCATATAGAATTATAATCTGTAATAATTTTTTTCTTATGCGCAAATTGAAACGTTTAAATACGACAAACCGCCCCCGTTTGGTCAAACGGGGGCGGTTTATTTTAAAAATACTTATTCTGTTATATGCACGTTGAACGTCTGTCCGTTGAAAAACGACAGCTTAATTGTATTTTTATCCGACGAAAAGTCGGCAACGAAGAACTCGCGGACAAGCGGAGCAAGCTCGGCAATCAAATCCTCGGGCAATATCTTTTTCTCGTTGCGGCATTCCGAAATTTCAACCTGCGTATGTTCGTTTATGTTTTTCATAATTTGTATCTTACCTCTTTTATCTTAGTATATGTATATTATATCATCTATATATTCAGTATGCAACAGTAGCCTACCGTCTTATTTTGTAGCAATATGTCTATGTTTACCCTATTTTGTCGAAAAAAGTCGGTCTGCCGAAACCACTGTCAAAAATTATCGGTTTTTACATTTTTTTTAAAAATTATTTCGACAAATACTTGACAAAGTATACTATGTAATGTATAGTATTAGACGAAGCGAGGTATTCTTAGTGGACAGTCAGTTAAAAAAAGGAATATTAGACGTGTGCGTGTTGCACGCTATAAGTAACGGGGAAAGTTACGGTTACAAAATAATAAGCGACTTGCAGGGCACCATCGAAATTTCAGAGAGTACGCTGTACCCGATTTTAAAAAGAATGGAAGCCGGAGGATACGTTACCACGAGAGCCGTCGAATACAGCGGCAGACTGCGACGGTATTACAGGATAACAAACCTCGGTTTGAAAAAGCTTTACTCAGGACGAGCGGATTTACAGGAAATATTGACAATCTATAAAAAGATTTTCGGAGGTCGAATATGATTAATAGTTATTTTGGAGGTAACGTATGACCTACAACGAATGGCGCGACGAGTTGAAAAACAACCTTTTATGCGTTTCCGAAGCCGAAAGACGGCGAGTTCTCGACTACTATGCGGAAGCTTATGCCGACAGGCGCGACGCAGGCTTTTCCGAGCGCGAGATAATTAACGAGTTCGGCGCGCCCTATGACGCAGCGCAAAAGATTTTATACGAAAATTCCGAGGGAACGCAAAACAGAACGTTCGGCTCGGGAGATAGTTCGAAGCAAGCGCCGCCCGACCCCTTTTCGCAGTACGGCTCGAATAACGGCGGAAATTACGGCAACTTTTCGCAAAACAGGCAAAATCCCTTTTCGAAATACGGCGCAAACGGCAATAACACCCCTCCTCCCCCTCCGCCGAGCTATAACTACAACGCGCAAGGGACGGGGACGGTTCCTCCGAGCAACGGCGAACAAAACGCAAACACAAATGCACACACACGTCAGGACAACAGTTGGGTGCTGATAGTACTGTGCGTAGTTTTTGCCGCACCCCTGTTCGGATTCTTTGTGGGACTTATAGGTTTGACGGTCGGCTTGACGGTAGCGCCGTTCGGGTTGCTCATCTCCGGCGTAATTACTATAGGCGCAGGCATAGGCACAATGTTTGTAGACGGGTTGAGCGGCGCGGCGGTATTAGGCGTGGGGCTGATGCTATTCGGCGGCGGTCTTATACTTATACCTTTGGGAACAAAATTTGTTAAAATTATCTGGCAAGCGACAAGAAGCGTATTCGGGTGGATTAAAAGCTTGTTTTCGGGCAGAGGTAACGCCGTATGAAAGGATTTGTAAAAATGATTGTTGCAGGCGTGACGATTTTTATAATAGGGCTCATAATTATGCTGGTATTTATGAGCTTGAACGGTTGGACGGTAAACGGAAACTTCGAGATGAAGGAATATACCTGCGAGAGCGATGTGACCACGCTGCAACTCGACCTGTCGGCAGGCACTTTTGAAACGGTGTATACAGACGACGAAAAAATAATCGTAGAGTATCCCGAAAACCACGCCTTTACCACCGAATGCACCTACGATAACGGCACGTTGAAAATAACCAACCAGCATAAGCATTGGTATAATATGGTCTGGTTCGGAACTATACCCAAAGCCACGATAAAAATTCCCAAAGGCACGGTTTTGAACCTCGATTTGGAAATCAGCGCGGGCAAAGTTAATCTTGACGAAGCTATCTATGGCAATGTAAATATCGAACTGAGCGCGGGCAGTTTAAATATGAGCAAGTCAAGCTGCGAAAGATTTGACTGCGATATATCCGCCGGCTCGGTAACTGTAGACAATTTAAGCTGTGACAACATCGACCTTGACGTAAGCGCCGGGGGATTTGAGGCATGCAACGTCGTTTGTCCGCAAATCAACGTACACATTTCGGCAGGAAGCGCACAATTTTCAATATCGGGAGCAAAATCGGACTATAACTTTTATATTGAAAAGAGCGCCGGCTCGTGCAACGTTGAAAGCGACAGGGGCAACACAGACAAGACTATACGCGGCAACATTTCGGCAGGCTCGCTCAACTTTGATTTTTCAAATTGACAATTAAAGTTTAAAATGATAGAATACAACTGCAAACTTTTAGTTTGCAGTTGTATTTTTTAATACGGAGCTACACAAATGAAGTTTGATTTCGACGCAAAATATTTTAACCCGGAACACGTTTTAGAGTGCGGTCAAGTATTCAGATTTTACCCGTTCGCCCAAGGATATATGCTGTTTACGGGGGAAAAAGCGTGCTATTTGCACTCGGACGGAATAAAGACCGTAGTCGAGTGCGACGACAGCGACTACTTTTACGATTATTTTGATTTAAACCGCGATTACGGCGAGGTAGTAAACCGAGCCAAGTCCCATAATATCCCCCTTTTATCAAAAAGTTGCGAACTGTACAAGGGGCTAAGGCTTTTAAACCAGAACAAGGAAGAAATGCTGTATTCCTTTATCATTTCGCAGAACAACAATATTCCGCGTATAAAGGGCATTATTTCGCGCATATGTGGGGGGTTAGGAGAAAAACGCGACTTTTTGGGAGAGGAATATTACACCTTTCCGTCGAGTGAAAAACTCGCCTCGGCAGGCAGAGAATTTTTCAAAAACGCAGGCTGCGGCTACAGAGATATATTTCTCGACGAAACGTCAAACCGCGTAAAGCGCGAGGGAATTTCCCATCTCGACGCTCTGACGACGCCGCAACTCAAAGCCGCCCTTTTGACATATAAGGGCGTAGGCCCGAAAGTTGCCGACTGCGTGGCGCTGTTCGGGTTCGGCAAGCGCGACAGCTTCCCCGTAGATACCTGGATCGAAAAAATTTACAGAGAGGATTTTTCGGGCGCGCTTACGGACAGAAACAAGATTTGCACATATTTTACCGACCTTTTCGGAGAAGATTCGGGTTACATTCAACAGTATTTATTTTACGGAAAACGGCAAAACTTATAGTATGCCCGATTATTTTTCCCATTACATCTGCGCCGAAAAAATATTGGAACGGCTGGATAAACAGAGTAAATTACAGATAACCTCCACTCCCCTGTACCTTTTGGGCGCGCAAGGCGGAGATATTTTCTTTACTTACAACTATAAATTTTCCAAATCAAATATCGGCAGAAAACTGCACAATATGGACACTGTCGAGCTGTTTGAAAAGCTTTCGCTCGGGGACAAGTCCTACGCCGCAGGCTTTGCCGCGCATTACGCGCTCGACTGCACCCTGCATCCGGCGGTTTACGCTTTCGAAGCCGCGCACTCTTTCCCCTTCGCTCACCAAAAATTCGAAAACGATTTGGGGCTTTATATAAGCAAGTTTTATCAGGTTCGGCGCAGAATATTGCCCCGTGAAAGCATTTTGCCCTGTACTGCGGCAATCTATGACAGCATTAAAAGAATAGACCCCACCGTAACTGTAACGGGAATGGAACGCTGCCTTATACGCCATTTCAAATACACGCGTTATCTCTTCAATACAAAGAAGCAATCTTATAAATGCAGCTTCGACTACACCTCGCTTACAGGCGCGGTAGAGGACGCCATAGAGCTGGGCGTAAAAGCCGTAAAATGCGTCTTGTCGGGGCATATTGAGGGGGCAATTTTCGAAAAAGTATTTTTACAGAGGTAAAATTCAAGCTGTAAAACAAACGGCGCAAGCTTAAAAAATGCTTGCGCCGTTTGCTATTTTTCAATAATTTCGTCGTCGAGTATTTTATCGTAAATGCTTGCTTCGAGCAATTTTTTATAGAGTTCGTCCTCGCTTATTTCGTCCAAAAACTCCTCTCCGTAAATCTGCAAAACAAGATACCTGCTGTCGTCGACAAACTTCAACGCGTCCTTATACGTTGCGTTCTCCCCTAAAATTACATAGCGTATTTCCCTGCCCCTCTTCTTCTTTTTTGCGGCAAAATTTATTTTTTGCGCAGGCTTATCCCTTTCGAGCGCAGAACAAAGAAGCAATAGCGCCGCGGCAAGCAGAGAGTAATTCCTGAGTGCAAACACGAACACCAACACTATTGCAATTACGGCAAGGATATTTACGGCACGTAAAACCAAGCTTGAAGTTTTTGCGCTGAAAAACTTGCGTAAAAGGCACTTTGCCACCCTTCCGCCGTCGAGCGGATAAGCAGGTAAAAGATTGAAAACCAGCATTGCCGCGCTTGCGTAAAACACCAAATCGGTATAGGCATAGGTTTGCGGAACAAACCACCACAGCCCTGCGACGGCAACGCATATCACAAGGTTTACAAACGGGCCCGAAATTGCAAGTTTAATTTCGTCGGTCGAAGAAATTCCCTCGATATCGCATACCGCTGCCGCGCCGAACGGCATTAGACTTATCTGCGTGCAGTCAAAGCCCAGCCGTGCCGCGCAAAATATATGACCGCACTCGTGCAGGAGTGCGGTCAACGCGCATATAATGAATATCGGCAGACCGCCGAACAGCGCAGACAAAAGCCCAACCGCCAGAAACAGCGGATGAATTTTTATTTTCACGAATTCCAGACGGGGACTTCATCCGTAAGCGTATAGCAGTCCAACAAGGTTTCTCCGTCGTACATAGACACGCTGACCTGCTTTTCTCCGTCAGAGTAGGCAAATGGAATGTTGGACTCTACCTTGGTGCCGACGGGTGTATAGACGGTTGAAAGACCCGTGATAACGCTTTTAAAGGTAGACGTGTGATTAATCTGAACGGTATAAATTCCGTCGTTTTGCGACACCGAGGTTACCGTGCCGTCGCAAATGGGATATACGCTGCTCTTTGCAGTGAAGCTTAAAACGCCGTTTTCGGAAACCGTAACTTCCGCGTCGGAAAGCTCGCTGACTACGGGGGAAAGTTTAAGGTCGCTGTATGTAGCTTCCGCTTCGGGCTGTTTGGGGTTTGCAATAGACGAGATAAAGGTATTTATCGCGCTTGTAGGCATAAAAAAGTTTGTCAAAAATATTGCAAGCGCCAGAAGGCAAACCGCCGCAAGTTCGCAAATTATAATTCTGCTGCCCTTTGTGTCGGAAACTGGTCCCTTATGCTTTTTTTCGGGCTTGGGAGGGTCGGAAACGTCCTCCGCATATGTGAAAGCGCCGATGCGCTCGTTTACGCTGTCGACGACCATATCTTTAAGTTCGTCCTGCGTGGGCTGTGTAGGTTTTTGTTTGCGCTTGAAAAAGCTCTTTTTCTTTACTACGTTTACCGTGCTTACGGGTATTTCAAGCATCTCGGCATAATCTAATTCCTGATTCATAAGTTCCTCCGAATTTGTATTCTACCTTAGCTTATGAAGCGGTGACAACAATTAGAACATATTTTTTTATTTTTACATATAATGATTGCCCGACTTAAAATAAAAAGTGCCTGCTTGCGCAAGCACTTTATTTATTTAATTGTTTTCACCGCCGCCGGGCATAGGTACGGTTATCATAAACCCGTTTTCACCCGTAACGACCTGCGGAAGCTTACCGTCCCAAGCGGATAAGTATTCTATATACTTCATATATTCCGCAATGTCCGCACCCGTATGAGTTTGGTCGTAGATTATCTCATAGGTGGTTTCAATCTCTACAGCTCCGTCCTCTCCCTCTACTTCATTTTCGGTGGAAGTGACCTCATAGCCGAGCATTCTCGCAATTTCAACGCTCTTCAACATAATGGAGCGCGCCTCTGCCTTGGCTACGGCAACCTGAGCGTCCGCCTCTGCCTGTGCCTTTGCGACAAGTGCCTTAGCCTCTTGCTGAGCTACGAAAAGCTGAGTTTCGGCTTGTTCCTTTTTCTTTTCATTTTCATACTGAGCCTGCAATTTTTCCTGTTGAGCCATCATTTTAGCCTCTACAGCCGCCTCGAACGCGTCCGAGAAAGTTATATCCGTCAAAACGGCGCTGTTGAAAGTAACAAAGTATTTATCCCCTATAGCCAACGAAATTTCGTTTTCGACCGTGGGAGAAATGCTGTTGCGTTCCTCGATAAGCTTTTCGGCTTGATACTGTGACAGCGTGGCTTTGGTGCGCTCGATTGCAACCGACTGAATTCTGTTGGTAAGCGCGGTAAGTCCGCCGTAAGTTACGGCAATGTCCTCAACTTTGTCCTGCCTGATTTGGAACTGAACGTCCATTGAAATGTCCATAGACTGCGCGTCGGAAGTGTAAGCGTCCATTCTTATTTCAAGCTGCTGAACCTTAGCGTCATACTCCTCGTAACTGCGCACGAGCCAGAAATCGAAGTATGTACCGGGGCCCTCCACGTCGCAAATGACGCCCATTTGCTTTACAACGGCTACGTTGCCGGCTTCTACGGTGTGGAACGAACCGGGAATTAAAATAAGCATCAACATTCCCACCGCTATGCAGGCTATAGACGCAGGAAACATACCCTTGCGCATAACTCTGCCACGTCTGTAAGTAAACGAGCAATAAGCAACCGTCAAGCCACCGCCTACAATGAGTACAATAAACACAATTGCAGTAAGTACAGAATAAATCATTTTTTTACCTCTCTAAATTAAAATATTATAAAGCGTCTTTCGACGTACTTTAACCGTTTAATGTTTTTAAATAACAAAAACCCATAATAACCTGCGTTACTATGAGTCTCATTTTTTAAAACTAACCCGAGCGAACCTCTCCGCTGTACTGACGGGCGAGCTACACGAAAATATCGTGCAAATTACTCCCTCTTTAAATTACGATATTATTTTATCACACAGTTTTCAAATTGTCAAGCAAAATCGATATTATTTTATCGATTATTTTTAATGGCTTCGGTAAGAGAAGCAAACTGCTCGGGAGAGAGCGTTTCTCCGCGCGCGCGCAAATCGACGTTGCAGCTTGAAAGAATTTTTTGAGCAACTTCGCGAGAAAAGCCGAATGTGTTTACAAGATTGTTTTCAAGCGTTTTACGGCGCGAGGCAAAGGCGGCGTGCACTACCTTTTTATATAGTTGCTCGTCCGAAACGGCTATTCTGCCGCGTTGAATAGTTAGCTTTACAACCGCGCTGTCCACGTTGGGTCTGGGCATAAACATTGTGCGCGGCACTTTTTTTATTATTTCCGCACTTGCAGAAAGCGCGATAGCCGCGGTAATTGCGCCGTAGTCGGGCGTATTTTCACGGGCGCACAGCCTAAGCGCGACTTCTTCCTGAACCATAACGGTAAGGCTTTTGCAAGTTTTGCCCTCTTCCAACAGCTTTGTTATAAGCGGCGTAGTGACGTAATATGGCAAATTTGCAATTACGCTGTATTCCCCTATTTCTTTCTCCAGCTCGGGCAAATTGACCTTTAAAAAATCTTTGAATACGACCTGCACGTTGTCAAGCCCCGAAAGCGTTGTTTCAAGCACGGGTTGCAAAGTTTTATCCACCTCGAACGCGAAAACCCTGTTTACGCGTTCGGCAATTGCTCGGGTAAGCGTGCCGGCGCCGCAACCTATCTCCAAAACGGTATCATCGCGCTCCGCGCCCGACTGCGCCACGATTGACGCAAGTAAATTTTTATCGGTAATAAAATTTTGCCCGAATTTCTTTTTAAAGCCGAACCCGTTTTCGGCAAGTACGCTCTTTAAATCCTTTTCCATATTTTGACTTACCTTTAAAAGTATAATATTATTATATCAAACAATACTATTTTTGTAAAGGAAATAATTCCTTTGCATACCGATGATGAAGAAGGCAGTTTATCCGACGGATAAACTGCCTTTGACTTTTTTTAAATTATAGTTTGCCGAAAAGTTCGTGCGCGTTGCGCCAAATCGTATCCGACATTTCCTCGACGCAAACACCCTTTATTTCAGCCATATTAGCCGTTATTTCGGGTATATTCAGGGGTGTATTGGGAAATACGCCCTGCTGCGACTTGGGCGCAAGATAGGGGCTGTCGGTTTCGGTAAGCAGCTTTTTAAGGCTTATTCTTTCGATACTCTTCCTTGCGCGCTTCGAGCCCGAATAGGTGCTCATGCCGCCGAACGAGAAGTACATACCCAGCTTTTCAAACAGCTCGGACATCTCTTTGGAATACGAATAACAGTGCATCAGCGCGCCGTACTTTATCAGCTGCGCGTTTTCTTTGAGAATATTGTAGGTATCCTCCGCCGCGTCGCGAGAATGAATTTCAACGGGTAAACGTAGCTCATATGCAAGCTTTAACTGCGCTATAAACACCTGCTGCTGCAAAACTTTATCTGTATCGGGATAATGGTAATCCAGCCCGATCTCACCGATAGCTACGCACTTTTTGTCGTCGGCAAGCCGTGCAACGGCGTTTAAACTAAGCTCGTTATAATCTTTAAGCTCGGTGGGGTGAAAGCCGGCGGTAAAATAGACATTATCAAAGCTTTGAGAAAGCTTATGCGCCTGTTCGCTGGACTTTAAATGCACGCCGCAGGTTATTACTTTTTCTACGCCAACACCGTCGAATTTAGCGATTAACCCCGATATATCCCCGAAATAATCCCCTTCAAGATGACAGTGAACGTCGATAAACCTCACGACAGAAGGCTCCCGTCGGGCACGTCTTTTTCGGGAGAAACAATGCTAAGCGTACCGTCGGGCGCTTCGGCGCACACAATCATACCCTCGCTTTTAAGCCCCTTCATTTCACGCGGAGGAAGATTGGTAACTACAATTACGCGCTTACCAACCATTTCCTCGGGCGTATAGTGCTTTGCAATTCCCGACAGAACAGATATGCGCCTGTTGCCTATACTTACCGTTTCGTGCAGTAGCTTACTCTTTTTTACAGCCTCGCACGCGACAACCGTTCCTACGCGCATTTCAACCTTTGCGAAGTCGTCAATGCTTATTTCGGGCTTCCTGTTCTCGTCGACGGGCGCGGCTTCCATTCTCTGTTTCTCCTCAATTTTTTCAATTGCCCCCCTGATATCCTCGAACTTAATGCGTTCAAACAGAGTTTGAGGGGTCTGTGTTACAGTATATACGGCAGCCGTTTCAAAGCTTTCGAAATTCCTTTCAGTAGCGCCTATCTCGTTTAAAATTTTGTCTGCAGTCTGCGGCATAAAGGGCTTTAACAGGTTTGCGCCGACGTCGAGCGCGCGCAAGAGATTGTATAAAACGTTTGAAAGCCTGTCCTTCTTCCCTTCATCCTTGGCAAGCAGCCAGGGAGTGGTTTCGTCAATATATTTGTTTGCCCTGCGGAACAGCGACCACAGACAGTCGAGCGCGTCGCACACCTTGTACTCGCTCATCTTTTCGGCTACCCTTGGATAGGTCGAGGAAATAGTATTTTCAAAATCCCCGTCGGGTTGCTCGGTTGCGTCCGTCTTTTCAGCCCTGCCGCCGAAGTATTGGTTTGTCATTGAAACGGTGCGCTTGACAAGGTTGCCAAGCGTGTTTGCAAGGTCTGAATTTACCCTGTCGCAAATAAGCTCCCAGGTGATTATACCGTCGTCGGCGTACGGCATTTCGTGCAGAACGAAATAGCGTACAGCGTCCACTCCGAAAATATTTGCCAAGTCGTCGGCATATAGCACGTTGCCCTTCGACTTCGACATCTTATCTCCGCCCTGTAAAAGCCAGGGGTGCCCCAGCACGCATTCAGGCAATTCAAGCCCCAGCGCCATAAGAAAAATGGGCCAATAAATAGTGTGGAACCTTAAAATGTCCTTACCTATGACGTGTATGTTTGCAGGCCAAAGCTTATTAAATTGTTCGTTGCTTGCCTCGGGGTCGTAACCTATGCCCGTAATATAGTTTGTAAGTGCGTCAAGCCAGACGTAGACGACGTGGCGCGAATCGAACTCCACGGGCACACCCCACTTGAATGTCGAACGCGACACGCACAAATCCTGCAATTTATGCTTTAATTTACCCCCGTCGAGGGCGGCTAAAAGCTCGCTGTCCGACTTGCCGATAAACTCGTCTGCAATAAGGAAATTGTTCATCATCTCGTTCTTTCTCGAAACGGGTTGAATAAACTTGGGGTGCGTCAAAATGTGCCTTACAAGCCTGTCCGCATACTTGCCCATTTTAAAGAAATACGCCTCTTCCTTGGCAGGCTTGACCTCCCTGCCGCAGTCGGGACACTTGCCGTCTTTAAGCTGACTTGCCGTCCAAAAGCTTTCGCACGGGGTGCAATAAAGCCCCTCGTAAGAGTCCTTGTAAATATCCCCCTGATTGTAGAGCTTTGTAAATATCTTTTGCACCGCCTTCTCGTGATAGTCGTCGGTAGTGCGTATAAACTTGTCGTAAGACACGTCCATAAGGTCCCAAAGCCGCTTTATTTCCCCTGCAACTCCGTCCACGAACTGCCTGCAAGTTACGCCCTTTTCGGCGGCTTTTTGCTCGACTTTCAAACCGTGCTCGTCCGTTCCCGTCATAAAGAACACGTCATAGCCCTGCTTTCGCTTAAAGCGGCAGATAGCGTCCGAAAATATGCTTTCGTACGAGTTGCCGATATGCGGCTTGCCCGAAGTATATGTTATTGCGGTGGTAAGATAAAACTTTTCTTTCATTTCGATACCTGTACAAACTGTTATTCCGTTTAAGTATAGCACAGCGCAAAAAAAAAGTAAATAATTTTATTGCGCTTTGCGGCAGAGCAAACGGCATATTACTTACCTTATTATCATACATATACGAGTATGAACGTCATTTTTTGCGCAGTATTCTTTTTTTCGCTAATAGTTTTGACCGTGACCGCACCCGAAAAATTACTGTCGTCACTGCTGTCCGGTGCGGAAAATTCGGCAAAAATGGCATTGACGCTATTTTGCATTTATGCCGTATGGATGGGTCTTTCCAACCTTGCGGAAAAGAGCGGGCTTTCCAAATCGGCAGCCAAGGCGCTTACGCCGTTAACAAAAAAAATATTTAAAACAAGCAACCCCGCCGCGCTTGAAAGCCTTGCAATGAATATGTCGTGCAACCTTTTGGGAATAGGCGGCGCGGCTACCCCCTACGCCGTAAAAGCAATAGCCGAGCTTGAAAAGGACAAAAACGATTGGGCGCAAAAACTGCTGTTTGTGATAAATGCAACCTCCATTCAGCTTTTACCTACGACGGTTATCGCGCTTCGCGCAAGCGCAGGCAGCGCAAGTGCGTTCGATATATTTTTGCCCTCGCTGATATGCACCTGCATTTCGACGGCGCTTGCCGTTGCGCTTTATACTTTCGGGAGAAGAATATGGCGCTGATAATTCCCGTAGTTTTTATAGTAGTTTTTGCGTTTGCTATATATAAAAAAGTAAAAATTTACGACGAGTTTTCCGCCGGCGTAAAGGAAGCAGTCAACTTTACAATTTCGCTTATTCCCTGCCTTGCCGCAATTTTTATGATGTGCGAACTATTTGAGGCTTCGGGGCTTGCCGACGGACTTACAAAACTTTTGTCCCCCGTGTTCGGGGTGCTTGGGATACCTCGGGAATTGACTAAGTTGGTGCTTATAAAGCCTTTTTCGGGCAGCGGCTCGCTTGCCTACCTTGACGAAATTATTAAAAATTACGGCGCGGACAGCTATATTGCGCGCTGCGCGTGCGTGTGTTTTGGCTCGTCTGAAACGGTTTTCTATATTTCCGCGGTATATTTTGCAGGTATGAAAAACAAAAAACTAGCAATGCCTATCGCGGTAGTTCTCATATCCACGCTTGTCACAACAATTTTTGCCTGCCTCATTTGCAGAGTAATTTAAATATCAATATAAACAGAAACGGCGCAAACCGGAGTTTGCGCCGCCTCTATATGATAAGGGGGAAAATGATGAGCTGTTTTTGTAAACCCTGTTGCTGTTTACATTTATGATTATATATGCTTTAAATTTATTTTTCAACAATTTTTTTATACTTTTTTTAATTTAATGATATATAAATATTTCACACAAATTTTGAAAAATATTAACAAATCTGCATAATATTAAGTTATTGTCGCATAAATCATAAGTTAATGTATAATTATGCGCAAACTTGTATTTTTTTGATAATTTCGCACAAAGCGGAAATTGTAGTTTCAACTTCCTGCATAGTGTTATAATTGCCGAAACTGAACCTTATCGACGACTTTACTCGCGAGGGAGAAAGCCCCATTGCCTGCAACACATGCGAGGAATATACCACCCCTGCGGAGCAAGCCGCGCCCGTCGAAACGCATATACCCTTCAAATCCAATAGGAAAAGTATCCTCTCCCCGTCGCAGCCCTCGAACGAAATATTTGCATGCGACGACAGTATATCTCCGCCGCCGTTTATTTTTGCGCAATCGATATTCGACAATACGCCACTGACAAGCGCGTCGCGCAGCTTTTTAAGCTTGATGTTGTGCTCTTCACGGCAAGCGCAGGCGCGGCTGTAAGCTTCAACCATACCGACAATTCCGGCAATATTCACGGTTCCGCCGCGAAAGCCGCTCTCTTGCATACCGCCGGAAATAAGCCTGTCAACCTTACTGCCCTTCCTCAAATACAGCGCACCGACGCCCTTGGGACCGTAAAACTTGTGCGAGGAAACACCCAGCCCGTCGCAAATGCTTGCGTCTATCTTGCGCGTACCGGCGGTCTGAACGCAGTCTATGTAGAAAAACACGCCTCTCTCTCTGCAAATTTTACCTATCCGTTCGACGGGCTGAACTACGCCCGTTTCGTTATTTGCCGCCATAACGCCGCAAAAAATCGTATCGCTGCGAAGCGCTTTTTCAACGCTTTCGGGTGAAATTACGCCGTTTTCGTCGGGATAGACCAATATCAGCTCGAACCCGTGTTTTTGCATATCGCGCGCACTTTCGAGCATTGCAGGGTGCTCTATTGCGGACAGCACTATACTGCCCGTTTTATAGTGCGAGCACGCGCCCTTAATTGCGGTATTTCCGGCTTCGGTGCCGCCGGATACAAAATACAGCTCGTCGCTTTTGCAGTTGATAAGACTTGCCATTTTATCGCGAGCGGCAATAAGCGCGCCGGCAGCCTCGCGCCCTTTGGCGTGTTGCGACTGCGAATTGCCGTAATTTTGAGTAAAATACGGCGTCATAACCTTTAAAACTTCATCGTCCAGCCTTGTGGACGCAGCGTTATCGAGATAAATCATTTTTTAATCGCCTAATTGAGCAAACTCGGAATTAGCGGCATTATCAAACGCCGCTACAAGCGTACTTATAAATTTAAGCTGAGTATTCTTTGCCTCGTATTCCCTGCCCAGCTTAGACGAGGAATTTTTTTCGTTGCGTGAAACAAGCTTTGCACTGCCCCAAAACGCGCGCAGCGCAATTATCGTAGCCACAAAAAATACGGCGGCAACGCCCAAAAATACAAAGAACAACACCATATTCGAGCCGTCCTTTACGGCGTGCATAATTGTCGAAAAATAGATGGCAAGCACCGCAAAAACCAACATTGGAATTCCCGAAGCCGCAAGAAAAATTGCAGACTTGTCGCGTTTTTTTACAAAAGCCCGACGCCTTAACGCCTTTGCGCTGTCGTTCTTTTCGTTTAGCTCGGTCGTTTGACTTTGAAGTTCGGGCAAAATTTTTACGGCTTTTTCCAAAATGTCGACATATTCTGCTTTATCTTTGGCAGAGGCAAAGGTTTTAAAGCCTTCGGCGGCTTCAAGCCCCTCCTCCGCGCGGCTTAAATTTGTAAAATCAGCGGTAAGCGCAACTGTTTTCAAAGCATACGCTTCTGCGTTTGCCCTGTCGAGCTGTAATATATTGTCGCAGACAAACACGCAGTCGTCAAACTTTTGCTCGCTGATCAACTGCTTTGCAAACACTGTGTTTTGAGAAATTTTATCAAGCCTCTGCTGCTCCGCCTCCTGTTTTGCGCGCTCGCGTGCGGCAAGCTGTTCGGGCGTCATTACAGCCGCTTCCTCGTCGTCCTCGCAAAGCTCTGGCACCTCGAACTCGATGCTTTCAACCTCTTCTTCGATTTCGGGAGAGTTATCTATTACCAGCACTTCCTCTCCGTCCTCGTTTATGCGTGTTTTGTATTTTCTGTCCTTGTCGTCGTCAATCAATCTCTCTTCAGCCATAAAAATCTCCTTAAACTGTCTTTACTTGTAAACACTCGCACTTGCCGCGATATCTGCTTTTAAAATAGGCGCAAAACTCGGGGCTTTCAAACAGCGCAAAAACGCAGCTACCCGAACCCGTCATAGTTACGCCGAGTGGGGAAAAGCTTTCAAGCGCGGCATATGCCGTTAATATTTCGGGATTTAAGGTTGCCGCCGCCCTTAACAGGCTGTTGGAAAGCAAACTGCCCAGCCCCTGCAAATCCCCCGATTTCAACGCTTCAACCGCCGCTTCCGTACAACATTGGCTTGTCGGCATTGCATCGTAAAGCTTATAGCACTCAGCCGTGCAAACACCCTTTTCGGGAATAAGTAAAACCGCGTAAAGTTTGCGCTTTAAACTAAGCTTTTCAACCCTTTCTCCGCGCCCCGTAAGCCGCGCAAAGCCGCCCGACAGCATATAGCCCGTGTCGCTGCCCAAACCGTCGGCAAGCCGTTTAAGCTCGGCATCGCTACCCACGCCGTACAGCCGCGCCATACCTGTTAATACGCCCGAAATATCGGCGGACGAGCCACCCAGCCCGGCGCCTACGGGAATGTTTTTATATATAACCATATCCGCGCCGTCGGTACCGAAGCAATTTATAAAGCTTTCGGCGGCTTTTACCGCATTGTTTTGCTCATATGGCAAAAGTTCGAGTCCGCGCCCGTGCATTTCTATATTGACAAGCTTATCCTTGCGCTTTTTAAGCTTGATTATGTCGAAAATATCGACAGTGCATACAAGGCTGTCAAGCATATGAAATCCGCCCTCGACGCCCGTAATATCGAGCGTAAGATTTAGTTTTGCATAGGACTTGACTTTTACCATAGAGCTATTATAGCATATTTTATACGGCAATACAATTAATTTTAAAGACAATTACTCCCCGTCGGGCATTTTATCCGACGGGGAGAGATTTTAATTACAGTTTGAAATTACATATATTTCAGTCGCACTTGGGACGGTATATAAGTATCCTTTCCTTGCCCGTCAAAGGGAAAGTAAGCTCGGGGTTGGCGGCAGTAATATTTTCGGGGCTCTCCGAAAGACGCTTTGCCGTTTCCCACAGCCCGTCGCCGCACTCGGGCACATATACGCTGACCGCACTGTCGCTCAACTTCTTTTTATCCCCCTCGGCAGCTTCGGTAACATATGTAATGCACCTCTTCTCGCCGTCGGCGGCGGTAATTTTAAGTTGAGCTTCGCACTCGCATTCTCCTTCGGCGCGCTGTCTTAAACTTACTCCGCACACGGCAACGTCAATTTCCGTACATTCGGAGCTCAACCCCGAAAGCATAACTTCAAAGGGCAAATTGACTTCGGTGGCGCGCACTTCTCCGCCCTGTTCATACAGAAGCGTAGCCGAAACGCTGCCCTCGATGCCGCCGCTTGTGCGGGCAAACTCGACGTTGGGCAAAACCGCCGCAAGAAAAGCGCAGGTATAGTCAAGCTTGGCCTTGACCGCGCAAAGTCCGCTTACGCGTTCGGAATACACTTTCTCGTCGGTATCGATAAATATGCTCTCTTCGCTGCGTTTGAGGTTGAGCGCGCAGTCCTTTGAAAACGCGTCGGAAACGTAAGAAATTTCCTCTTCCTCATAGAACCTGCCGAAGAATGCAAGATTGCAGTTAAAATCTACGCCGCACTTGCCTCTGTCCTCGTAAACCTTACAGTTGACCGTAACGTTCTTTACCTCTACGCGGCAGAACGCGCGCTGCGAGAATAATGCCTGCTCGCAGGCAATTTCGCTTTTAAAAGGAATAACCCTGTCAAAGCAAACGGGCGCACCCTCGCGTATTGCGAGAAGGGACAGATATATTTCTCCGCTTATTTCAACGACGCCTGCGCGGACGTTACAGTCCATAACAAGCGCGTGTGCGGAAGGCACCAACACGTCGTTTGCGGCACAGTCAAAGTCGTCGTCAACCTCGCTTTCTCCCGAGAAGGTCACGGGGGAATACAGCTTGCCGCTGTCAACCTTGCAAATAGCGCCGTCAAGCGAGGATAAATAGCTGCGTTGCGCGCTGTCAAACACGCTGATTTTTGCGTCAACCACCACAGCAACTACATATCCCGAACCGTCGCGTTTGAGCTGATATCGGACGCAGGAAAGAACGCATTCCCCTCTCTGCGAAGGAGCAAGCCGCTCGTCGTCGACAAAATGCGAAAACTCGGCGCCGCGCTGAATGCGGCAAAGCTTTCCGTCCTCACCCGTGTACACGAGCGTAATTATAAGTCTGCCGCCGTAGTTTATCCTGCCCGACGACACCTCGCACGAGTTTAGAGAAACCTGCGGATATGCAGCGACGATTTCTCCGATAGCGTCCTGCGCGGAAAATTTTATTTCTACCATAGACTGCGTTGAAAGCTGCGCAACCTTATGCGTATAGGTACCCGTCTGGTACTGTGTGTTAATAGCCATATTATGCCTCCTCACGTTACAAGGTATAATATGCGCCGTGCAAAGCAAATATGCCTTTATTTTGTCTGTTCGCTGAGCTTTACTCTGCCGCAGAGTATTTCGGAATAGGAATAAGCCGTTTTACCTAAAAAGTTTTTATCAAACGGACTTACGGTAAACAGCGAGGGATATATGCCGTTGACAACCGCGGGAAAAGTAACGTACTTATTTCTGCCGAGATTGAGCTTTACGGTGACATCCTTGCCGCTGAGCGACTTGACCGCGTCTTTGATTGAATTGATTGTAAGATTTGCCTTTATCATACAATTATTTTTGCCAAAATTTGCTAAACTATTCACAGTCGCGCTTTTGCGCAAAAAATAAGCGGTTATTGCAATTATTTTTGCAATAGCCGCTTGAAATTACTAATTTAATTAAAAATCGTCTTCGTCATCCTCATCGTCTTCGTCATCGTCAAACTCATCGTCCTCCAAATCGGAAAGCGAGTCGACTTCGTCCTCGTAAAAGTCGTCTGCTTCGGAGTACAGTTCTTCCTCTTCTTCATGGGCAAACTCCTCCTCGATTTCCTCCTGCAACTCCTCGGAAACGGTAAGGTCCTCGTCGTCGTCCTCTTCGAGGTAGTTTTTCCACTCCTCGTCGTTGTCGATGTCCACAACCTCGTCGTCCTCGTACTCTTGGTTGGACTTACAGTTGTCGCACATTTTTTCACCGGGACGCATATGATTTACGCCGCAGATAGGGCAAATTTCTCCCTGTTCGAGTTCGGCGTCAAGCTCTTCGAAATCCTCGTCCTCCAAGTCGGCAAACTGAAGCTTATTGCCCTTAATTTCCGCGATACATACGTCGCAGTACTCCTGTTTTTCGGAATCTATATAATTAAGCTCGCATCTCGGGCATTTGATATATTTTACCATTTTGTTCTCCGTAACATAAGAAACATTAATCGCTAACATTATATTAATATTCAGCGTATTTGTAAACTGTTTTATTAAACTTTTTAAGCAATTTTTAAATTTTTTTTATTCCTGAATTATATTTGACAAATTTCTTTAATATATACAAAATCCCCCGATAAAATCAGGGGATTTTTTTATTTATTTGGTAATCAAACCTTATTCGTTGCCGTAAACGTCGATTGATTTATCGTCCGTCGTATCTACCTTGATACCCTTTTTCATCTGCGGCAGCTTTTTATTCCTCTTTATAAGCACAATAGTAAGCACAACCGCGCCGCCGATAACCAAAAGTCCTATGACGCACATACCTATAATAAAGCAAATCTTTGCAGCGAGGTTGAGTCCGCCATACCAGCCCAAATCTTCTTCAACGGGATATGCAACGAGATACGAAGTCTTTAAACTCTCTCCGTAAGCTTCCTTATCGGCGTCGTTCATAATGCCGAGCACGGAGTAGTAATACTCGCGCGTATTCGCGTTTACATCCTTGCCGTTTACCTTTTTAGTGTCGGTGTAGTCCTTCCACGCGTTATCGGCGGAGGGATTAAGGAAAGCCTCAATCTCATCAAAGGTCTTTTCCGAATATACGGGGTCAGCCTCTTCGTCCTCTTCAAGCGCCTTTGCGTTGGTCACTTCGGCAAGCTCGCGAAGGTATTCCATATCCCCGTCATAAAACGCATAGTTGAGCGCTTTTTGCAAGTTTGCATATTTTTCGGTAGGATATTTTTCCGAGTCGGCATATCCGTCGATTATTTCCTTTATACCGTCGTATTTTTCGTTGAGCGCACGGATATCCGCGTTGGTAAGATAACCGCCGTCCTTGTTCATATCGAACACCATAATGTAGTTATACGCCGTCATATTTGTCGTTGCGCTTGCAAACAGCAGATAGCCGTCGATAAACTCGGGGCGGTACCAGGTACTCGAAGAGTCAAGATCAAGAAGTTTTACGGGCGTATAGTTGGTATCTTCAACCTGCACAGGCTCGTAATCGGCAATTGTGCCGGAATAGTCCACGCGGTAGATAGCAAGGTCGTTGCCGCCCGTAACGGAGTAGTACAGTAAGCTGTTTTCAACGTCGAGCGAAAGCAAAGTTGCGCTGCCCGACTTTACTACTTTGAAATAGTTTTCGTCGGAAATACCGGGCTTTTTGTCGTGTAAATGAAGCTTGCCGTCGTTGGATACCTTATTTATGGATATACCGCCGTCCGCCTCGGATATAATTACGCCCTTAAACTCGTTATTTTCAAAAATATACTTGTAAGTATCTGCGTTGGAACCGTCGGAAAGCAACCTTGCCTCGGAAGAGGGGTTGCCCGATATGGGGGCGTAATTGCCGTCTTTAAGCGAGAAGAGATAGTTATTTTTGTTGTTTAAGGTGCTTCTCGTATAGAACAGCATATCGTTTTGATAGTTCTTTAAGGCGTAAGTATAGCTGTCGAGGTTCACCTCTTCACCGGGGTGGTTGAACGGGGTTTTGCCCGTTGCGTTTACTTCCTTAGCGCCTACGCCGTCCAAAACAAGGGTGCCGCAGTTTATATATCTGTCGTTTTCGTCGTCCCAGCCGACAATATTTTCCGACGACAGTTTGTCCTTAAACTTGTCCTCGGTCGCGTCAGCCGTTACCGTATAAATCTGATTGTAGCCCTCGTCGGACGAAGAGGTGTAATTGTGCACCTTCATCGTATAATATACGCGAGGGTTGGTCTTGTCCTGCGCGTCGAAAAGCACGTTGTCAACGTTGTACGCAAGCAGGGTATCCTCTCCGCTCTTTGTGTTGTAAGAGTGCAGATTTGTTACGCCCGTGCTCTCTTCGAAGAGAGATTCGCTTGTTGCAACGTACATAAGATAAACCGTGTCGTCCATCTCCACAAACCTGTACTCGTACGAGGTCGAGGGGAACTGAACGTACGCGTTTTTCATAGACTCGGTACCGTCGAGCTTAGTGCTCTTCATATCGAGGTAAGAATTCTGAACGACGCCCTCGGAGTTCTTTGCCGTGGAAGGCGTACCGTAATAGATATAGTCGCCGTAAATAAACATACCTGCGTTATAATTAGAAGAATACGCAATCTGCGGAACAACGACGTCGACGCTTGCGTAATTGCGCTTTTCAAGGTTGTCCTTGGAAATACGGCAGATAGTGCCCTTGACGGGCTTGCCGTAGTCGTTGACTGCGGTGTTACCCTCTATACCGTTGATAAAATAGAGGTAGTCCCCCTTGGTTACGGCAAAACCGCCGTTGCTTTCAGCGTCAGCTTCGGTAAACACTCCTTCGGTCGAAAGCGAGCCGTTTCCGTAGAAATTGCCGCAACCTGCAAGAAATGTTGATGTAACGACGGAAATTGCCGCCGTCGTTATGCATATAATTTTAGTAAAACGTTTACTCATAAACTACTCCGAACCGGAAATTCGATTTAATCATTGTTAATTATATACCAAACGGAGTTTTTAAGCAATAAAAAATGAGTTGATTTTTAAAAAAAAACAAATAAGGAGCAACTATTTGGAAAAATTTGCGCTTTTAAATTTACTTAAAGCACTTGAAACGCTGGCACCCAAGCAAAATAGCGGACAGAACAGCGAACAAAATTTCGATGAGCACAAACCGCCCGTGCCGAGCGCGCAACAAAAACCCGACAGCGTACAAACCTTGGAGATACCTAATGTTATGGCAAGCGTGCTTGAACGGCACGAAGCTATTTCAAACAGAATAAAAAATAACCGCCGATAAACGGCGGTTACAAAACAGCGATTATACGTCTGCGGTATCTCCGAAGCAGACGGAGTCAGCCCAACCGAGGAAGAGTTCCGCTCTGTCCTCTTTATATTTTGCCTCGCAGGCAAACTGAATAAGCCAGAACGAGTCTGCCTCATACAGATGAGTTGTGGCAAGATAGAAAAAGTTCTTACCGCTTACCGACCTGTCATAAGTAAAGTACAGATAATCCTTGCCCTCTCTTGTATGAACTTCCGCATTTTTAATTTTATTAATTGTAATTACAGCGTCTGTGTATTCGGAAAGAGTGGTAACATTTTCTGCTAAGGCGTCCGTATAAGACTCTTTTAAGGCGATTGCTATATTTCTTGCGCTTTCCCAATATGCCGTCTGTCCATCAAGTTCCTTTTCATAGAACTCGGTGGTAAGAGTAATGTGCATACCGGCCTTAGAAAATCGCTTTTCCTTTGCGCCGCAGCCCGTAATTCCCAAAATGCATGCAACAACCAAAATTGCACTTAAAAGCATTAGGATTTTCTTTTTCATATAAAAACCCGCTTATTAAGCGTTTTTAAAAATTTCAAGTCCCTTAGGTGCACCCAAATAGAGGCAATTTCCGTTTATGCTGCCGTTCTCCTTTGCGCTGTCGTAAAGCTTTGTGTCCTTATTGCCGTCAGCGTCCTCAACGGTAAGGAAATTTTTAATTTCTCCTTCCGAGGGGAATTTTATTACCATGCCCGTACCTGTAAAAGCGCCTAATCCTTCACCGACGCAAAGAATAATTTCGTATTCACCGATTTTTTCGATTTGCTCTTTGGTAAAAAGCGTTTTAAGCAGCGATTTAGCCGTCTCGTTGTTAGTATCTACCGTAGTAACCGTGTAGCCTTCGTCCTCAAACGCCTTTTTAATGGAACCCGACTTGTCGCAACCTGCAAGTGTAAAGCAGAGAGTCAGCACCGTGATTAGTGCAATCAATACAGTAAGAATTCTTTTTTTCAAAATTTTCTCCTTTTAGGGCGCGCCCTTATTTTTTATTTACTGCATTATATCACACAGTTTTCACTTTTGCAATAGCTAAATGAAAATTTTTCCAATACAAATTTAAAAGAGAGGAAAAATACTTCCTCTCTTTGAATTTTGAAATTATCTCTTTGAGAACTGAGGAGCACGACGAGCTTTCTTCAAGCCGTACTTCTTTCTTTCCTTTACGCGAGGGTCGCGAGTTAAGAAGCCCTCTTTCTTGAGCGCCGCACGCGAGCCTTCCTCTGCCTGCAACAATGCGCGGGCAACGCCGAGGCGGATTGCGTTAGCCTGACCGGTGTAGCCGCCACCGTAGACGTTTACCAATACGTCGTACTTAGCTTCCACGCCCAAAAGTGCAAGGGGTTGCTTAACAACGTACTGCAAAACCGATTGAGGGAAATAGTCCTCAAACGCTCTTTCATTTATTTCGATATTGCCCGTACCTCCGGGAATAAGGCGAACGCGCGCAATAGCCTTTTTTCTTCTGCCCGTTCCCCAGAATTGAAGCTTTTTCTTTAAATTAGCCTTTGCCATATTATCTTAACAACTCCCTTTTAAAATAATTTCAGCTCTTCGGGTTTCTGCGCTGCGTGATTGTGTTCGCCGCCCTTATATACTCTGAGCTTCTTAATCATATCTCTGCCGAGAGAATTTTTGGGCAACATACCTCTGATTGCCTCGTAAACTGCGAGGTCGCTCTTTTCAGCGAGCAGCTTTTTATAGGAAATTTCCTTCAAGCCGCCGATGTAGCCCGTGTGATATCTGTAAAATTTATCGTCAAGTTTCTTGCCCGTAAGCGCGACTTTATCGCAATTTAAAACGATTACGAAATCGCCCGTATCCACGTTGGGCGTAAAAGTAGGCTTATTTTTGCCGCGGAGAATAGCAGCCACTTTTGACGCAAGTCTGCCGAGAGGTATGCCCGTCGCGTCAACAACGTACCATTTTCTTTCAACTGTCTCCGCCTTAGCCATATAGGTTTTCATATTTACTCCTTATGTTCTGTGCTTTATAACCGATTCTTTAAAGTGTAAGATTATTTTATTATTTTATAAAAGTTCTGTCAAGTCGTTTTGTGTTGGGTTTACAAAGTTTTTTATAAATTTTGAATAATTTTTGTTTTTGCCGATTTTAAAGCGAAATTTAGCTTTTTTTAAGCGTTTTTGCTTTGAAAACTTGCGCTAAGCGCACTTACAAAACACTAAAAAGCCAACCAAGCCTCGGCAAATTGCACGGCGTACGACTAATGTAACTGTCAGTTTTTTACCAAAATTGCCTTTATGCGCTTTATTCCTGCCGACACGTTTTCTTGTTTGGCTATCTTGAACTTTCCCAAAACGCCCGTGCTCTCCGCGTGGGGACCGCCGCAAATTTCTTTGGAAAACTCTCCTATCGAATAGGTCTTAACCATTGCGCCGTACTTGCTTTCGAAAAGCCCCGTAAAGCCCTGCGCCTTTGCCTCTTCAAGCGTCATTTCACGCATTACGACGGGTACGTTCAACTCTATCTGTTCGTTTATAAGCCTCTCGACTTCGGCAACCTCTTCGGGAGTGAGCTTGCGCGAAAAATTGAAGTCGAAGCGCAACCTCTCCTCAGTAATATTGCTGCCCTTCTGCTCTATTTCGGGCGAACACACCTTTTTGAGCGCGGCGTGCAGAAGATGTGTTGCCGTATGAAGCTTAGTGGTTTCTTCCTTGTGATCGGCAAGACCGCAGGCAAACTTGCCCTCGCTGCCCTGCCTCGACTTTGCCTGATGCTCGGCAAAAGCCGCCTCGTAGCCCTTTACGTCGACAGTAAGCCCCTTTTCCCTTGCCATTTCGCTTGTTATCTCAACGGGAAAACCGTATGTGTCGTAAAGGTGGAACGCGGTTACGCCGTCTATTTCTCCGCCCTCGGGCAAAGACGCGGCTACCTTTTCAAACTCTCTAATGCCCTGTTGCAAGGTTTTGGAGAATTTAACTTCTTCCCTTTCGAGTTCCTCGTAAATTCTTGCGGAATTTTTATTCAGCTCGGGGTAAACGTAGCAATATTTATCTATTATAGTCTTTGAAACGTCTTTGAGCGACCCTTGGGGAAGCCCGATATTTCTGCCGAACCTTACGGCACGGCGGATAATTCTGCGAAGAATATATCCCTGGTCGGTATTAGAGGGAACTATTCCCTTGACATCTCCTATCATAAAAGTTGCCGTTCTGACGTGGTCGAGCACGACGCGGAAAGCGCGCATTATCTCCTCGCTTTCTCCGTACTTGCACGAAGTCAAAGACTCTATCTTGGCAATGGCGTTTTCAAATATATCCGTTTCGTAGACGCTCGACTTGCCGTTAAGTATGCAGAGAGTGCGTTCAAGTCCCATTCCCGTATCCACGTTGCGCTGTGCAAGCGGCTCGTACTTGCCCGCGGCGTTCTTGTTGTACTGCATAAACACGTCGTTCCAAATTTCGAGGAAAGTGCCCTTGGGCGCATTGTCGAAGTCGTACTCTCCCAGCTTGTCCGCTGCGGCGTGGTTTCTTATAATGTGCATCTCGGTATCGGGACCGCAGGGACCCGTTGTGCCTGCCGGACCCCACCAGTTCCCCGATTTGGGAAGATAATAGACGTTTTTGGGCAAAATTCCGCAGTCGAGCCATAATTTCGCGCTCTCTTCGTCCTTGGGACAGTCGGCGTCGCCTGCAAAACAGGTTACCGCTATATCCTCGACTGGTATGCCGAGATACTCGGGAGAAGTCAAAAACTCGAACGACCAGGGTATCATTTCAGCCTTAAAATAATCTCCGAGCGACCAATTGCCGAGCATTTCAAAGAAAGTCAGGTGAGAGCTGTCCCCGACTTCGTCTATATCTCCCGTTCTTACGCATTTCTGCACGTCGGTAAGGCGCGTTCCCTCGGGGTGCTTTTCACCGAGCAGATAGGGAACAAGGGGGTGCATACCTGCGGTTGTGAACAAAACCGTAGGGTCGTTTTCGGGAATGAGCGAAGCCGACGGTATTATTTTATGTCCTTTGCTTTCAAAAAATTTCAGATATAAGCTTCTGAGTGTTTCAGAGGTAATTTTTTTCATTTAACTTTTACTCCAATATTATTTCTTTAATACGGTATAGCCGTCTTTTGAATCCTTTACGGTGTAGCCGAGCGCGTCAATTTCGGCACGAAGCTTGTCGGCAAGCGCAAAATCACGCAATTTTTTAGCTTCCCAACGCTGTTTTGCAAGATTTTCGACTTCAACGGGAATTTCAACAGGGTTTTTTGCCGCAACTTCGGCAAGATATCCCTCTGCATTTTTTTTGAAAAGCCCCAACAGCGAGTAAGTTTTTCTTACCTGCATTACGTCGTCGGCACAGCTTTCGTCTCCCTTTGCAAGCTTTTGCGAAATTGTTTTGAAAATTGCAAACAGCTCGGAAAGCGCAAGCGCAGTATTAAAATCCTCGTCCATGTCCGCGTTGAATTTTTTGTCTATCTCCAAATTGCCGGCTTTGCCTGTGCCGAACTTCTTTTCAACCTCTGAAATTAATTTATAAAACTCCGTAAGGTGTTTTTCGGCTTCCGGAAACAGCTCGTCGGTAATATTTATATCTTGGCGGTAATTGTTCTGCAACAGTGCGAATTTAATTGCTTCGTTGGTGTATTTTTTGAGTAAGTCCTCCAAAAGCAAACTGTTGCCGAGGCTCTTTGACATCTTTTGTCCGTTTACTTTTATAAGCCCGTTATGCGTCCAAAATTTTGCAAACTGTTTGCCCGTAAGGCTCTCGCTCTGCGCAATTTCGTTTTCGTGGTGGGGGAAAATGAGGTCGCGCCCGCCGCCGTGAATGTCGATTTGGTCACCGAATGCCGCATAATTCATTGCCGAACACTCGATATGCCAACCCGGTCTGCCCTTGCCCCAGGGAGAACTCCAATAAATTTCCCCTTCCTTGGCGCTTTTCCAAAGCGCAAAGTCGGCAGGATCGCGCTTTTCGTCGTTATTTTCAACGCGAACACCGTCGAGCATATCTTCAACCGAGCGGTTTGAAAGGCAGCCGTAGCGCTTGAAACTTGCGACGGAAAAATACACATCGCCGCACGGCGCGGCGTAAGCGTTGCCCTTTTGAATGAGTTTTGATATAAAATTTATAATATTGTCTATGTTTTGAGTAGCTTTTAGCCAGAGAGTAGGCTCGCCGACGTCCATTTCCGACATAGTAGCGTCTATTTTTTTTATCATAGCCGCAGCGTATTCGTCGGCAGGAATGCCCGTTTCTTTGCTTTTTGCTATAATCTTGTCGTCAACGTCGGTATAATTTCGCGCGTAAGTCACGTTATAGCCGCATTTTTCAAGGTATTTGCGCATAATATCGTAAATAAGCGCCTGATAACCGTGCCCTATGTGCGCCTCTCCGGAAACGGTAATGCCGCAGGCATACATTTTTACTTTACCCTCTTCAAGCGGTACAAATTCCTCTTTTCTGCGTGTAAGCGTGTTATAAATTCTCATTTTCGCGCCTCGAAATTATTTTTTCGTGTTTTGATTATACCCTTATTTTATTCCAAATGCAACTTATTTTAGCCGTTTTGATATAATTTAGCACTCACTTAACAAGCTTTTTAACGCAAAAAACTAACAATTTACACTAAATTAACAAAATTTTTATGTATTTACTTGACAATTTGTTGTGAATATATTACAATAATAAAGACATTGTAAGTTTAAAGCGACTTTCTGTACAACAAAATTGAACAAATTTGTCAAAAATATTTAATTATTCGGAGGACGTATGAAGAGAGAAAGAATCGAAGACATTGCCGATATCTTGGATAAGCGCGGCAAGATGACGCTGGAACAGTTGGAAGAAGTTTTCCCCAACGTTTCCCAAATGACCTTGCGCCGAGATTTATTTCAGCTTGAAGAGGACGGGCGCATCATACGCATTCGCGGCGGCGCTATGTCCGTCAAGGAAGTGCAAAAAGTTTCGGGTGAGGCATACACGAAAAAGACGACCATAAATACGGACGCAAAAATAATTATAGCACAAAAAGCCGCCGGACTTATCGACGAGGGCACCTGCGTGTTTCTTGACGGCGGAACGACGGCAATGTACCTTGCAAAGGAAATGCCCGATTTGAACTGCCACGTCTTTACAAACGGCATTGCGGTTGCAATGGAACTCGCGCAGAAAAAGAATATAAATATAACGGTTGTAGGCGGTCAGCTTATGAAGGATAACCTTTCCACCTCTTCACCCACTTCAAAAACTTATTTCGAGTCAACCAACTTTGAAATTGCCATTGTTTCGGCAACCGCGTTTACTCCCGAACAGGGATTTTCGTGCAATTCGCAGATTGAAAGCGAGCTTTTGAAGGACGTATTCAGAAAGGCAAGACAAGTCTATATGATGCTCGACAGCTCGAAAATAGGCAAAATAAACCCCTATACGTTTGCAAGAATCGAAGATATAGATGTGCTTATTTCAGACGACCACTTCCCCAAAGAGAGTAAGGAACTGTTTGAAAAACACAACATCGTAGTTATGTAAATAAATAATAACCCTACGCCTCTGCCCAAAATTGGGCAGAGGCGTTTTTAATAATCTCTTCTACCGCATAATACGTCTATGCTCACGTCAAAAAAATCAGCAAGCCTCCAACATTCCATAATACTCGGTTCGTTAAGTCCCTGTTCCCACCTCGATAAATTTGCCTGACTTGTCCCTATTTCCTTTGCAAGCCGCCGCTGAGACAGGCTCAAAGCAGTCCTAAGTTCTGCTATTCTGTTATTTTTAAAGCTTAAAATCATAATTTTATGTTATACACTAATGTATCAAAATACTTTACAGATACATATTTGTATCATATAATGATTTTAACTTATACTTAGGAGGTTTCAAATGGACAACAAACTTGCACGCTTTTTGCTAACTTTCTTTCTTGGGTGGATTGGCAGTATCATCATCAACCATACTTCGCTTAAACCCGAAGGCTTCACTTCAAGGTCGTTAGCCTATTTCTTCCTTTCGCTTGTTACGTTGGGAATTTACGGGCTTGTAGCATCAATCTGCAACTTGACGTTCGACCCTGATAAGGCGTCAAATATCGGCTATATCAAAGAAAATTAATAAAAAAGGCGTAACTTGAGTTACGCCTTTTTTATTAATCGCTCCATTTGTGCTTATTTAAAACTCTGTCCTTTATATCGTCGTAATATTCAAAATACTTTTCGCGTATCTGTTCGGGCGTCATCGAAGGGTCAATAAGTCCCAACATTTCGTCAAGCTCTTCGGGTGAAAAGTCGGAAAGGCAAAACTCCCCGTCAAAAGCCTGCGCAAGTTTCATAAAATCCCAGTTTGTAGCTTTCATAAATTGCCCTCCTCGTATATCAGTTGAGCCGACATAATCTCCGCGTCAAACCGCTGCGAGATATGCTCGCATTTGCAAGTGAACATATAGAATGCCGAGTATCCCTCTCCGTAAAGCGTTTCAAGATTGCCCAAGCCCTTAGAAATAATTACGTCGCTCTCACTTAAAAGCCGCGCGGTGTCGCGGTTTATTTGCTTTAAATAAGTGCCGGGAACGTCGGTGCCGTTGTCGATAACTCGCGAAAATTCGCTAAGATTTATAAATTCGGCGTCCGCTCGCGTCACGTCGTTTATTATGTCGGAGCCGCGCACGACCGAGTTGACAAAAATATGCGGATATTGCCGCAAAATGACGCGTATAAGATTTTTATCGAGCACTATTTCTCCGCAGTTGTCGTGCAGAACGCAAAGCGACTTTGCGGTTTTTAGCTTTGATTTTAAAAGACACAAGGTTTGCTCGTCGGGATTTGCGCGCTCCGCAGCCTTTACTACCGTATCAACCGCACCCTCGTCCAAATCAGGCAGACGCGCAAAATCGATATAATTTGCAGCCATAGCAAACTTAACCGCTTCACGCAAAGGGTCGTCGCAGGCACATACCTTGGAAAATATTTGCTTTTCCATTGCAAGCAATTTGCCGTTAAAGAGCCTCCTTTCATTTGAATAGTCAATACCGCAGCCGTAAATTTTGCGGTGCAACCTGTCGATATCGCGCATTAAAAGAGGCGCGCAATAATTTTCGGGCGGAGCCGCACAAAGCAACTTGACTCCGTTCTTAAACTGCTCGAATCTGCCGTCGGCGCCGCTTTGCCTTTCAACTTTTTTTAGCTGACTGTTATACAGGCAACCTTTACATTCCTCGTCAAGTAACATATTAACAGTATATCACTTATCTTGCGGCTCGGCAACCGCGCAATAACCGAATTATATATTTTTTTTAAAATTGCTTGCAAATTTATCCATATTGTGTTAAAATTATTCTGCGCTACAATTTAATTTGATCACCATTCAGGGCTACAACTCGGCAAAGTTGTATCCTAAATTTTCCTGTATGGTGAAAATTGTAGCGCAACTTAAAGGGTACACTTGCAGGCGCCCTTTAAGGGCGCTTTTTTAATACAAAAAATAACTTTCAGGAGATAAAAATGAAAAACAAACTTTTACTATCTATTCTGACAGGTGCGGCGGCAATTTGCCTTACACTTGTAACAGCTTGCACTCAGCCGCCCGTCATCCCCGCGCCTCCGCCGGAGGAAGAAAATCCACCCGAAGAGGAAATACCTTCGGATAAATTGGAGTTCAAAATGCTTGACGACAAAAAAAGCTATGCGCTCGTTAACTTGGGGAAATACGAAAAAACAAGCTATACGATTCCCTCATCATATGAAAATTTGCCCGTTACCGAAATTGGGGACAGCGTGTTCAAAGGACGCGTTCAGCTTACGGAAATAATTATTCCCGATACCATTACAAGTATAGGAAACAGCGCGTTTCAAGGGCTTATCAATCTTAAAAGTATCGATTTGCCCAACAGCCTAAAACAAATAGGCAATCAGGCGTTTTTTGAATGTCAAGCAATTACCGAAATAAAAATACCCGATAAGGTCGACTTTATTGGGGAGTATTGCTTCTACAATTGCACTGCGCTTACGACAATAGAATTATCTTCGGCTATAACGCAGCTTTCGACAGGTCTGTTCTTTGACTGCGAAAATTTGATAAATCTTACAATTTCGGATAATCTTAAAGCCATAGGGGAATTTACTTTCAGCGGCTGCAAAACGCTTGTAACCTTTGAAATTCCATTAGCGGTTGAAAATATCGGAAAATATGCATTCCGCGATTGCAGTGCATTGACGGAAATTTCAATTCCAAAAAAAGTTACGGCAATCAACGAGTTTACTTTTAGCGGCTGCGATAATCTTACTGAGGTAACTTTTACTGACAGTGTTACCCAAATCGCAAGTTACGCTTTTAATAACTGTGTATCACTTGAGTATATTAATTTTGAAGGAACGCCCGACTCATGGCAATCAATTAATAAGAAAACCGGCTGGGACAGCAACTGCGGAAATTATTCAGTAAATTATTTAAAATAAGAAAAAGAACTCAGACTTTTGTCTGAGTTCTTTTTTTAATGAAATCCGGCAACTACCTTATCTTGCGGGGTTAAAACCCAACTACATCAGGCGTAAACGAGCTTAACTTCTGTGTTCGGTATGGGAACAGGTGGATCCTCGTTGCAATCATCACCGGAATGGTTATATAACAGCTTGCGCTGATAATATACTTATTTTTTCGCTAAGTTTGCTGCACCAAACTTTCGCGACGTTCTCTATTACGTTTGCTCGCAATAAAAAACAATTTTCAACTCCGCTTTTCCGCGAGAATTTGAAAATTGACAACTGCATAGTTAAGAAAGAGAGAGAAAATAGCCAAAAAGGACTTAAAAGTTGCTC